>ENA-OZAF01000439-OZAF01000439.1-human-gut-metagenome-genome-assembly--contig:-NODE-439-length-16981-cov-4.436252_pt1 | contig 16981 bp, 16 predicted proteins | sample MGYA00244207_ERZ653498 | MGnify/ENA primary metagenome ERZ653498 (study PRJEB26926, sample SAMN06165156) | human gut metagenome | biome: ENVO:00009003; feature: ENVO:2100002; material: ENVO:00002003... | reverse complement strand
CGAGATGACGTCGAGTCTCGTGGGCTCGGAGATGTGTATAAGAGACAGAATCATCAGTGTATTATTGCTTTCTTTGTGTTTAGCCGGGTGCGGTGGAAATACCGCAGGCAATGATCCCGTGCAAACTATCGCCGCAGAGTATGCGGAGAAGATTAACGGCGAACTTGACGACTTGAACTCACCACAGTACACAGACAGGTTGCAGTTTTCTGCTTCAACAGAAAGCAGTGCAACATACACCTGCGAAGATAGCACCGTTGTTTTCGGTATTTCAGACGGGGCGCTCGTAGATGTTACCGTGCAAAATGATGCGTATTCTTTCCTATCCACTGCCACAGCAAATGCGCTTGGTGTAAACACTGGCAGCTTGAGCAATGAGCAAAGCATGGTTATCATGGCTTTGTCTGATGGTTCATTTGACACGGATAAATGCGAGGTTTCTTACACCGCATCTACCGGGTTAGTTTTTAAGATAAAGTAATATAAGGCTCTTATTTTGAGTCTGAAAATACGACAACACAACCGCCGCCCTCCGGGGCGGTGGTTTTTTCATGCAAAAAAAAGGAGGTGAGCGCATGGCCTATGATGGATCGCTAAAATTCGATACTTCAATGAATGCGGAGGGTTTCCAGCAGGGCGCTGACAAGCTGACCGGCGTAGCCTCCAAAGCGTTCGCTGCGGTTGGTGCGGCTGCCGCTGCCGCCCTCGCCGTCATTGGCAAGGTGGGCGTGGGCTATAATGCCCAAATGGAAGAATACACCACCAATTTTACCACCATGCTGGGCAGTCAAGAGGCGGCCATTAAAAAGGTTGAAGCCATAAAAGAAATGGCGGCTAAAACACCTTTTGGCATGGAGGACTTGGCGAGCGGTACACAAACCTTGCTGGCCTTTGGTATCGAGAGTGACCGCACAATGGATATTTTGCGGCAGATCGGTGACGTATCTCTCGGTAATAAAGACAAGTTTTCTGCCTTGACGCTGGCTTTCGCGCAGATGTCCTCTGCCGGGCGGCTTATGGGGCAAGACCTGTTGCAGATGGTCAATGCCGGTTTTAACCCCTTGCAGGTTATCAGCGAACAGACCGGGGAAAGCATGGCCGACCTGAAAAAGAAAATGGAGGAGGGCGCTATTTCTGCGGAAATGGTTGCCGAGGCTTTTGCCATCGCTACCTCCGAGGGCGGCAAATTCTATAACGGAATGGAGGCCGCCAGTAAAACACTGACCGGGCAATGGTCAACCCTCAAGGATGACGCAGCGGCTGCTGCGGGCGCTATGTTTCAACCGTTCAACGATGTGTTGTCCTCGCAGGTGTTGCCCAACATAATTGCCCTTGTGGGAGATCTAACCACAAACCTGTCCAGCTCTCAAATGCAAGGCGCTATGACAAAGATCGCACAGGGCTTTGGTGACTTAATAGAAACCGGTGCAAAAATCGTAACAGCGGTATTGCCCCCTTTGATCAGCGCCATTGCTACACTAACCTCCTCATTTGAAGCATGGGGGCCTGTTGTCATAGGCGTTGCGGCAGCTTTCAAGGCGTATTCTGTGGTGGGTACAGTTACGGCAGCTTTCAAGGCCATGCAAACCGCCGTAGGTGCGTCCAGCAGCATTTTAGCGAAAGCAACACTCACTGCCGGGAAAGACGCAGCGATGCGCACAACGCTGGCTGCCGCGCTTGCCAGCGAAACAACGGCCGAGTTAGTAAAGACGGCGGCGAAAAAAGCGGGCATGACTGTTGATGCGGCTGGCAACCTGATAACTGCGCAAGGCACGGCAGCTACCGCAGCCGAAACCGCAGCGGTTTTAGCAAGTAGCGGCGCCCTTTCCGCTAAAGCGGTAATAGCCGGTGTGCTGACAGGGCAGATCAGCCTTGCCACAGCAGCGCAGTGGCTGTGGAATGTCGCAATGTCGGCTAACCCCATTGGGTTAATAATCGCCGGTGTTGTGGCGCTTACAGCCGCCATAATTGGCCTTGTGGCGTGGTTAAGCACCAGCTCCGAGGAATATAAAAAGCAAAAAGAAGAAGTTGAAGCTCTCACCACGGCGCAGGAAGAATTAACCGCCGCCACCGAGGAAAGTGCGGACGCTTACGAGTCAACAGCCGCTGAAATTGCCGCAAACGGCAAAGTGGCAAAAGACCTTGTAGGTACACTAAAAGAAGTCAGCTCCAGCACCGCGAATGCAGACGAGAAGAACCGCAAGATGTCTGCTACGGTTGACCAGCTCAACGCAGCGGTGGATGGGCTGAATATAGCCTATGACGAGGAAACCGGGGCTATTCGCAACATTAACACGGGGCAGGAAATCAGCCTTGCACAGCTGGAGGAGCTGGTTTCTGCAAAGGCTGAACTTGCGCAGGCTAACGCTTGGCAGGAACGGGCAAACGAGCTGGTTAAAGAACAGGTGCAAATTCAGGAAGAGCTGGCCGTGATAGAGGCTAAAAAGCAGGAAATCATGGCCAACAGCAACTTAACAGCCCGTGAGCAGGAAAAGCTGATCGAGGAATTGGACGAGGCCGCAGAGGGACACGCCACCACAATGGCTGACGTAGAAATGCGGCTGGGCGTCGTTAATGAAAATATTGCGGCGTCAAACACAGCCACAGCGGAGTCTGTTGTTGCTGACTATGAGCGCATGGAGCAAGCCATAACCGAAAACGGCGAAAGCATAGACGCAGTTGCCGCGCGGTGGGGCGTTTCTGTTGAGAGTATCAAAGCAGCATGGGCAGACGCGGGCGGCAGCTTTGATGAGTTTGTAACGGCGCAGGATGAGGGGATGGCCGAATATGCCGAGTCCGTTGCGGCGCATACCGATGAAGTTATAAACTCTTTCAAAGAAATACCCGCTGAATATGAGATGTCCGCACAAGAAATGATCGATACCCTCCGCACCAACCGGGAACGGTATGCAGAATGGAAACAGGCGATGGTGGAAATCAGCGGGCAGGTATCCGCTGAAACACTGGCAGAACTTGAAAAGCTGGGGCCGGGCGCGTTGAGCGCAATTAACGAGATGCGCGAAAACGGCGGCGAGGGCCTACGGGCATTTGATGAAGAAATCCGGGCGACATTGGATGACTCCACCGGCTACGCCTCACAAGTCTATAATGACCCCGCTTTTACCGGCGCGCCAGCCGCTGCCTTTGACGCTGCGGCGGCCTTGGTTAATGAGAATACTGCTTTGCCCGTTGCTGTCACCCAGCAGATGGAGGGCGCACGGGCGGCTGCCGAGGCTGTGGACTTCTCCGAGGTAGGCCAGAACATTGCCGCAGATATTGTGGACGGGCTGAACAGCGCAGATGTGACCGGCGCCATGCAGGACATAACCGCCGCCATTTCCAACAACACCGGCAGAGTGACCTCTGCCGTCACCAGCATGAGTACAGCTGTGCAGACCGCGCTGCGCAACATGAAAACGCAGGCAGTCAACATTGCCACCCAGATGATGACGGAGATCAACAGCGCCGTGGTTTCCCGCACGGCTACCGTGCGCTCCTCGGCAACCGCGCTGGCAAACGGGGTGGTGAGCAGCCTGCGGGCAATGGTTAGCGGTGCGGAGGGTGTGGCCGAGGATATGATGGACGGCATCGGCTACGCTATGGACAGAAAGGCCCCCTCCCTGTATTCAAAGGCGCGTCAAATTGCGGCGAATATCGCAGCGATTATGGCTGATGCCCTTGACGTCAACTCCCCCTCCCGCGTTATGATACGCCTCTTTGAATATGTCATGCTGGGCATCTATAAAGGCATGGATGGGATGTCTGGTATGCTGTACCGCGAGGCTGAAAGCATTGCAGGCGGTATTACCGAGCGCCTGACCATTTCCCCAGACATAGCGGACGCGCTTGTGGAGCGAATGCGGGCGGTCACAGACAGCACACCGCTGGGCGGTTCCACCCTCGTGCCACAGGCCGCCTATGCGGGCGCTGGAGGGGCCACGCGGTACGTTACAAGCCTGACCCAGAACATCACCACACCCAAACCTCTTTCCCCGTCTGAAATGACCAGAGAGGGGCAGGACTTGCTGCGCCGTTCACGCTGGCAGCTGCCATAAAGGAGGGATAGCATGAACGAAAACACCATTTTCATTTATGAAAACACTATCGGCAGGCTGATTTTTCAGTATGACGGGCAAATGTGGATCACGGATGTTGACGGCATGAGCAGCGTTGAAATTGACATTGCAGAGTCACGCAGCACCATGCAAGTAGGCTCCAGCATTACCAGCCAGAACGTGCGGCCCCGTTCATTCACAATGGACGGGGCCATCTTTGAGCCTATCGCCCCAGCCCGTGAACGTGTCCTTAATATCATTGCCCCCCAGATACCCGCCACGCTGACCATCAAACAGGGCAGCGAGTCATGGTATTTGGACGTTGTGCCGGAAAAGACCCCGGAAATCACCCCCGGCAATGGGGTGCAGTTTTTCCAAACACGGCTGCGGGCTGCATACCCATACTGGCGCACCACCGCCTCCTACGCCACGCAAATTGCGGGGCTGGTTGCCATGTTCAAATTTCCCTTTAACACGGGCGGCTCATGGTGGATCAGCAGATACAGTGACAGCTATTTTGCGACCATTGAAAACCGGGGCAACGTGCCGGTGGAGTTTCGGGTAACATTCACTGCCCGCGCTGCGCTGGATAACCCGGAGCTGTTCCATGTGGATACCGGCAAGCGCATACTAATCCGCAAGTCCATGATCGCCGGGGAAAAAGTGGCGGTATCCACCATTTACGGGTACAAAGGCGTGGTTTGCACCAGCGCGGCCGGTGAGGAGTCTAACGGTTTCAAATACCTGTCTGTGGACAGCGATCTGTCCATGACGCTGCGCCCCGGCTCCAACCTGCTGCGGATCAATGCGGTAAACCGTGAGGGGCTGGGCGTCCGTATTGAAGCGCCGCAGGGGGTGAAATCAGGTGTCTAATTTCTATATTTACAATGCCGCCCGTGAGCGTATCGGCATATTGCAGCACGATGACGCGGTGCAGTGGCTGGAAAATTACCAGTCCCCCGGCGAGGTTAAAATTGACGCGCAGGCCACACAAGCCAACTATGCAATGCTGATCGAGGGCAACCGCATATATAACGCTGACACCAATACAGTGGCCCGCATTTGCCATGTTGACCTTGTGCAGACCGATGCGGAGGAGTTGATCACCGTCCGGGCTGACATTACCTCGGAACTGTTGAGCGACCGCGTTGTGATGGCAACGGAGCAGGCTGCTGTGGTAGAAACAGCAATGTATGGCATATATGACAGAAACCGCCGCGATCTCCCCATTGCCGTGGGCAGCGCGGAGGGTTATACCGAGCGCACCGACATGGAGATCACATGGGGATCGGTGCTGGACGCTGTAAAGAAGTTGGCCGAGGTATCAGGGCTGGGCTTCACCGTGCGATTTGACCCGGAAACCGGGGAGGAGGTTTTCAAAGTCTATAAAGGCGTTGATCGTTCAAACGAAGAAAACCCCGGCTATATTGGGTATTTTGGTACTGACGTTGGCAACATTCAAAACGTGTCTGTAACCTCCGGCACCACGGACTATAAAAACGTGGCTGTGGTTGCGGGGGCTGAAACGGGTGCAGCGCGCGAGGTGCGCATTGTATCCCTCGGCAACGTGTCCGGGGAAAATCGCCGGGAGTTGTATGTGGACGCCCGCGACCTGCAAAGGGAGTATCAAGTAGCCACACCCACGGGCGAATATGACGAACACGGCAACCCGATCTATACCTACGAAACCCGCACCTACACGGATGCGGAGTATTACGCCATACTGGATGCGCGTGGGCGGGAAAAGCTGGCCGAGTGCCTGCGCACCTTTTCCATAACCTGCACCATTGTGCAGAACAATATCCTCTATGGTTCTGACTACTTTCTGGGCGATCGTATGCCCATAAAGCTGCCGGAGTATGGAATATATGCCTCGGCCCGTATATCCTCGGTCACAATGGTGTATGAGCGTGACGGCAATAAAATAATCGCCCTTTTGAGCGAGTTTGAATTGGAGGAATGACGCATGGATGAAATCTATCTGGACAAATGCAGGTGCGGCGGCGATGGTGAGTTTTTGCTGGAAAGCAACAACACGCGCATTTTTGCACAGTGCAAAGTCTGCGGCATACGCACCCCCAGCAAAGCGGCAAGCCTTGAGTTTTCGGCAAAGGCGCAAGTTGCGGATGTTTGGAATGCCGGGACACTGCTCTGGCCGCGCTGGATCAGGCCCGCTGTTGCGGAGGACGCCTACCACCTCGATGACCGGGTGAGCTACGAGGGCGAACACTGGATCAGCATCAGGGACAACAACGTGTGGGCGCCGGGTGAAAGCGGCTGGCGGCTTGTCGGCCCTGCACCCACAGAATAAGGAGGGAGCCTTATGATTTGTTTTCCGTTAGATAATACCGAATACGAAGCAAACGCCCTCGGTGCGTGGTGCGGCACCCGCACACGCGGCGTATTTGCTGCCGATGGCCACTTTTCTGTGACCGCCAACGATGACATGACTGTGACCGTCAGCCCCGGCCTTGCTTGGCTCAAAGCGGGGGATTATTGGGGTGTAAACGCTTTTGAAAGCAATTCCAGTGTGCTAACCATAGACACTGCGGACGGTTCTCTGTCCCGCATCGATGCGGTATGCGTCCGGCTGGATAAGAACCAGAACAGGGGCGAGATCGTCATCAAAAAGGGCAGCTATTCCCCGCAGCCGCCCACCATTACACCGCCCGCGCGCGATCTTGACTATGATGAAATCTACGTTGCCACCATTTCAGTGCCTGCGGGTGCCACCGCCATCGGGCAGATCAATATCACTGACCAGCGGCTGAATGAGGACTATTGCGGGATTATGCGGGATGGTGTGACCGGCATCCCCACCCAGCAGCTGCAAGCGCAGTGGATCAGTTGGCTGGAGGCATTCACTGCCGAGGCGCGAGGCTATTACCAGCAATATCAAGCGATGGTTGCAGACCTGTATGTGCAGTATGCCGCTGAAATCGCCACCCACGGGGATGATGCGCAGCGGGTTTTCGATGACTATGCGCTGCGCATGACCACCTATGAACAGACCGCACAAACGGACTTTGAGGCGTGGTTTGCCACCATTCGCGGCATTCTTGACGAAGAAACAGCCGGGCATTTGCAGAATGAGATCGATGCGCTGCCGAATACGTTCTACACCAAAGCAATTTCCGATCAGCTGCTTGCCGAGGCGGTGGAGGCGCACAATACCGACCCTGCCGCGCATGGTGACACCCGCCAGCGCATTGCTGATCTGGAGGCCGAGGTTGCCGAGCTTGAAATCATCATAGGCCCCGCCATTGACACCAACCCGTTTACCACCACATTCACCACGCTGGAGGGCAAGGTTGTCACCGGCGTGTGGAATGATACACTTGGGAGGATCGAGTTTTAATGGCTGGGTATCAAGCGATCCCAAAAGCAAAGGACTTGCTGGACTACACCATGCAGCGCACCCAGACCAAAGGTAAAGATGACAAGCCGCATTTTCCAAAGAGCCAGACTTTTTACTATTGCAAGGCTCTGCGGGATGCGGCTCTGTGCATTCTGGAGCAGGTGCAGGCCGCAAACGATTATTACTTTGAAACCCAGTTTGATGACCGTCTGCGGGCGCTGGACACTGTTATGCAAAAGTGTGAGCTAATGCTGCACCTTATTGACCTATCCCTCCAGCGTGGGTATATCACGCCGGAGCAGTGCCATTACTGGACGGAGCAGGTTACTGGGGTAAAGCGCCCGGTGTTTGCGTGGCGTAAAGCAGACGGCAACCGCGCGGCTCTGCTGCGGGATACACAACGGGCGGCTGAAATCGCCCGCTTTGTTGAAATCCTCAAGCAGACAAATTAAGGATACAACGGCTCCTTGCCGTGGTATTAGGGTATGGTTCTATTATTTTGCCTCCCTGTTACCTCTACCTCCCCGAACACGAACAACACCACCAACGCGTGGAACTTGAACACTGACGGCAGTCTGAACAACAACAACTGCACCAACACCAACGGCGCCCGCCCCGCTCTCGTGGACAGGCCAGACCGAGTAGGCACCCGCCGAAAGCCGCGCCACCACACACGAAAGGGAACCATACCCGGCCCAAAAGGGCAAACACATTGCACTGATGCCCGGCCGCTGGCAAGACCAGCAGGCGGGCCGCCAAACGGCTACCACCTCGCCCCAGCTGGCCGCCACGGTGCATAATGACTCGCTGCAAAGGAGGTGGGAGTCATTTCTATGACATACGAGGAAATCTTTACTTTTCCCGTGCTGTATAGGGCTTATTTGGCCGCGCGGCGCGGGAAACGCAGTAAAGCATCCACTGCAAAATATGAAACCCATGCGCTGGAAAACATCTCAAACCTTGAGCATATCCTGCGCACACAGCAATACAGGCCCGGCCCGTTCCAGCTGTTCTATGTGTACGAGCCAAAGGAAAGGCTGGTGCAGGCTCCGGCATTCGTGGACAAGGTGGTGCAACACGCCCTTGTTGATAATCTGGTGTACGACAGGATCACCCGCAGTTTTATCAAAGACAACTACGCCTCCCAACAGGGCAAGGGTACACACTACGGGCTGGACTGGCTCAAGCGGTTTTTCATAAACTACTGGAACAAAAGCCGCACCGCCGATGGGTGGATACTGAAATGTGACGTGCGCAAATTCTTTGCCAGCATAGACCACAACCGGCTCAAGGCCGTGCTTCTGAAATTGGACTTTGAGCCGAAAATATACGCTATGCTGTGCAACTACATTGACAGCACCGAGGGGCTGCCGCTGGGGTATCAGACATCCCAGCTGTTTGCGCTCCTGTTCCTTGATCGGTTTGATCATTATGTGAAAGAAGTCCTCCGCATCCGCTACTACGGGCGGTATATGGATGACTTCTTTCTGATTTTCCCGGACAAGGAATATATGCGCTTTTGCCTGCGGGAGATCAATGCTTTTATGGAGGTGATAGGGCTGGAATTAAACGAGAAAACCCACATTTTCCCGCTGAAAAACGGGATCAACTTTCTGGGCTTTCACACCTATTTGACAACCAGCGGCAAGGTGATCCGCAAACTGCGGCGCTCCAGCATTAAGAAAATGCGGGCAAAACTGCGCTACTGGGAGAAAGCATACCCTGCCGGTGAGATAACGCGCGAGAAGATTTTGGAAAGCTGGCAGGCGTGGAATGCCCACGCCGCGCACGGCGACACATGGCAGCTGCGGCGTGAAGTCTGGCAGCAAGTACAAAACATTCTAAAGGAGGAGATCAAATGGCAGTAACACAGTTAGGCTCAAAGGCTCTGATGAGCATCGTCAAGATCAAGGAAAACAATGTGGCGCAGGAGTTTTATGTGGTGCGTCACAACGCCTATACCGAGGGGCGCACCCTGCTTTTGCGGCGGTATATCTATGATACGCGGGCATGGCACAGCTCAAACGTGAACGCATACGCCACCTGCACCCTTGATGCGTGGTTTAATGGGGACTACTACAACAGCATTGAGGCTGATGTCCGGGCGCAGATCACGGCGGTGCAAATCCCATATACCCCCGGCAACGGAAACCGGGTTGTGAGCGAGTTAGCGCGTAAAGTGTTTGCTTTATCCGGCACAGAACTGGGACAGTCCCACCAGTATATGAAAGTGGAGGGTACAGCCCTTGCAAACGCCGCCACGCTCAAAATTGCGTATAACAGCAGCGGCACGGCTGTGACGCAATGGACACGCTCCCCGTACACGAGCTACACCACCAACGCGTGGTACTTGAACACTGGCGGCAGTCTGAGCAACAACAACTGCACCAGCACCCACGGCGCCCGCCCCGCTTTCACTCTCCCCTCCTCCCTCGGTGTTGATGATAATGGCTATATCGTGGTGAATACCCCGCCTGTTATCAATTACAGCGGCAGCACCAATTTGGGGGATAAGACCGAGGGCTTTAATGTCACCTATTCAGTGACGGACGCAGACGGCAACGCTGTGACCGCCACAGAAAAAATGGACAGCGTTGTGAAACGGACGTATGCGCCCACTCTTGGCGCCTACCAGCAATTTCAGGCGGTGCTGCCCGCCAACTGGCAAACCATTCTCAACGGCCCGCACACGCTGGATATTGAAGCCACCGACGGCAGCTCACCCGCCACGCCGGTGCAGATCACTTTTACCAAAAAGGTGCATAGCTGCTCCGTCACACTGTCTGCACCACTTCCTGCTGAAACCATGCCCGTGGCAATGCGGCTGGCGATCCTCGGCAGCATTCCCGAAGATGCCATCTGGACAGCAGAAGTTTGTAACAACGCCTATGACGCTACCCCCGCATGGGAAAGCATCAAGTCCTCCATTCAGACCGGGCGCAATTACGTCTTTCAGAACAAGGCCAACACCGCAGGACTCTGGGGCATCAATTTCCGCATCAACATTCAGCGCGGTTCTGCTGACAACGGCGGCTATATTTCTGGCATTGAGGGAGGGTTTAGGTAATATGCAGATCGATATTAACACACTGATCAGCGCCTTGTCTGCTATCCTCGTTGCCGTGTTCACCGGGCTTTTTGCCCGTGACAGCAGACGCCGAAAGAGCCGCGATGACGAGCAGGACGCGCGCGCAAAAATCCGGGCGCAGGAAAGCCGCCTGTCCATGCAGCTCATGAGTGCAAATGTAAAGCTGGGCATTGCCACCGCACTGGCGGTGGAGCAAAAGAAATTCAACGGGGAAATGAAAGATGCCCGCGAAAGCGCAGACAAGGCGCAGAAAGCCTACTGGGATTTTATCAACAGCACGGCAGCGGAGGAAATCACCAAAAGCAGCTAAAGGAGGGAACAATGGCAAAGATCACAGCAAAGCAGCTGGTTGACTGTTTCCGGCGCTACTGCGCGGAAAAATGGGGCTACGTTTGGGGGCTAAACGGCGAACTGTACACACAGGCAATGGCCGACAAATTCAAAGCCACCGGGCGCAGCACGTCCAAATGGCGCGACCCCGCCACCTACTGGACGGAGGATTGCAAACAATGGATCGGGCGCATGGCGGCTGACTGTTCCGGGGGTATCGTATCCGCAATGCGGGAATACAACCCCAGCTATGGCGATCGCACAGCAAACGGCTTTTACAGTCAATGCACCGACAAAGGCCCGATTAAAACGATCCCTGAAACGCCGGGCTTGTGCGTGTGGCGGGATGGTCATATAGGCATTTATGAGGGCAACGGTTATGTGATCGAGTTTAGGGGGACGGAGTACGGCTGTGTGCGCACAAAGCTCTCTGAACGGAATTTTACTAACTGGGGCAAGCTGCGGGATGTGGAATACACCACCAGCGCCCCGGCAAAACAGGAGGCGGGAAAATTGAACCTGCATCAACTTATATTCACCAAAAATGCCTGCTACCTTGCGGGCGCAAAAATGACCCCAAAGGGGATCATGGTACATTCCACTGGGGCGAACAACCCCAACCTCAAACGCTATGTTGGCCCCGATGATGGGCTACTTGGCAAAAACCAGTATAACAACCACTGGAACCAGCCGATGGACAGGCAGGTGTGTGTCCACGCATTCATCGGCAAGCTGGCAGACGGCAGCATCGCCACCTACCAGACGCTGCCGTGGGACATGGTGGGCTGGCACAGCGGCAGCGGCTCAAAGGGCAACGCCAACCGGCTGGGATATATCGGCTTTGAAATCTGCGAGGACGGTCTGACCGATGCCTCGTATTTTAATGCCGTATATCAGGAGGCGGTGCAGCTCTGCGCTATGCTCTGCCAGACCTATGGCATCAAACCTGAAAAGCCTGCGCTGATATGCCACAGTGAGGGGCATTCCCTCGGCATTGCCAGCAACCACGGGGATGTGATGCACTGGTTCCCCAAACACGGCAAGAGCATGGATACTTTCCGCGCTGACGTTCAAAAAGCAATGGGCGGCTCTACCACACCTGCAACGCCCACAACGCCCACAGAGGTGCCGTTCCTCGTAAAGGTAACGGCAACCGTGCTGAACATTCGCAAAGGCCCCGGCACGAATTACGCCACCGTGGGCGCCATCCGCGATAAAGGCGTATACACCATTATGGAGGTGCGCACCGGCACAGGCAGCACAAAAGGCTGGGGCAGGCTCAAGTCTGGCGCGGGCTGGATCAGCCTTGACTACTGCACAAAACGGTAAAGGAGGCGCGCGGCATGAAAAAGCCCAAATGGAACGAGCATTTTGCAACGCGAGTGCTGCTGATCATAGCGATCACGACCGCGATTTTCACCGCCGCGCAGTATATCTCTTTCCTTATTACGCAGCAGGAGCAAACCGTCCTCATTCAATACTATTTCACCGTAGTGGGCATTGAATGTGGCGGGATGCTTCTCAAGCGGGTTATGGAGGTGATAACGGCACGGATCAGAAAAAAGGAACAGCTCGACACACCCCCGGAGGGGACAACCAACAGCACGGTGGAACTGCCCATCGTGACTAATGATGAAACAGGAGGCGTAGGATAAAATGATAGATTTAACAGCACTGGTGCAGGCGGTGATCGCCTTGATTGCGGCGCTCATTTCCGCTTTTGTCATTCCGTGGCTAAAGAGGAAGATCAGCGCGGAAAAGCTGGCCGAGGTTTCCACATGGGTGGAAATCGCCGTTGAAGCCGCCGAGCAGCTCTATGAGGGCAGCGGGCGCGGCGCGGAAAAGAAAGAGTATGTTATTCAATTCCTCCAGCAAAAGGGTTATACCGTGGACATGGCCGCTATTGAAAATATGATTGAGGCGGCGGTGTACAACCTACCCCCTAAACTGCGCGGCGAATAACAAAAACGGAGCCACGGGGCAATTTTTTCTTTGCTCCGTGGCTTTTTTCATATTGACAATACATCTATAAAGGTGTATAATCAGATTATTAAAAGGAGGTGCTGCACATGATCTCACTGACCGAATACGCCGCCCTGCATGGCAAAAGCCCGGTTTCCGTCCGACAAATGGCGGCGCGGGGAGGTTTCAAAACCGCTGTAAAGATCGCCCGAAACTGGATCATAGACGAAAACGAGCCATACCCCGATGGGAGAATTAAAACCGGCAAATACATAGACTGGCGCAAGGATAGGCGGGGGCAGAAATAGCCCCCGCTTTTTTATTGTATAAGCACAGCGGGAGGGTTTGACTATGTGCAAAGGATATAAGCACCTGACATGGCATGATCGGCTCAAGATCGATAAAATGAAAAGGGACGGCTGCAAGCAAGTTGAAATTGCCCGCGCCCTCCACGTCAGTGAAAGTACGATCAGCCGGGAGTTGCGCCGCGCTACCTATGAACACTTGAACAGCGACCTCACCACCGAGGTGCGATATAACCCGGACGGTGCGCAGGCGCGGTATGAATATAACAAAACCGCCAAAGGCGCACCGCTGAAAATCGGCAATGACTATGCGCTGGTTGCCTACCTTGAACACCTGATCGCTGATGAAAAATACAGCCCCTGCGCGGCACTGGCAAAGATTGAAAACGACCCCGATCTGCAATTCAGCGTTACTCTTTGCCGCGCCACTCTTTACAAATACATTGACCGTGGCGATGTGTTCCTGCGTGTCACCAACAGGGAGCTGCCTTTTCGTGGGAAACGCCGCAAACATAAAACAAAGAAAGTGCGCGCGGCACGAGTATCGAGGGGTGAAAGCATAGAGAAACGCCCAGAACACATAAACGACCGCAGCGAGTTTGGACACTGGGAAATGGACTTGGTAGATGGCTGCCGGGGCAGCAAGAGCAACGCGCTGGTGCTGACCGAGCGCCAGACCCGGCAGGAAATCATCATTAAGTTGCCGGACAAAACCGATGAGAGTGTTGTTGCGGCACTGGATAGGCTGGAGCGCAAAATGGGGGCGGCGCTGTTTTCGCAGGTATTCAAAAGCATTACCATCGACAACGGCAGCGAATTTGCAGACCGTGCCGGTATGGAGCGATCCATATTTGAGGGGCAGCGGACAAAGTGCTATTATTGCCACCCCTCAAACCCGCAGGAGCGCGGCAGCAATGAAAAGCAAAACCAAATGATCCGCCGCCATTTCCCGAAAGGCACGAACTTTGATAACGTAACAGACGAGGCTTTGCAGAAAGTTGCCGACTGGCTAAATCACTACCCGCGCAAACTGTTTGGATGGAGCAACAGCCAAAGGCTTTTTGACTCCGCGCTGGCCGGTCTTATGGTGTGAAATTGCGCCCTCAAAAAATTAATTAAAAAATCTTGCACTTGCCTATTGACATTTGCCGGAGATTTCCGGCGTTTCCCGATTTTTCCCGGGGACGACGGCGCCGCTTCTTGACCGGAGGGCGGGATTTGGGATATACTAATCCGGATGAACGGTCTTCGCCGGCCGGGGAAAGGGGGAAAGGCGCTGTGCTCCAACGGGAATTGACCTACGCGCTGCTGGGAACGGGCTTCACCTGCCTGGCCACGGTCCTGGGCTCCGCCGCCGTGTTCCTCTTCCGGGGGGAGCTGAACGCCGCCGTCCAGCGGGTGTTCCTGGGCTTCGCCGCCGGAGTGATGACCGCCGCCTCCGTGTGGAGCCTGCTGCTCCCGGCCATGGACATGGCCCGGGAACAGGGGCAGAGCGTCCTGTGGCCGGTGGGAGGCGGTTTTCTCCTGGGCGGGGCCTTCCTGCTGCTGCTGGACGGCCTGATGCCCCACCTGCACATCGGCAGCGACGTGCCGGAGGGGGTGCCCGCCCGGCTGCGCCGCACCACCATGATCGTGCTGGCGGTGACCCTCCACAATATCCCCGAGGGCATGGCGGTGGGGCTCAGCTTCGCCATCGCCGCCCAGGAGGAGGGGGCCATGCTGGCCGCCGTGGCCCTGGCCCTGGGCATGGGGCTGCAGAACTTTCCGGAGGGCGCCGCCATCTCCCTGCCCCTGCGGAGCGAGGGAGCCGGCCGGGGCCGGGCCTTCCTATGCGGCGCGCTCAGCGGCGCGGTGGAGCCGGTATTCGGCCTTCTCACCGTGCTGGCGGCGGGGGCCGTCACGCCGGCCATGCCCTGGGTGCTGTCCTTCGCCGCCGGAGCCATGATCTATGTGGTGGTGGAGGAGCTGATTCCCGAGGCCCATCTGGGGGAGCACTCCCACGCCGGCACCGTCAGCGTGATGGCGGGCTTTCTGGTCATGATGCTGCTGGACGTGCTGCTGAGCTGAGGGAGCCGTCCGCGGAGAAAAGGAGACATAGCGTATGTGGTTTGACGACGCGGTGATCTATCAGATCTACCCTCTGGGCCTGTGCGGCGCGCCGGAGGAAAACGATGCCGTCCAGTCCCACCGGCTTTTGCGGCTTCTGGACTGGGCGGAGCATATCAGGAGGCTGGGGGCGGACGCGGTGCTCCTAAATCCCCTCTTCGACAGCGACCGCCACGGCTACGACACCCGGGACTACTTCACCGTGGACCCCCGGCTGGGGACGGAGGAGGACCTGAAGCGGGTGTGCAGGACCTTCCACGCCGCCGGGCTGCGGGTGCTGCTGGACGGGGTGTTCAACCATGTGGGCCGGGGCTTCTGGGCCTTCCGGGACGTGCGGGAGAAAAAGTGGGACAGCCCCTACCGGGACTGGTTCCACCTGAACTTCGACGGGGACACCTGCTGTCGCGACGGCTTCTGGTACGAGGCCTGGGAGGGCCATTACGAGCTGGCGAAGCTGAATCTCAGCAATCCGGAGGTGGTTCGCCATCAGTTTGACGCCATCCGCTCCTGGGTGGAGCGGTTCGGTATCGACGGACTGCGGCTGGACGTGGCCTACTGCCTGAGCCCGGACTACTTACGCCGGCTCAGGGCCTTTACGGAGGGCCTGAAGCCGGACTTCGCCCTGGTGGGGGAGTGCCTCCACGGGGACTACAACCGCTGGATGGGGGAGGACCTGTGCCGCTCCGTCACCAACTACGAGTGCTACAAGGGCCTGTGGTCCAGCTTCAACTCCATGAACCTCTTTGAGATCGCCCACAGCCTCCAGCGCCAGTTCGGCCCGGAGCCGTGGAGCCTCTACCGGGGCAGGTGTCTGATGAGCTTTCTGGACAACCACGACGTGGAGCGCATCGCCACCCGTCTCACGGACAAAAACCACCTGGTCCCCGCCTACGGCCTGCTGTTCGGCATGCCCGGGGTCCCGGCGGTGTACTACGGCAGCGAGTGGGGGCTGGCCGGGCGGAAGAGCGACGGGGACGCCGCCCTGCGCCCTTCCGTGGAAAGGCCGGCGTGGAACGGTCTGACGGACTGGATCGCCGCCCTGGCCGCCGCCCGGAAGAAGAGCCCCGCCCTGCGCCGGGGGAGCTATCGGAACGTCCTCGTCACCAACCGGCAGCTCATCTTTGAGCGGGAGGCGGAGGGGGAGCGGGTGCTGGTGGCAATAAACGCCGACAGCGTGCCCTATACCGCCCACTTCGACGCCGGCTGCGGCCGGGCGGCGGACCTGATCGGCGGCGCGCCCCACGACTTCGGCGGGGGCAGCGTGCTGCCGCCCTACAGCGCGGCCTACTGGAAAACGGAGCGGTAACAGTGAAAAGGAGATCCCTGAAGCGCTATGGCTTCAGGGATCTCCTTTTGCGGCGATCGGGCTGAAATTTTGCCCGAGACGCACGCTGAGCCTCTCAGCGGCAAAGCCGCCAAGAGGCTCATGCGTGGAGCAGGGTACGGGAATCGAACCCGCCTCCTCGGCTTGGGAAGCCGATGTACTACCGATGTACTAACCCTGCAAGCTGTCACCTGATGATTATAGCAGACTCCCGGCGGTTTTGCAACCGCTTTTTTTGTCGGATGGGGAATATTATGGCAGCAGTCCGGCGTTGCCGGACTGCTGCCGCTTGATTACAAAGCCGCCTCCGCCTGGCGGGCGATGTCCAGCAGCCAGCGGACCGCCTGCACCGGATACCGGCCCCGGGCCGTTTCCCCGGTGAGCATCAGGGCCGACGCCCCGTCCAGCACAGCGTTGTACACGTCCAGCACCTCCGCCCGGGTGGGGGTGAGG
>ENA-OZAF01000436-OZAF01000436.1-human-gut-metagenome-genome-assembly--contig:-NODE-436-length-17044-cov-5.014245_pt1 | contig 17044 bp, 17 predicted proteins | sample MGYA00244207_ERZ653498 | MGnify/ENA primary metagenome ERZ653498 (study PRJEB26926, sample SAMN06165156) | human gut metagenome | biome: ENVO:00009003; feature: ENVO:2100002; material: ENVO:00002003... | reverse complement strand
CGTGGGCTCGGAGATGTGTATAAGAGACAGATACGGCCTCGGCGTAGGGCTTGCCGGCGCTGCGGCTGGAAGCCGCCACGCACGTCACCTTGAACCAGGGATGCTCCTTCAAAAGCAGCGTGAAACGCTGCCCAACCATGCCCGTTGCGCCGATGATGCCGACCCGATACTCCTGCATGACGAAACCCCGCTTCCTTGTTCAGTAATCCACAAAAACAGGCTTTCCAAACGGTGCGCGCCTTATCAGCATATGCTGCCGGGCGCGCCGGGTGCCGCCGGGAAAGATAACTAAGGATACCATGACGGGTGGCATCTGTCAATTCCGGGGCGCGCTTTACAAAAGCCGCTGCATATGCTATGATACCCAAAGCCCTTTGCTGAACGCGGATGTCACGAAGGCGCCGTTTTTCCTTCCGAAGAAGGAACTGGGCTTTTGGGCGACCATGCAACTGCAAAGGAAGGAATCCGAAAGATGAAAAAAAACCATATGATTTGTCTGGTGCTCTCGGCGTTGTTTCTGGCCATTGGTTTTGTGCTGCCCTTTCTGACGGGGCAGATTCCGGAGGTGGGCAGCATGCTCCTGCCCCTGCACCTGCCTGCCTTGATCTGCGGGTTTGTGTGCGGGTGGCCGTGGGGGCTGCTGGTGGGCTTTGTGCTGCCCATCGCGCGCAGCCTGCTGCTGGGTATGCCGCCGCTGGTGCCCACGGCGCTGGCGATGGCCTTTGAGATGGCCGGTTACGGCGCGGTGGCGGGCCTTCTCTATCAGCGTCTGCGTCCGGGGCGTGGGCGCGTGTATGTCGCGCTGATCGGGGCCATGCTGGCGGGACGCGCGGTGTGGGGGCTGGCCAGCTGGCTGATCTACGCGCTTCTGACGCAGAGCCACTTCGCGCTGGCCGCGTTCTGGACGGGCGGCTTCGTCAACGCATGGCCGGGCATGGTGCTGCAAGTGGTGCTGGTGCCACTGGTCGTGATGGCGCTGGAGCGCGCCCGGCTGATTCCGCTGAAGGAGAATTGAAACGACGGCATGAAGAAGGCGCTTTTGAAAAAGCGAATGAGGGAGACTCCGCGAATGGAGCCGGTGGACGCAGTCAAGCTCGTGTATCAGAGCGCGTTTGGCTGCGGCCATCTTTTGTCGGAAGATTGTGCGGGTCGGGTGAAAGCGGAGCTGGCCCATGTCGCCGCGTGCGGGGACGTGCCGGCCTTGACGCCCATCGGGGGCGGCATATGCCGGCTGAACCTGGCCGCGCCTGCGGTGCGGGAACTGCCGCCGGAGCGAATCGCGGACATGATGCGCGTGACCATGGCGCAGCCCATGGGTGGCGAGGCGGCGATGGCCGCCGGGCTGGAAGCCCTGCGGGAGCTGGCCCGCGCAGGGGAGACGCCGTTCTCCCCGGAAAGCCTGGAGACGTTTCTCGGCTCCTGGGACGGCCACACGCCCGTGAGCCACAGCGCTGCATACCGGGCCGCCTATGCCCCGGCGTACCGCGTGGTGCGCGAGGACCTGGGCACGCTGGTTCCCGTGGTGACGCAGATCGAGCGGCGGCTGGCCGGAAGCCACCGGGCGCTGGCGGTGCTGGACGGGCCCTGCGGGTCGGGCAAGAGCACGCTGGCGGATGCGCTGGCAGCGCTGTATCATACGCGACCCATCCGCATGGACGACTTCTTTTTACCTCCGGCGATGCGCACGGAGGAAAGGCTCATGCAGCCGGGCGGCAACGTGCATTACGAGCGCTTCCGGGACGAGGTGCTTGCGGGACTGATGCGCGGCGGCGACGTGTCCTACCGCCGGTATGACTGCCAGAGCGGCGCATGGCTGGAGCGCGTACACCGCGCTGCGCCGGTTGCGGTGATTGAAGGCAGCTACAGCCATCATCCGGCGTTTGCGGAGGCATACGCCGCGCTGGACGCCCTGCGTATATTCGTCTACACGGCGGAGGAGGAACGGATCAAGCGCCTGCGGGAAAGAGAGGGAGAGCGGTTTTTTACCTTTCAAACCCGCTGGATGCCTCTTGAAAAAAGCTACATAGAGGCGTATGATATCAAAAGTGGGGCGGATATCGCCCTGGAGAGCCAGCCATGGGCCTGACCGGCCATGGCGCAGAGGGGGAACCGCATGCGGCTTTTGGTGATTGACGGGCAGGGCGGCGGTGTGGGCAAGAGCCTGATCGCCGCCGTGAAACGGATTGCGCCTGAACAGGCTGTCGTTGCCGTAGGCACCAACGCGCAGGCCACCGCGGCCATGCTGCGCGCGGGCGCGGATCTGGGCGCTACCGGCGAAAGCGCCATCCGTTACCAATGCGGCCGCGCCGACGTGATCGCGGGCGTGACGGGCATTTTGCATGCCAACGCCATGCTGGGCGAGATTTCGCCGGGCATTGCGGCGGCGGTGAGCCTGAGCGAGGCGCAGAAGGTGCTGGTGCCTCTGGAACGCTGCGGTCTGATGATCGCGGGCGTGGGCAAGCAGCCGCTGGACAGCCTCATCCGCGAGGCGGCGCGCATGATCTGCGCGCTTTGCGGCCATCCTGTGGAAGGCTCCGAACAACAAAAAAGAGGGGAATCATCAACATGAGCGAATGTACGCACGATTGTTCGACCTGTAGCCAGAGCTGCGGCAATCGCATTGAGCCGGAAAGCCTGCTGGCTAAGCCGCACGAGCTGTCGCACATCAAAAAGGTTGTGGGCGTATGCAGCGGCAAGGGCGGCGTGGGCAAGAGCCTGGTCACCTCCCTGCTGGCGGTGCTGGCGCAGCGCCAGGGCCTGAAGGTGGGCATCCTGGACGCGGACATCACCGGCCCGTCCATTCCCAAGGCGTTTGGCATCAAGGAAAAGGCCATGGGAACCGACGCGGGCATTCTGCCGGTCAAGACCAAGACGGGCATCGACGTGATGAGCCTGAACCTGCTTCTGGACAACGATTCCGACCCCGTGGTCTGGCGCGGCCCGGTCATCGCGGGCGCGGTGGGACAGTTCTGGACCGACGTGATCTGGGGCGACAAGGACGTGCTGTTCATCGACATGCCTCCGGGAACGGGCGACGTGATGCTCACCGTGTTCCAGACCATCCCCGTGGACGGCGTGATTCTGGTTTCCACCCCGCAGGAGCTGGTGGAGATGATCGTGGAAAAGGCGCTCAAGATGGCCGGGATGATGGAGATTCCCGTCATGGCGCTGGTGGAGAACATGAGCTATGTGGCCTGCCCCGACTGCGGCAAGCATGTGGAGCTGTTCGGCAAGAGCCATGTGGCGGAGATTGCCCAGCGCTACAACATTCCGCTCACGGCCCAGCTGCCCATCGATCCCAAGCTCGCGGGCGGCATTGACAAGGGCATGATCGAACTGTTTAACGGCGACTGGCTGGACAAGATTGCCGACGCTGTGTACGAGTTGCCTGCCCGGGCCGCCAGGTAAGGAGGACGCCATGCGCATCGACAGGGAGGAAAAAGCCGCGCGCGCGGAGGCTTTGTTCCGTGAGGGATACAACTGTGCGCAAAGCGTTGTGCTGGCCTACGCGGAGGAGATGGGCCTGGAGCTGAAAACGGCGGCCCGGCTGTCCAGCGGCTTCGGCGGCGGTGTGGGCGGCCTGCGCGGCGTGTGTGGAGCCGTCAGCGGCATGGCCATGGTCTACGGCATGCTACGCGGCTACGACCGGCCGGAGGAAAAAGAGGGCAAGAAGGCCGAGTACGCCGCTATCCAGCGCATGGCCGGGCGCTTCCGCGAGGCGGAGACAGCGATCGACTGCCGGCCGCTGCTGGAGCGCGCGGGGATTGACCCGTCTAACATGCCCAGCGAGCGCGACCCCGAGTATTACGCGAAGCGGCCCTGCCCGCGCCTTGTGCGGCAAGCCGCGGCCATTCTGGCCGATGAGCTCAACGCCTAGGCATAAGGCTTTGGAAATACTGACAAAGACGCCCCCGGACCCACTCATGTGGTCCGGGGGCGTATCAGTTTGCCGACTGGGGCGACTTAGAGCCGCACCACGCCTTTGCGGAGGATGATGTTGCCATACAGCGCGGTTTCGCCCGTCTGCACCACCGCATACGCCGCGCGGGCGCGGTCCATGAAGGCGTCATGCTCCATCTTTTCCATGCGCGCGCCGGGTAGGTCCACGTCCGCCGCCTGCTGAAACCGTTCCCAGATGGGCGCGACGTTGCCGGGGAACATGCCGTCGGGTACTTCCATCACGCACAGGGGCGCGTCCACAAAGTCATCCAGCGGGAACAGGGGCATCAGCGCCGCCATGACCTCCGCGCCGCCGTGGCCGTCCATGCGCACGCAGCGCTTGCCGATGGAGGCGGCGGGGAAGTTGCCGTCGGCCAGCACCAATTCATCGCCATGACCCATTTCGGCGATGATCTTGAGCAGCTCCGGGGTCAGAATGGGGGAAATCCCTTTCAGCATATCCTATCCCTCTTTTCGGTTTGTTGCACGGGGCGCAGGCCCCGGTCCTTTGCAAAGGGCTGCCCCACGCGGGGGAAAAGGGTTTCCCGCCGCCGGAGCAGCCCGCTTTGTGCGATCCGTGTCCGAATCAGTGAATCAGATCCTGGTAGAACTCGTAGGCTTCCTTGTCGGTGAAGCCCTCGTGCACGATCTTGCGGATGGCCTGCGCCATTTCCACGCTGTGCTCGCTCTGGAAGATGTTGCGGCCCATGTCCAGACCGCGCGCGCCGCCCTGAATGCTGCGATAGGCCAGCGTGAGGGCCTCGGCTTCGGGCAGCTTCTTGCCGCCGGCGACCACGATGGGCACCGGGCAGGCCGCCACGATCTCCTCAAAGTTGTCGCAGTAGTAGGTCTTGACCAGCTGCACGCCCATCTCGGCCACGATGCGGGTGGCGAGCTTGAAGAAGCGGTCGGTGCGCTCCATGTCCTTGCCCACGGCCACCACGCCCAGCGTGGGGATGCTGTAGCGGAAGCCGGCGTTGATGACGCGGCTGAGGTTGTCGATGCTGGCGAGCTGTCCGTCCGCGCCGATGAAGGTCTGCACGGCCATGCAGTCGGCGTTCATGCGGATGGAGTCCTCGATGTCCACGGCCACGACCTCATGGCTCAAATCGTCGTTGAGCATGCTGGAACCGGAGGAGACGCGCAGGGCGATGGCCTTGCGGTTTTCCGGGGGCACGCAGGTGCGCAGCGCGCCGCGGGTGCCCATCAGGCAGTCCACATAGGGCATCAGCTTGGGGATGACCAGGTCCAGGCGCTCCAGGCCCGCGGTGGAACCCATGAAGTAGCCATGGTCAAAGGCGAACATCACGGTGTTGCCGCTCTTGGGGTCGAAGATGTTGCTCAGGTGCTTTTTCATGCCCCAGTCCAGGTTGTTGGCGCCCTTGACATAAAAGCTGCCCTGGGTGGCGAATGCTTCGCCCACATGATAGTCCTTCGCAATCTTCAATCCATCTTTATCAGCCATGTTGAAAACCCTCCTTGAACTAAGTAGCTGTGAGTCGGTCGGTCAGTGTGGGCGCTGCGAGCGGCTGTCCGCCCGTGTGCGCCATGAAAGGGAGGAGAAGCGCCCGGAGGCGCTTCCTCTCCCTTGATTGGTTTCTAGGAGACGATCAGAACGGATAGTCCGCAACGTTCTCGGCGGTGAAGACAACGCGCTCGGGCAGCAGCACAACGCCGTTGTTCTCGGGAGCGGTCTCCTGGCCCTCGACCAGATCGCCGTTGGCAAGGATGGTCACATCGCCGATGCCGGGGATGGTCACCACGTCGCCCACCTTCACGGTGTTGCCGGCGGACACATAAGCGGCCAGGTAGCAGCCCATGGCGCCCTGGATGCCGCAATCCCACAGGCCCCAACGGGTGCAGATGCCGTTCTCCAGGTAGGTGGTCATGCCGGAGGGCGGGCAGAAGCCGGTGATGGTCACGTCCTCAGCGGTCAGGCCCTTGTTCTGGGCGGCGCCGCACTGGCCGGGCAGAGCGGTGGAGTCGTTGCAGATGATCAGGTCGATGTCGGGATAGGCCTCAAAGATGGCCTCGCCAACGCTCACGGACTGAGCGGGATCCTGGTTGCTGTAGTAGGGCTCGTTGACAGCCACCCAGTTGGGGTAGTTCTCCTTGATGTATTCCTCGCCGGCGACGTACCAGGAGTTCTGGTCAGCCACGCTGGGGTTGGAGAAGTGCCACACGTAGTTCACGGTGCCGTCCACGTCCACGCCGCGCTCCTTGAGGGACTCGACGGCCATGTCAACCAGCATGGGTCCAAGCACGTCCGCGGTGCCCTGGGAAACCATCAGCGCGCGGGCGTTGGGGGAAACGTCGGAGTCCCAGGTGCTGACATAGATGCCGGCGTCCTGCGCTTCCATCAGCTTCTCGTCCAGAGCGGTGGCGTCAACGGCGGAGATGCAGATGGCGTCCACGCCCTTGTCGATGGCCTGCTGGATGAGCTCCAGCTGGGTGGTCACGGAAGCGTCGGGGGAGCCGATGTAGTCAACGGTCAGGCCCCACTCGGCAGCGTACTTCTGCGCGCCGTCGTTAGCAGCTTCGAAGAAAGAGTTGCCGGAAACCTTCGGGATGAAGGCCACCGTCATGCCGTCCACGGGGCTCTTGCTCTCGGCCACAGCGGCAGAGGCCAGCGTGAGCGCCATGCACAGCACAAGGATCATCGCAAGGATCTTTTTCATGGTTGGGTTCCTCCTGTTTTTTTATTATCTCAAGGGGCGTCGGACAACGTCCCATGAAATGCAGTGGGTCAGGCGGCGACCGACTTTTTGAAAGTGCGGATCGCCTTGGCGATCATGCCACGGCCGGCGATCTCGCGGCCCAGGACGACCAGCACCAGGATGATGCCGACCGGCAGGTCCAGGTTCTGGGTGCTCACGTCGAAGCACAGGGGCAGGCCGTAGCGCAGGATGCAGATGATCAGCGACGCCAGTACCGTGCCAAGGATGCTGCCCTTGCCGCCGGTATTGAGCGTGCCGCCCAGCACCACGGCCGTGATGATGGCCAGCGTATAGCCGGAGCCAAGGTTGTACTTGGCGGAGTTGACGTTGGAGGTCAGGATGGTGCCAGCCAGCGCGGCGCTCACGGCGGAGAGCACGTAGGTGCTCATGATCACCAGACGGGTGTTGATGCCGGAATACTCGGCGGCCTGCTGGTTGACGCCGATGAGGTAGAGGCGCTCGCCGTACTTGGTGCGGTGCAAAAGCCAGATGCACAGCACGATCAGCACCAGATAGATGACGATCGGCATGGGCACGCCCAGCAGCTCGCCCTTGCCCAGGAAGCGGTAGTCCACGAACGCGCCGTCATCCGTCTTGGCGGGGAAGCCGCTGATACCCTGATAGGCGGGGGTGGCAGACATGCCGGACACCAGCAGCGCCAGGCCCGAATACAGGAAGCTGCCGCCGAGGGTAACCACCATGGGCTGCACGCCGCAATAGGCGATGAAGAAGCCGGACAACCCACCGCAGATCGCCGCGACGACGATGGCCAGGAGCACGGAGGTCCAGATGTTCAGGCCCAGATCGCTCCACAGGTAGCCCTGGATGATGCTGGTCAGGCCGATGATGGAGGCGGCCTGGATATCAATGCCGCCGGTGATCATCACCAGCGTAACGAACAGCGCGATGATACAGACGCTGATGTAGTTGACGATGCTGTTCATGATGGATTGCGGACGCAGGAACTTGGGGTTCACCGCGCCAAAGACCACGAACTCCAGAATCAGAAACACCAGCAGGAACATTTCCCAGTGCTTGAAAATCTTTTTGACGGCCTTCATGCCTGGCACTCTCCTTCCGCAGCGGTTTCCGCCGTTCTGGACAGGAGGCGTTTTCTTCTGGCCATTTCGATGGAACGGCGCTGAGTCAGCGCGTCGACCACAACGATGACGATCAGCATAATGCCGGTGATGGTGTTGTCATAGGTGGACGGCAGGCCGATGAAGACCAGCAGGCGGCTGATGGAGGACATGATCACCGCGCCGATGGCGGCGCCCACCATGTTGCCAAGGCCGCCGGACAGCGAGATGCCGCCCAGCACGCAGGCCGCGATGGCGGTCATTTCGTAGCCGTTGCCGGCCACGGTCATGACCTGGCCGTACTTGGAGGCAAATACGAAGCCGCCCAATCCGGCAAAGACGCCGCAGAGCACATAGGCCAGGAGTTTGGTGCCCGTGACGGAGATGCCGACCAGGTTCGCGCCGCCCGCGTTGTCGCCGACTGCGATGAAGTACTTACCCTTCCTGGTCTTGGTCAACACGATGTGGGCAACTGCAACCATCACGATGGCCAGCGCGTAGTAAAGGGTGATTTCCGCAAAGAGGGTGAGGTTGCCGTAGCTGGCCAGCGAGCCGCCGAAGTTTTCCACCGTGCGGCCGTCGGAGAGAATGTAGATCATGCCGCGGACAACGCTGTTGGTGCCCAACGTGAAAATCAGGGAGGGAACGCCGAAGTAGGCGACGCCCACGCCGTTGATCAGGCCGATCAGGGCGCCGGTGGCCACGACGGCCAGCAGCATCACGGCAATGCTGCCATCCTGCTTGGCGATCAGGCCGGTCATGGCGGCGGACAGGCCCAGCGTGGAGCCGATGGATACATCGATCTCACCGGTCATGATGACAAAGGCGATGCCGATGGCCAGGAGCGTGTACATCGTGGCGGTGTTGAAGCAGCTGATGATGTTGGTGTAGCTGAGGAACTCCGGCTCCGCGATGCCGGTGATCAGAAACAGCAGCAAAAGGAAAATCAGGCTCGACATCCACCTGGCTTTGAACAGGCTTTTGACTTTGTTCATTTGGCAACCACCCTTTCATGCCCGATTCCAAACGAGGCGCTGGTCAGCGCATCCTGCGAGATTTCATCGTGGCTGAACTCGCCGTTGATCCGGCCCTGGAAGATGGTGATTGCACGATCCGCCAGCTCCACGACCTCCTCGATATCGGAGGAAACCATCAGCACGGCCACGCCTTCCTCCTTGAGCTGCCGGATGATGCCGTATACGTCGCTGCGGGCGGCGGCGTCGATGCCGCGGGTGGGTTCGTCGAGGATGACGACCTTGGGACGGGTGGACAGGGCGCGGGAGATGACCACCTTTTGCTGGTTGCCGCCCGACAGGCTGCCGATGAGATCCTCCAGAGAGACGATCTTGGTGCGGAACTTGTCCGCATACTGCTGCGAGATCTCGCGCTGATGCCGGCGGTTCATATCCACCTTGCCCAGCTCCTTGGAGCTCAACAGCGCCGATGTGGTGTTGGAGGAGATGGAGCGAATCTTGAACAGGCCGTGATAATGGCGGTCTTCGGGCACAAAGTTGATGCCCTCCTGCAAAATCCGCTTGGTGGAGAGGCCGGTGATGTCCTTGCCGTCGAGCGTGACCGTGCCGCCGAGCGTCTTGTCGCGGCCGAAGATCGTGCTGATCATCTCCGTGCGGCCCGCGCCGACCACGCCCGCGACGCCGAGAATCTCGCCGGGATAGAGATCAAAGGTGATGTCGCTGAAGCCGTAGCCGGAGAAATTGCGCACCTTTAGCACGGGCTTGGCATGCTCGTAGTCCACCGGCTGATAGGCACGGCGACCGGAGTCGTTCACCTCCACATCCGTGGGCAGCAGGCCCTGGATGAGCATTTCCTTGGTAAAGTTCTGCACCGGGCCGCTCAGTGTGATCAGACCGTCGCGCATGATGGCCACGTCGGTGGCGATCTCAAACACCTCCGTCAGGCGGTGAGTGATGTAGATCATGCTGATGCCCTTGCGCTTGAGATCCTCCACCACCTTAAAGAGCGACTGCACCTCGCCGAAGGTGAGGGCGCTGGTGGGCTCGTCCAGAATCAGCAGCCGCGCCTCGCGCATCAGGCCGCGCAAAATCTCCACCAGCTGCTGCTCCGCGATGGACAGGGTGCTGGCCTTGCGCTGGAGATTGAGGGTGAAGCCCAGCTCCTCCATGTGCTTTTGCAGGCGCTTTTTAAGCTCCGCCTCGTTTTCATTGAAGCCCATCAGCACGTTTTCGAGCACCGTCATGTTGGGGAAGAGCATCGGCTCCTGCGGCACCAGATAGATACCCTGCGCCAGCGAAGCGGAGGGCTTGCCCAGCTTGACGGGCTGGCCGCCCATGAAAATTTCGCCCTCGTCAAGCTCATAAATGCCCATGATGATCTTCATCAGGGTGCTCTTGCCGGCGCCGTTGCCACCGATCAGGGCGATGACTTCCCCCGCCTTGACATCCATATTGATGCCTTTGAGCACTACGTTGGACCCGAAGGCCTTGGTGACCCCCCGGATCGACATCAGGACGCCGGATCGTTCGTTCACAGCTTCACTCATTCGTAGAACCTCCATGCGGCATTACAAATGTTTTTGCCATGTCGTTTTTGTTCTGCTCCCATGATACTATGGTTTTGCGTATTTGTCAATGTTTCAACCAAAAAAACTTTGTCGCCCCCACCTGCTGCACAGGTGAAAGTTTGGCGCTTTCCACCATAGGACGGGAGCAGGGATTGCAACGCTTTTCCTGTTTTCCGCTTTCGGGGCGCCTGGTGGGGAAATCGCACAAGTTTTTTACAACGGTGATTGACAATCTTTCGGCAGGGTGCTATACTAAGTGCACGAACAACATTTGTTCCGGCAAAAAACATTTGCACTTAGCAGGGCGTACCTGGGAGGGGGCTCCATGGACTACGAAGAGTCGCTGATGATAAAGGCTGCCTGGTACTATTATTTTGAAGAAATGACGCAGCAGCATGTGGCGGAACTGATGGGCATCACCCGGATGCGGGTGATCAAGCTGTTGGAAAAGGCAAGGCAGACGGGGATCATCCAGTTCCGGCTGCGCAAGGACGGCGAAAGCCGCATGCAGCTGGAGCGCCGCCTGATGAGCGAATTTGGCCTACAGGATGCGTTCGTCATCCCCGCCGCCATCGATGGGGCGGCGGTCAATGCGGGCGTGGCCGAGGCGGCCAGCATGTACATCAGTGAGCGGCTGACGGAAAACAGCCTGATCAACATCGGCTACGGCGACACGCCCAGCCGCATCCTCAACAACCTGGCCACGCTGGCCGAGCAGCCGCTCACCTGCATATCGCTCACCGGAGGAGTCAGCTACTACCTGCCCGATACCCGCAGCAACGTATTTAACGCCAAGCTGCATCTGATCCCTGCACCGCTGCTCACCGGCAGCAAGGAGATGGCCGAGGCGCTCCGCCACGAGGCCAGCGTCATGGAGCTCAGCCGCATGACGGCCCTGGCCCAGATGACGGTGGTGGGCGTGGGCGCCATGCACGAGACGGCCACCATTTTCAAGTCCGGCGTGCTCAACAACAATGATTTCCTATATTTAAGCATGCAGGGCGCGGTGGGCGATCTGCTCAGCCACTTCTTCGACAGGGAAGGAAAGCTGCTCAACACCCCCATCGAGGAGCGGCTGATCAGCACTCCGCTGGAAACGCTCAAGAGCCTCAAAAACGTGATCGGCGTGGCCGCGGGCGACAGCAAGGTCGAAGCCATTCACGCTGCGCTGATGGGGCAGTATCTGGATGTGCTCATCACCGACGACCGCACGGCGGAAAAGCTGCTGGGCAGCCACGCCGGCGCGGCATAACCAGTACGATACAGGCGCAACGATATGGAAACGGAGGGAAATGAATCATGGCAAACCGATACCTGATGGCCGTTGACGCGGGCACGGGCAGCGTGCGCGCGGTGCTTTTCAACGAGGATGGCGCGCAGGTGAGCTGCGTGCAGCGCGAGTGGACCCACGCCGAGGACCCTCGCTATCCCGGCAGCATGGACTTTGACTGGGTGCACAACTGGGAGCTGGCCAGCGCGTGCATCCGCGGGGCCATTGCCGAGGCGGGTGTGGATGCGGCCGACATCGCGGCCGTCAGCACCACCTGCATGCGCGAGGGCATTGTGCTCTACGACGAGGCGGGCCGGGAGATCTGGGCCTGCGCCAACGTCGACGCCCGCAGCGACGACGAGGTGGGCGAGCTCATCCGCATGAACCCGGAGCTGGAGAAGGAAATCTACCGCGAATCCGGACAGACCTATGCCCTGGGCGCCCTGCCGCGCATCCTGTGGGTCAAGAACAAGCTGCCGGAGCTCTACGCGCGCGTGAAAACCGTCAGCATGTTCAACGACTGGCTGATCTACAAGCTTACCGGCGTGCTCAAGACCGAACCCAGCAACGGATGCACCACCGGCATCTTCGATTTGCAGAAGCGTCAGTGGGACGCCGGCATCATGCGCAAGGTGGGCCTCAAGGATGATATCTTCCCGCCCGTGGCCGAATGCGGCGAGGTGGTCAGCCAGGTCAACGCCAAGGGCGCCGCGGACACGGGCCTGAAGGAAGGCACCACCGTGGTGGCCGGCGGCGGCGACGCGCAGCTGGGCTGCATCGGCGTGGGCGTGGTGGACAACGGACAGGCCGCGGTCTTTGGCGGCAGCTTCTGGCAGTACGAGTTCAACACCGACAGCGGCAAGACCGACGCGGACTGCCGCGTGCGCGTCAACTGCCACGCCGTGCCCGGCCTGTGGCAGTATGAGGCCCTGGCCTTCAAGCCCGGCCTGGTGATGCGCTGGTATCGTGACGCCTTCTGCCAGGAGGAGGTGCGCCGTGCCAAGGAACTGGGCACCGACCCCTATCAGCTCATGAACGAGCAGGCCGCCAAGGTGCCCGCCGGCAGCTATGGCATGATGTGCGCCTTCAGCGACGTGATGAATTACATCGCCTGGCGGCACGCGGCCCCGACGTTCACCAACTTCGACTTTGATCCGGAGAAGTTCAACAAGTACACCTTCTACCGCGCCATCATGGAAAACACCGCCATGGTGACCCGCGGCCACCTCGAACTGGTGCGCGAGGCCACGGGCAACGCTCCCAGCGAGATCGTCTTTGCGGGCGGAGCCAGCAAGGGCGATATCTGGTGCCAGATCCTGGCCGACGTGCTGGGCCTGCCCGTCAAGGTGCCGGTGGTCAAGGAAGCCACGGCGTTGGGCGCGGCCATCCTGGCTGGCTACGGCGTGGGCGTGTTCACCGACATCAGCGCCACCGCGCGCCGCCTGGTCAAGTGGGACAAAACCTTCACCCCCAATGCAGAGAACCATCAGGTCTACGAACGGATGTACGGCCCGTGGCGGGAGATGTACAAGGCCCAGCTCAAGCTGGCGGACGACCGGGTGACCCGCTTCATGTGGGCCGCGCCCGGACTGTAAGCCATTGCCACATATCCATACAAGAGGAGAAGGAGAGAGTCAGCTATGTTTATGCTTAACGAAAACGACCGCGAATACCGCTTTGGCGACAGCGGCCCCAAGTACCTCATGAAAGGTCCGCGCAGCAACTTCGCTGTGGTTCAGTTCCAGGCTGGTCAGGATTTCAAGGCCCACTACCACAACGTGATGGAGGAGAATTTCTTCATCCTGGAGGGGCAGGTGGACATCGTCGTGGATGGCACGGTGCATCACCTCAAGCAGGGCGACCTGATTCACATCGAGCCCGGCGAAATCCATTACGTGATCAACAACTCCAGCGCTCCCGTAAAGATGATCTCCACGCTCGCACCCTTCACCGACCCCGACAAGATCGAAGTGGACAATTACACCTATTGAGCCAAAGGAACAGGAGGCGGCCGCCGGAACAAACCGGCGGCCGCCTCCTGTTACGTCAGATCCTTTCCAGATAGCGCTTGAAATTCAGGCCCGCCACGGCCTCCACCAGCGGCTCGCCAAAGCCGCGGCGGCGCATTCCCTCCAGCAGGGCGGGAATGTCGCCCGCGTTGCGCAGGCCCTCCGGATGGGTTTCGATGCCGTCAAAGTCGCTTCCAAGCCCCACGTGCGCCTCACCGCCCAGATCGCAGATATGGGCGATGTGATCGATCACCCGGTTTAGGTCGGCCCGGCTGTCGCTGCTCAAAAACAGGGGATAGAAATTGACGCCCACATACCCGCCCGCCTCAAAGAGGCAGCGCAGCTGATGATCCGTGAGGTTGCGCGGGTGATCGCATAGCGCGCGGGCGCAGCTGTGCGAGGCCAGGGGCGGCGCTTCGCCGTCCAGCAGGTCGTAAAAGCCGCGCTCGTTCAGATGAGATACGTCCACCGCCATGTGGCGGCTGCGCATGCGGCGCACGATGTCCCGTCCCAGCGGGGTCAGCCCCTCGCGGCTTCCGGTGAGCGCGGGGTGCGCCACGCCGTTTTCATTGTTCCATACCAGCGCGGCCATGCGCACGCCCAGATCCGCAAAACGGTCCACCTGCGCCGCATCCCCGCCGAAGGCCTCGCCGCCCTCGATGGTCAGCATCGCGTTGGCGACGCCCTCGCGTGCCTGCGAAAGCTCGGTGATCTGACAAAAGCCCTTTGCCTTCAGCCCTTCAAAGGCCTGCAATTCCCTCTCCACAATGGTGGGACGCATCCGCATGCCCCCTGTGCAGACGAACAGCGCCAGGCACTGCACGCGCACGCCGCCGGCGGCGGTCAGCAGTTCCGCGGTCACGTCCAGCGGCGTCCCGGCGGGACGGTCCGGGGCGGACAAGGCATAGAGGGTATCGGCATGGGTGTCGCAAATCAGCATCGGAGATACTCCTTTCCTGCCGCGTGGGCCAGGTCATTCCAGCTCGCCGTAATGATTGCTGGGCGTGAGGTCGTACACCACGCGAACCACGCCCTTGACCTCGCTCAGAATGCGCTCGGAGGCGCGCTCCAGCACGTCGAAGGGCAGTCGGGCCGCCGTGGCTCCACCCCGCGCCACCTGCAGCGCGCGCAGGCTGATCGCATAGGTGTCCGGCTGGTCCGGGCTGTCCACCAGATTGGTGTAGTATTGCCACAGGCGTTTGGCATAGCCGCCTTGGCAGATCTCCTCGCTGAAACAGGCGTCGGCGGCGCGAAGCACGGTCAGGCGCTTCGGCGTGACCTGGCCGAAGATGCGCAGCGCCAGCCCGCTGGCCGGAAAGGGCTGCCGGAGCGCGATGCTGTCGGGCAGGGACAGCGCCGTGGCCAGGCGGCGCACCTCCTCCTTGAACAGGTCGTGTACAGGCTCGCATACGCACAGATCATAGGCGCCCTTGACCGCCTCCATTTCGGCGCTGGCAGAGAAGCCAAATAACGCGTCGTTGAGGTTGGCGCCCATCACGATGGAACGGATGCCGGGATCATAGCCCAGCTGCTTGATGAGCACCTGCGTCATCAGCTGAGCGGCAATGCGCTCCTTGTCATCCCGGCTCCGTACGCCGGAAAGCGCGCGCAAAAAGGCTTCGCTTGCGTCCACATGCGCCACCACCAGGCCCAGGGAATCCATGAAGGTGGAGATGACATTCTCCGGCTCCCCCTGGCGGAACAGCCCCGTATCCACAAACACGCACATCAGCCGGTCTCCCACGGCCAGGCTGGCCAGGCGCGCGCAGACCGTGCTGTCCACCCCGCCCGACACCGCGCACAGCACGCGCCCCTCCGGCGCAGCCTGACGGATGCGCTCCACCGCCAGATTCATCATGGCGTCCTCGTCCCAGGTATCCGCAGCGCCGCAGATGCGGCTGGCAAAGTTGAACAGAAGCTGCGCCGCATCCGGATCGTTGCGCTCGATGGGGTATTGCAGGGCATAGAGCGGAAGGTCCCGGTGACGGAAGCCGATGGGCCGCTCCGTGGCAGTGGCCAGGGGCAAAAGACATTCGGACAGGGTCAGATCCGACAGGGAGCGCAGCACGCGCTCGCCGCCGGAAATGTTGGCAAACAGCGGGTCGTTTTCAAGCCCCAGCGTCACCGCGCCGCGCGGACAGGCGGCTGGCGAGGCGTCCCCGCCGTAGAGGCGGCACAGCGCCGGCACCATCCCACCCAGCGCCAGCACCGGCACCCCGGCCTCCAACAGCGCGGGGTCCAGACGCGCCAGCGCGTCCGGCGTGCCGTCGGGGGCAGATAGAACAATCCCCTTTGGCGCATAGGACAACACCGTTTCCGCCGGGCTGTCCAGGGCGAGGGGAAGGCTGTACACCTGGCGGTAGCGAAGCGTGCGGGCAATCAGCGCGGATTGCCGGCGGCCTTGGCATAAAACCAGAATGGTATCCATGAAGCGTTCCTCCTCCTCAGGCGGTGGGAAAAGATCGCCCGCCGCCGAAAGACAAGATCGGTGCTATAACATTCTCCGCATGAGGGAGAAAACCCTTCCGGGCCAGACAGCGATTGCGTTTGCATGCTTTGCAGGACCAAAGTTTTACAATTGCGCGGCTTACAGGAGGGGATGGGGGGAGCGCATCAGGGAAAACAGGGGTTGTAGAGTTGCGGGAATATTGGTATAATAGACGATGGTATACAGTCGGCACGTATGCCGTCCATGCCGCAAGCGCGGCACGGCTGCTCATGGAAGCCCTTTGGGAGCCACCGGTCCCGTCGGGGATCGAATCCACCCAACCGAACCAAGGATAAGGAGTGCGACATTTTGAGCGACTACTACCGCAATCACAATCAGCCCAGCGACCCCTTCCAGCCGCCGCTCAACGGGGCGGCAGAGGAGGCGGCTCCCTGGGATATGCCCATGGACGCCCCGGAGATGGCGCAGGGAATGCCTGCATGGCAGCAGCCCGGCGTGATGGGCGGCGGTTTCCTGGCGGAAGATCCCGCGCCCTTTGGCGCGGAAATGCAGCAGAGCGGCGTGCCCTTGTTCCAGGAGGCCCTGGATTTTCGCACCCAGGGGGATGACGCGCCCACCCGCGTCGCAAAGCCCCTTGCCCAGCAGATGGTGAACAAGCGCACCACCCTGGGCCGCGGCCAAGGCGCTTTCGAAAGGCCGGCTGCGCCGGTGAACGAGCAGTCAGAGACGACGGCCGCGCCCCGCCAGCAGGAGTCCGCGGGCGGTCCGGAGCAGGAGCCTCCTGCGCCGCGCCGCCGCCGCAGCCGTGTGGCTGAACGCGCCCAGGAGGCGCCGGTGGTCCCGCCGCAGCCCGTTCAGCAGGATTACGACCCCTTTGAGGCCGGCGACAGCGAAGCGCCTGAAGCGCCGCGCGCGGAGCGCCGCGCCGCCATGCCCGGCGGCCGCTATACCGGCGCGCGCACGGCCATGCCGGAGGCCGGCCCCCGCTCCCGGTCCGCCGCGGCGCGCCCCCAGGACTGTCTCTTATACACATCTGACG
>ENA-OZAF01000429-OZAF01000429.1-human-gut-metagenome-genome-assembly--contig:-NODE-429-length-17325-cov-5.312507_pt1 | contig 17325 bp, 33 predicted proteins | sample MGYA00244207_ERZ653498 | MGnify/ENA primary metagenome ERZ653498 (study PRJEB26926, sample SAMN06165156) | human gut metagenome | biome: ENVO:00009003; feature: ENVO:2100002; material: ENVO:00002003... | reverse complement strand
TTCTTCTCCTGGGTATTCAAGATTGTGTTTCTGGCCAGCTGCATAGTGATGGTGGAGCCGCCTTGCGCGGCGCTGCCGGAAGCGCAAAAAACGGGGCGGCGCATCGCGCCGTCCCGTACCGCGGGCCGGGCAGGCCGCCCCGCGCGCCGTTCAGTCACACTGCCGCGCCGTCAGGCGGGCGAGCAGCCCCCGGCAGCCCGCCTCCACATCGCGCCACGCCGCGTCAAAATCGCCGGTATACCACGGGTCGGCGACCTCGCCGCCGGGGCGGCCGGCAAACTCCAGCAGCAGGCGCAGCTTGTCGGCCGGATCGCCGCCGCAGATGCGCCGCATGTTGCGCAGGTTGGCCCGGTCCATGCCGATGAGCAGGTCGAACTCATCATAATCGCCGCGCCGGAGCTGCCGGGCCCGCTTGCCGGCGCAGCCGATGCCGTGCTCGGCCAGCTTCCGCCGCGCGGGCGGATACACCGCATTGCCGAGCTCCTCGGCGCTCGTTGCGGCGGATTCGATATGAAACGCCCGCTCCAGCCCGGCCTTTTGCACAAGATCCTTCATCACAAACTCGGCCATGGGGCTGCGGCAGATATTGCCGTGGCAGACGAATAAAACCTTCGTCATCGTGTTTGCGCCCCCTTTCCGAATATTTTTGGCTTGCTGATTATACCATAAACGACCGCCATTTGCACATTCAATTTCTCTAAAGACAGGCAAGGGGCGGCAGCATTTCTTGCTGCCGCCCCTTGCCTGCGCCTACCAGCAAAGGCGTGCGGGGCTGTCAACGGCGGCGCAGTATGCCCCGTTCATCTTGACCGTTGACTGGCTCGGCTGGCTTTGCTAATTATTGCTATGTGTTCTGTTCACGATTCAATCTTGCTTTTGCTTCTTCAACGCTTTCCCCTTCTTTCGTCAGATAACGGTCAACAAAAGCATCCTCGATTTTGGTATAGCCGTCGACAACCGTATCTTCAATTTTTTTATAGGTGTCAACAACTTTCTCTGTTATTTTCTCATTTGCTTCTACAAGTTTTGATTTTGCCATGTTTCATGTTCCTTTCTTTATTGATTTTGTTATCATCGACAAGCCCAATATCAGTACAAACAAACATACGGCAGCTCCCGTGACAGCGTTCATAAAATGGATATTTCCGGCGCTCATGGTGCCGAAAGAAGCCAGCATGGAGCGTTGTAATGTCAGTATAGAAGCTGCTACTTCCGCATATCCAATATTCCGTATCGTCCTTAACAGCGGAGATGGATTTTTGTGTTGCTTTATGGCTTTCACGATTGCCATTGTGATTTTATAAAAGGTGTAGGTCGCAATCGTTATCATTATGATTTCACCATGCTTTGCAGCGATATTCTGCGACAGACTGATATAACTAACCGTAGCAAGCACGATACTTAATATGCCCAACAGTACGCCGGAGAGTTTCATCACAAACAGTTCCGTATCATCAGAGGGCAACTTTTGACGACTACGCTCACACAATACCGCAGAAAATCGCATGGTAGCTAAAATCCCATAGAAAGCGCACATGGTGATAAACCAAAATGACAGGTTAAGAACACCGAGTACAAGGTGGTATATTGCATAGAGCAAATTCAATGCAAAGGCAACCGTAGCAGACAGTATGATGCGGTAACGCTGGCTTGATACCAGCTTTTTTCCTGTTTCTGTCTGATTGAGTAGTGATAAGGCTTTTTGCTTCGTCCTCAATCCTTGATACCTTTTGTCAGAGGGATTAGGCAAAGAAGAATGACAATTCCAACAAGGCCGATTACAACACCCATAACCATTTTGCCCCATACCATGCTGAAACACATCCCAACGCCCAGCGCCAGAGCGCCCACGACGCCGACAATAACGGTCAGAACGGTTTTGCCCGTAATGTGAAGCGGCTCCTTATGTTCCATCTTTCGCCAAACAATCAGTGTAATAAGACCGAGAAGCAGACCGACACAACCGAAAATGACACCCGGCTTAAAAGCGTTCCATTCCGGGATAAGTGCCATGCACATTCCCAACGCAAACAGAACAACACTGACCGTTCCCAATACCATCGCTACAAAACTACTTTTTTTCATCTGATAAGCACCTCCAAATATTAAGCCAACAGTTGTTGTCTCCTTACAAATCAAGTATAATGGTCGTGCAAGAAGAAAACAATCATCAATTAGTCAACAACTGTTGAGATAAAGGAGTTTTTATGAATACCCCCAATAACAAACGAAAAAAAGAGTCAATGGAGCGGATTGAAAAAGTTTTTGTTGAACTGCTCCAAACAAAAGAATTAAGTGAAATCAGCGTATCGGATATTTGCAAACGCGCCGGGCTGAACAGAACCACATTCTACGCAAACTATACGGATATTTATGGGTTAGCTGACGCAATACGGGATAAGCTGGAAAACGAAGTGTCCGACTTGTACAAAGAGGAAGTCACGCAGGGCTTCAATAGCAACGACTATCTGAAATTATTCCGGCATATCAGGGACAATCAAATCTTCTACAAGACCTATTTCAAGCTGGGATATGATAACAACTACAAAATCTTCCAGTATGACACGGCTCTTGCCCGCAGGCATTTTCAGAACAGATTTATCGAGTACCACATGGAATTTTTTAAAGCAGGCATTACACAAATCATAAAAATCTGGATAAAATGCGGCTGTAAAGAAAGCCCGGAAGATATGTTTAAAATCATCAAGAGTGAATATCATGGGCGGGATAATTTCTTTGCTGATAAAAGTACGGAATAGTGAGCTGCTATCTATCAAATTCTTGTGTGTTACTTTATGGCACATGAGCATTTACTCAAGGCACATATTTACCTACATACAGCAAGCGGCGATACTCCTGTTCTAGAATATCGCCGCTTGCGTTCTCATATATCAAAACGTATCACATCAAGGTTCTTTCAAAAATGGTGTAGTAGTGGTGTAGTAAGCGCCCTTATGCTTCGCAAAACCATTGATTTTACTGGCTTTTCCGGGACTTTTCAAGATGCTGCCGTGGCAGACGAACAGCAGCCGCATCATGAAAACCCTCCTCCCGGCTCCCCCGCCCGGGGCGCGTGCGCCGCACGGCGCATCCGCCTCCCGGATGGGTCCATCATACCATACTTTTCCCGGTTTGGGGACAGCCGCCGCGCCGCCTTTTTTTCAGACAGCGGCGGCTTATGACGGCGACCGCCGCAAAGGCCGGGACAAAGAGGACGCCGTGCCATACCCCGTTCGGGTAGGGCGCAAGCCATCCCCGATGAAAGACCAGCAGGGAAAGGCAGCCGGTCAGCAGCGAGACGGGCATGAAGGCCAGCCCCATGATGTTCAGCCAGTCGATGGTAAGGGAGGCCCTTTCCGCCGACAGCAGCCGGCCGATCCAGTACGCGGCCGCGCCCGCCGTCTGGATCGCCAGGGCGCCCCATACGGCCGCCATCGTCTGGCGCGCATACCAGACGCCGAAGGCGCAGCACAGGCCGACGGCGATCAGCGCCGTGGACGATACATAGAGAACCCTGCCCGCCAGCGCCCTGCCGGCGCGCTGCCCGTCCGCGGCCGGTTCGATCCCCTTGAGCAGATAGTCCGTCGTCACTTCAAACAGGTCGCTCAGGGCGATGAGCCGCTCCAGATCCGGTACGCTCTGTTCGCTTTCCCATTTGGAAACGGCCTGCCTTGAAACGCCGACCCGATCCGCCAGCTCCTCCTGCGAGATGCCCTTCGCTTTGCGCAGGGATTGGATTCTGTCCGCGATATTCATCTGCAATCACTCCTTTCTCGTATGGGATGAGCATAGCAAAACGGCGGTTGCATCGCCACCATGTGAACCTGGAACTTTGTCAACCGGCGGTTGCGGCGGCGCCGGCGGGCGCGCATCAGGCAGGAGCAGGCGTTACGGCGCCTGCTTTGACGCAAAAGGAGCTCCGCATGGTCGTGCGCGCTCTGGCCCATCCTCCGCGCCGCAGGGCGCGGCCTTTGGGGCAAAGGAGGCGCAGCGGCGTGCGCCTGCTCCTGCTTTTCTCATGCAAAGAAAAAAGCCGGAGCAAGCGATACAGAGCTTGCTCCGACGCGGTGGCGTACCCGGGAGGATTCGAACCTCTGACCTTTGGAGTCGGAGTCCAACGCTCTATCCAGCTGAGCTACGGGTACACAGGCCAGCGCAGGCGCGCCGCCTTCGCTGGACGCTGCATCATTATACCACGCTTCGAACGGTCAGGCAAGGAGAAATAAATCCTCCCGCCGCACGGGCGGCGGGAGGGAGCGTTCTGTGCGGGATGGGGGCCCCGCCGCATCCGGCGCGGGTCGGGCCGGCGCAAAACCGGGCGCGCCTGATCGACGTCCGTGCGCCGGGCTGCGCACCTCCCCGCGTGCGCTCCGCCGCCGCATCCGGCGCGGGTCGCTCATTTCTCGTTTTCGTCCACGCGGGCTTTGGCGTCGGCGATGACGGAAGGGTCCATCGTCCCGACGCCGCCCTGCCCGCTGCGCTCCCTGGACAGCAGCAGGTTCGTGGCGTACGCCTGCGCCGGCGTCCTCCCCCGGCGCGCGTTCCGCTTGCGCTTCATGTCCGCTTCACCTCCGCGCCTATCCTGCGCAGCCGGGCGCGGTCCTATGCCCCGGCGGCCGCGGGAAAGAAAAAGGCAGACGGGCGCGCACGCGCGCACGTCTGCCGCTGTCCCGTTTGTGTCTGCGCGTCAGACCAGCTCGAGCACGACCAGGTTGGCCGCGTCGCCCCTGCGGGGCCCGAGCTTGTACAGGCGGGTGTAGCCGCCGCGGCCGACCTCGCTGTTGCGCTTGTCGTACCTGGGCGCGATGTCGCGGAAGAGCTTCTCCACGACCGGGTGCGCGCGATCCGCCGTGCGCTCGCGGTAGTCCGGCTTGCTCTCGCCCTTCTGCTTGGGCTCGGGCACGTCGTACAGATACGCCATGATCATGCGGCGCGCGTGCAGCTTGGACGGCTTGTCAACGGTCTTTTCGACCTTGACGATCTGCGACTTCTCGTTGCGGGTCTCCTTTTCAACGGTCTCGCTGTTGCTGTATTCCTTCACGGCCAGCGTGATCAGCTTTTCGGCGATGGAGCGAACCTCCTTGGCGCGCGCTTCGGTGGTGACGATCTTGCCGTTCCACAGGAGCGCCGTGGTGAGGTTGCGCAGCATTGCGACGCGCTGGTCAGAGGCCCTGCCGAGCTTGCGGTTTGCCATGTCCTTGGTTCCTCCTTATTCATCACTCGCGCGAAGCGACAGCCCCAGCGCGTTCAGTTTCTGCTGCACTTCCTCCAGGGACTTGCGCCCGAGGTTGCGCACCTTCATCATCTCCTCCTCATCGCGCTGCACCAGCTCCTCCACGGTGTTGATGCCGGCGCGCTTGAGGCAGTTGTAGGAGCGGACGGAGAGGTCGAGGTCCTCGATGTTCATCTCAAGGATCTTCTCCTTCTTGCTCTCCTCCTTCTCGACGAGGATCTCCACGCCCTGCACATGATCGGTCAGGTTGATGAACAGCATCAGGTGCTCGGTGAGGATCTTGGCCGCGAGGCTGGCCGCCTCGTCCGGCTTGATGCTCTCGTCCGTCCAGATCTCGAGCGTGAGCTTGTCAAAGTCCGTGATCTGGCCCACGCGCGTGTTCTCCACGGTGAAGTTCACCTTGGTGATCGGCGTGAAGATGGAGTCGATGGCGATCTCACCGATGGGCATATCGGGGCGCTTGTTGCGCTCCACGGTCACATAGCCGCGGCCATGCTCGAGCGTCATCTCCATATGCAGCTTGGCGCCCTCGTCGAGCGTGGCGATGTGCAGGTCGGGGTTGATGACCTCCACGTCGGAATCGGGCAGGATGTCGCCCGCCGTCACCTCGCACTCGCCCACCGCATCGATGACGATCTTCTTCGGGCCGTCGCAGTGCAGCCGGCAGCAAAGCGCCTTGAGGTTGAGGACGATCTCCGTCACGTCCTCCTTGACGCCCTCGATGGTCGAGAACTCATGCAGCACGCCATCGATGCGCACGGAGGTGACCGCCACGCCGGGCAGGCTGGAAAGCAGCACGCGGCGCATGGAATTGCCGAGGGTCGTACCGAATCCGCGCTCCAACGGCTCGACGACAAACTTGCCGTAGCGATCCGTCATTTCCACACATTCGAGCTTGGGTCTTTCGATCTCGATCATGTCATACCCTCCTTAGTCGTTTTTGCCCGGAACAAGCCTCACGGCCGATTACCTGGAGTAGTACTCAACGATGAGATGCTCTTCGATCGTCAAGTCGATATCGTCGCGCTGCGGCAGGGCCACGACCTTGCCGGTGAGCTTCTCGGCGTCCAGCTCGAGCCACTTGGGCACGGTGCGGCTGGCGCCCTGTTCCTTGAGGGACTTGAAGCACTCGACGTCGCCGCTCTTGTCTCGCACGCTGATCACGTCGCCGACCTTGACCTGGTAGGACGCGATGTCCACCTTCCTGCCGTTGACGCGGATGTGCCCGTGCGTGACGAACTGGCGCGCCATCGGGCGCGAATCGCCAAAGTTCAGGCGGTAGGCCACGTTGTCCAGCCGGCACTCGAGGAGCATGAGCATGTTGTCGCCCGTGACGCCGCGCATGTTCGAAGCCACTTCATAGTATTTCCGGAACTGCGATTCCAATACGCCGTACGCGCGGCGCACCTTCTGCTTCTCGCGCAGCTGGATGCCGTATTCGGACTGCTTGCGGCGGCCCTGGCCGTGCATGCCCGGCGGGGTGTGGCGCTTGGTGAGGGCGCACTTATCGGAATAGCAGCGGTCGCCCTTGAGGAAGAGCTTGGCGCCCTCGCGGCGGCACTGCCTGCAAACGGAACCTGTATATCTTGCCATTGCTGATCGCCTCCTTACACTCTTCTGCGCTTGGGCGGACGGCACCCGTTGTGCGGGATGGGGGTCACGTCCTTGATCATGTTGACCTCGAGCCCCGCCGTCTGAAGCGCGCGGATGGCCGCCTCGCGGCCGGACCCAGGCCCCTTCACATAGACCTCCACGGTGCGCAGGCCATGCTCCATCGCTGCGCGCGCGGCCGTCTCCGCCGCCATCTGCGACGCAAACGGCGTGGACTTCTTGCTGCCGCGGAAGCCCAGCGACCCGGCCGACGACCAGGAGATCGCGTTGCCCTGCAGGTCGGTGATGGTCACGAGCGTGTTGTTGAAGGAGGAGCGGATGTGCGCCGCGCCGCGCTCGATGTTCTTCTTTTCACGGCGCTTGCGTGTGGCCGTCTTTTTGATCTTTGCCTTAGCCATTGCTCACTGCCTCCTTACTTTCTCTTGCCGCTCTGGGTGCGCTTGGGCCCCTTGCGCGTCCTGGCGTTCTGCTTGGTGCTCTGGCCGCGGACCGGCAAGCCCTTGCGGTGGCGCACGCCGCGGTAGCAGCCGTTCTCGATCAGCCGCTTGATGTTCATGGAGACTTCGCGGCGAAGATCGCCCTCCACCTTCACATTGTGGTCGATATACTCTCTGAGCTTGTTGACATCGTTCTCGTCCAGGTCGCGCACGCGGATATCCGGATCGACGCCGGTCGCTGCAAGAATGTTCGCGGCGGTCCTGCGGCCGATCCCATAGATATAGGTCAGGCCGATCTCGATGCGCTTATCTCTTGGAAGATCTACGCCAGCAATACGTGCCATATCGTTTCCTCTACCTCCGTCAAATTTTCGGGTTCACTCTATTTCATTCCGCCGGAAATGCGCCGCTTGGGCGCCAGCCGCTCCGGCAGATCGCCTTCGCTTCCGTTCAGCCCTGCTTCTGCTTGTGCTTGGGGTTCTCGCAGATGATCATGATGCGCCCCTTGCGCTTGATGATCTTGCACTTCTCGCAAATCGGTTTCACCGACGGTCTGACTTTCATGGTCCTGCTCCTTTCCTGTTCTCTCAATTCTTGCCGCGCCACGTGATGCGGCCGCGGGTCAGATCATACGGGGACAGCTCCACCGTCACCTTGTCGCCGGGGAGGATGCGGATGAAGTTCATCCTGAGCTTCCCCGAAATGGTTGCCAGTATCTTATGGCCGTTCTGCAGCTTGACCTCGAACATGGCGTTCGGATGCGCTTCGGAAACGATGCCCTCCACCTCGATGACGTCCTGCTTTGACAAGCTATCCCTCCTGTTCTTCTCTGTCGTAGCCGAGCGCGGAAAGCGCCTTGCGGATATCCGCGTCCAGCAGCGCCGCCCCGCTTTCCAGCCGCTTTGCGATCTCATCGGCGCGCGCCGGTTCGATGCGCAGGTGCATGAGCTTCTTCTTCTTCGGTCGGGCGAGCCTGCGCGTCGCGCCGTCGGCAAGGAGCACATGCGCCTCGTCCGCGACGCCGACGATCAGGAACGCGCGCCCGCGGTCCCTGCCCGCTCGGGAGATGGCCACCCGGCCAAGCGCCGCCTGCTGCGTCATAGGATGTCCTCCCCGTGCAGCGTGAGCAGACGCGGCTCCCCGTCCGTAATGGCGACGGTGTTCTCGTAGTGCGCGGAGGGCTTGCCATCCGCCGCTACGGTCGTCCATCCGTCCGCCTTTTGCAGGATGCGCGCCGTGCCGAGGTTGATCATCGGCTCGATGGCGATGGTCATGCCCGGCATGAGGCGCGGCCCATGGCCGGCACGGCCGTAGTTGGGCACGTCTGGCGGCTCGTGCATGTCGCGGCCGATGCCGTGGCCGATCATCTCGCGCACGACGCCGTACCCGTGCGCCTCGGCGTGCGCCTGCACCGCGGCGGAGATGTCCCCGATGCGCATGCCGGCGCGCGCATGGCGCAGGCCCTCAAAGAAGCACTCGCGCGTGACGCGCACGAGCGCGCGCACCGCCTCCGGCACGCTGCCGATGCAGTAGGTGCGCGCCGCGTCGCCATGGAAGCCGTTGAGCTGCGCCCCCACGTCCACCGAGAGGATGTCGCCGTCCCTGAGGCGGTACTGCCCCGGGATGCCGTGCACCACCTGTTCGTTGACGGAGGTGCAGATGCTCCTCGGATAGCCATGGTAGTGCAGGAACGAGGGCGTCGCCCCGCGGCTTCTGATGAACCGCTCCGCCTCGCGGTCGAGTTCGGCGGTGGTCACGCCGGGCCTGGCCAGCTCCCTGAGCAGGCGCAGCGTCTCCTCCACCACGCGCCCGGCCGCGTCCATCAGCTCGATCTCTGCGGCGGTCTTGACGGTGATGGCGGCTGCCTGTGCGCTCATGTGCGCTCGACCGCCTGCGCGATGGCTTCCGTCACGCGCTCGATGCTCTCGTCGCCGTTGACGGTCACGAGCAGGCCGCGCGCGGCATAGTATTCGATCAGCGGCTGCGTCTGCTCCTCGTAGACGCGCAGACGGTTGCGCACGGTCTCCTCGCGGTCGTCCTCGCGCTGGTAGAGCGCGCCGCCGCACTTGCCGCAGCGGCCGTCCGGATGCGTGGACACATGGTAGGCCGCGCCGCAATCCGGGCACATGCGCCGGCCGCTGATGCGCGCCACGAGCCGCTCCTGCGGCACGTCGATGTTCACGACCCGGTCGACGGCGCACAGCGCTGCGAGCGCGTCCGCCTGCGCCACCGTGCGGGGGAACCCGTCGAACAGGAAGCCGTTTGCACAGTCCGCCTGTCCGATGCGCGACTGGACCATGCCGAGGATCACCTCGTCCGGCACGAGCTCGCCGCGGTTCATATACCCCTGCGCCTGCTGCCCGAGCGGCGTGCCCGCGCGCAGCTCTGCGCGGAGCATGTCGCCGGTGCTGATGTGCGCGATGCCGTAGCGCGCGGCAAAGCGCGCCGCCTGCGTACCCTTGCCCGCCCCCGGCGGGCCCAGGAAGATCAGTTTCATGCCGCTGCTCCTTCCCGTATCGTCAGTTGAGGAAGCCCTTGTAATGCCGCATGAGCATATGGCTTTCCAGTTGGTCGGTCGTCTCGAGCGCCACGCTGACCATGATCAGCACGCTCGTTGCGCCAAAGGTCGAGGTCTGCCCCAGCTGCGTCATGGCGATCGTCGGGAAGATGGCGATGACCGCGAGGAACAGCGAGCCGAACAGCGTCAGCCTGCCGCTGATCTTGCGCAGGTAGTCGCTCGTGGGCCGGCCCGGCCGCAGGCCGGGGATGAAGCCGCCGTTCTGCTGCAGGTTCTTGGACAGCTCGATCGGGTTGAACGTGATCGTGGAGTAGAAGTAGCCAAAGCCCACGATCAGCAGCGCGTACACGATGAAATAGATCACCGAGTTGGCGCCCAGGTACTTGACGTAGAACTCGTAGAACCCGCCGTTTGGCCAGAACTGGGCGATCATGCCCGGGAACTGGATCAGCGTCATGGCGAAGATGAGCGGCAGCACGCCGTTGGCGTTGGCCTTGATGGGCAGGTACGTGCTCTGCCCGCCGTACATCTTGCGCCCGACGACGCGCTTGGCGTACTGCACCGGGATGCGGCGCTGCGCGTTGTCCACATACACCACCAGCGTGATCATGCCGACCACGAGCACCAGCAGCAGCAGGAACGCCCACCACGGCATGACGCCGGTGATGAGCTGCTGCACCCAGCCGATGACCGTCGAGGGCACGCGGGACACGATGGAGGCGAAGATCAGCATCGAGATGCCGTTGCCGATGCCGTTCTCGGTGATGCGCTCGCCCAGCCACATCAGAAACGCCGTGCCCGCCGTGGAGCAGATGCCGATCACGCCGTAGTTGACCCAGATGGGCCAGTCGCTGTTGGCAAAGATCGACTGTCCGGACGCCATGCCCGCCTCAAGGCCGGCAAAGATGCCGATGGACTGCACCATCGCAAGGCCGACGCCCGTGTAGCGCGTGATGCGCTCGATCTTCTGGCGGCCGTCCTCCTCCTTGCTGATGCGCTCGAGCGCGGGGATGGCGATGGTGAGCAGCTGCAGGATGATCGACGCCGTGATGTACGGCGAGATACCCATGGCAAACAGCGTCACCTGCGAGAACGAGCTGCCGGTGAGCAGGTCGAGAAAGCCGAGGATATCGTACTGCTGTGCCGCCTGCGCGACGAGTTCGACGTTGACGCCCGGGATCGGGATAAAGCAGCCGAGGCGGTAGATGACGATCAGAAGGAGCGTCAGCAAAATCCTCTTGCGGATATCCTTGACCTTGAATGCGTTGGAAAACGTCTTGAACATCAGCCGATCACCTCAACGCTCCCGCCCGCGGCCTTGATCGCCTCGTCCGCGGTCTTGGAGAACTTCGCGGCCTTGACGTTGAGCTTCTTGGTCAGTTCGCCCCTGCCCAGCACCTTCAGGCCGTCCTTTTCGATCTTGCTGATGATGCCCTTTTCCTTGAGCAGCTCAGCGGTCACTACGGTGTCATTCTCCAGACCGTTCAGGTCGGAAAGGTTGATGATGGTGTATTCCTTGGCCCAGATGTTGGTAAAGCCACGCTTGGGCAGACGGCGCGTCAAAGGCATCTGGCCGCCTTCAAAGCCGTTCTTCTTGCTCCCGCTCCTGGCCTTCTGGCCCTTATGACCCTTTGTGGAGGTCTTGCCCATGCCGGACCCGGTGCCGCGGCCGACGCGCTTGGGCGCCCTGACCGAACCGGGGGCGGGCTGCAGCTCATGCAATTTCATGATACACGTCCTCCTCAGTTAGACTTCTTCCACCTTCACAAGGTGCTTCACTTTGAACAGCATGCCGCGCGTGCACGCATTGTCCGGCTTCTCCACGACGCTGTTGGTCTTGTGCAGGCCGAGCGCCTTGATCGTCGCCTTCTGGTCGGCGAGCGCGCCGATGGTGCTCTTGACGAGCGTGATCTTCAACGTTGCCATTGTGCGCCTCCTTAGCCCAGGATCTCTTCCACGGTCTTGCCGCGCAGCTTAGCGACCTGCTCGGCCGTGCGCAGCTGGGAAAGCCCGTTGAGCGTGGCCTTCACGCAGTTGCCGGGGTTGTTGGAGCCGAAGGACTTGGTGCGGATGTCGCGGATGCCGACCATCTCCAGCACCGCGCGGGCCGGGCCGCCCGCGATGACGCCGGTGCCCTCCTCGGCCGGCAGCATGCGCACATGGCCCTTGCCGAACTTGCCCTCGACCTGATGCGGGATCGTCGTGCCGACGATGGGCACCTCGATCATGTGGCGCTTGGCGTCCTCGATGCCCTTGCGGACCGCCTCGGGGATCTCCGCCGCCTTGCCCAGGCCCACGCCGACCTTGCCGTTCTCGTTGCCGACGACCATCAGCGCGGTGAAGCGGAAGTTCTTGCCGCCCTTGACGACCTTGGCGACGCGGTTGATCGCGACCAGGCGCTCCTTATATTCAGAGGGTTCCTTTTCGAATCTCCTGTTCTGCATCTCGTTTCCTCCTTAGAAGTCCAGGCCCGCTTTGCGCGCGCCGTCCGCCAGGGCCGCTACGCGGCCGGTGTACAGGTAGCCGCCGCGGTCGAACACGACCTTGGTGACGCCCTTTTCCTTTGCGCGCTTGCCGATCAGCTCGCCCACGAGCGCGGCCGCCTCGGTCTTGGTCTTCTCGGACAGCTCGCCGCGGATCTCGGCATCCAGCGTGGAAGCGGCGACCAGGGTGTTACCGGCTTCGTCATCGATGACCTGCGCGTAGATATGGTTCGTGCTGCGGTACACATTGAGCCTCGGCCGCTCGGGCGTGCCGATGATGTGACGGCGCTGGCGATAATGGCGCTTGACACGGACTGCGTTTTTATCGATCCTTGTAACCATCTCTTGTCACTCCTTCCTGCCTTATTTGCCCGTCTTGCCTTCCTTGCGGCGAACGGTCTCGTTCTCATAGCGGATGCCCTTGCCCTTGTACGGCTCCGGCTCGCGCACCGCGCGGATGTTGGCGGCGATCTGGCCTACCTTCTGCTTGTCGATGCCCTTGACGACGATCTTCGTCGGCGCGGGCACCTCAAAGGTGATGCCCTCCGGCTGCTCGAACTCGACCGGGTGGGAATACCCGACGTTGAGCACCAGGTTCTTGCCCTGCATCTGGGCGCGGTAGCCCGTGCCGACGATCTCGAGATGCTTTTCAAAGCCCTGCGTCGTGCCGAGCACCATGTTGTTGATGAGCGTGCGGGACAGCCCGTGCAGCGCACGGTGGCGCTTATCGTCGCTGGGACGCTTCACGCTCAGCACGCCCGCCTCCTGCTCAATGATCATATCGCTCGCGATGCGCTCGCTCAGCTGGCCCTTGGGCCCCTTGACCGTAACGACGTTCGCTTCATCGACCGTGATTGTCACTCCGCCCGGGATATGGACCGGAAGTTTTCCGATACGAGACATTCTGTCATTCCTCCGTTAGCAGTTCTTGTTACCAGATGTAGGCCAGGACCTCGCCGCCCACGCCCAGCTTGCGGGCCTCGCGGTCGGTCACGACGCCGCGCGACGTGGACAGGATCGCCACGCCCAGGCCGCCGAGCACCTTGGGCACCTCGTCCTTGCGCGCATACACGCGCAGGCCGGGCCGGGAGATGCGCTTGAGCCCCACGATGACGCGCTGCTTGTTCGCGCCGTACTTGAGCTGGATGCGGATGGTCTTGCGCACGCCATCCTCCACCACGTCGAAGCTCTTGATATAGCCCTCGTCGAGCAGGATCTGCGCGATGGCCTTCTTCATCGTGGACGCGGGCACCTCCACGCTGTCATGCTTGGCGATGAGCGCGTTGCGGATTCTGGTGAGCATATCGGCAATGGTATCCGTCATGATGCGTTCCCTCCTTTACCAGCTTGCCTTGCGCACGCCGGGGATCTCGCCCTTGTACGCCAGTTCGCGGAAGCAGATGCGGCAGATGCCGTACTTGCGCAGCACCGCGTGCGGCCGGCCGCAGATGCGGCAGCGCGTATAGGCGCGGGTGCTGTACTTGGGCGCGCGCTGCTGCTTCAGTTTCATGCTTGTCTTTGCCATGATGTTCCTCCTTCTCAGCCCTGCACGAACGGCATGCCGAGCAGTGCCAGCAGCGCCTTCGCTTCTTCGTCGGTCCTAGCGGTGGTCACGAACACGATGTTCATGCCGCGCACGCGGTCGACATCGTCGTAGTTGATCTCAGGGAAGATCAGCTGCTCGCGCACGCCCATGGCGTAGTTGCCGCGGCCGTCGAACGACTTGTCGGACACGCCGCGGAAGTCGCGCACGCGCGGCAGCACGATGTTCATCAGCTTATCGGCAAAGTAGTACATCCGGTCGCCGCGCAGCGTGACCTTGGCGCCGATGTTCATGCCCTCGCGCACCTTGAAGTTCGCGACGGACTTGCGCGCCTTGGTGATGACCGCCTTCTGCCCGGCGATGAGCGTGAGCTCCTCTACGGCGGACTCGATGCCCTTGGGGTTGTCCTTCTCCGCGCCAAGACCCATGTTGATGATGATCTTGTCGAGCTTGGGCACCTGCATCACGTTCTCGTAGTGGAACTGCTCCTTGAGCGCGGGGACGGCCTGCTCGAGGTACTTGGTCTTCAGGCGCGGGGTGCCCGTCAGGGGCTTGGCCTCCTGCTGCGCCGCCTTCTTCTTGGCGGCCGGTGCGTCGGTCTGCTTTTTTGCCACTTGCGTTTCCTCCTTCCCGCGCTCAGTCGAGCTTGGCGCCGCAGCCCTTACGCTTGCAGACGCGCACGCTCTTCATCTTCTTCTTGCCGGAGATCTCAACCTCCTCGAGCACGTGCCCGACGCGCGTGGGCGCCTTGCACTTGGGGCACACGACCATGACGTTGGACACGTGGATGGTGCCCTCCTTCTCGATGCGGCCGCCCGGCTCGCCCTGCCGGCGGGGCTTGACGTGCTTGGTGATCATGGCCACCTTCTCGACCACGACGCGCTCCTTCTCCGGATAGGCCGCGAGGACCTTGCCCTGCTTGCCCTTATCCTTGCCGGCGATGACGAAAACGGTATCGCCCTTTTTGACATTCAGCTTGTTCATACCGTGTCCCTCCAATTAGAGCACTTCCGGCGCGAGCGAGACGATCTTCATGTAGTCCTTTTCGCGCAGCTCGCGCGCAACGGGCCCGAAGATGCGGGTGCCGCGCGGCTGTTTCTGGTCGTTGATGATCACGGCCGCATTGTCGTCAAAGCGGATGTAGCTGCCGTCGGGCCGCTGCACGCCGGAGACCGTGCGCACCACGACCGCGCGGACCACGTCCTTCTTCTTGACGGCGCCGCCGGGCGAAGCGCTCTTGACCGAAGCGACGATCACGTCGCCGATGTTGGCAAACTTGCGGTACGAGCCGCCCAGCACGCGGATGCACTGGATCTCCTTGGCGCCGCTGTTGTCCGCGACCTTCAGTCTGGTTTGCGGTTGAATCATTTTCTCGTCCCTCCTGCCTTACTTCGCCTTTTCGACGATCTCGACCAGGCGCCACCTCTTGTCCTTGGAAAGCGGGCGGGTCTCCATGATCTTCACGGTGTCGCCGACGCCGCACTCGTTCTGCTCGTCATGCGCCTTGAACTTGCGCGTGCGGTTGACCATCTTGCCGTAGAGCGGATGGCGCACCTTCGTCTTGATGGCGACCACGATGGTCTTATCCATTTTATCGCTGACGACGACGCCGATGCGGGTCTTGCGGTATCCTCTCATTTCCATCTTGGGTATCCTCCTTCCCCTCACTCGGCTGCCGCGGCCAGCTCGCGCTCGCGGATGATCGTCTTGACGCGGGCGATATCCTTCTTGCACTCGCTGATGCGCTGCGGGTTGTTGAGCTGCCCGGTCGCCGACTGGAAGCGAAGGTTGAACAGCTCGGCCTTGAGCTCCTTCTCACGCGCCGCCAGGGCGTCGTTCGACAGTTCTCTGAACGTGTTAGCCTTCATCGCTTACGCCTCCCTCTTGCGTCTCTTTCCTTGCGACCTTGCACTTGAGCGGGAGCTTGTGCATGGCCAGCCTCAGCGCCTCGCGGGCCACCGCCTCATCGACGCCGGCGATTTCAAACAGCACGCGGCCGGGCTTGACCACCGCCACCCAGTACTCGGGCGAGCCCTTGCCGCTGCCCATGCGGGTCTCGGCCGGCTTCTCGGTCACGGGCTTGTCGGGGAAGATCTTGATCCAGACCTTGCCGCCGCGCTTGATGTAACGCGTCATGGCGATACGCGCCGCCTCGATCTGGTTGCTGGTGACCCACGCGGGCTCCTGCGCAACGAGGCCGTATTCGCCATAGGTGATGGTGTTGCCACGCAGGGCCTTGCCCTTCATGCGGCCGCGGAACACCCTGCGGCGCTTGACTCTCTTTGGCATCAACATGGCTTATTTGCCCCCTTCCTCACGGTTGCGCTTGCCAAGGACCTCGCCCTTGTAGATCCAGACCTTGCAGCCGATGCGGCCGTAGGTCGTGTGCGCCTCGGCAAAGCCGTAGTGGATATCCGCGCGCATGGTCTGCAGCGGGATGGAACCGTCGTGATAGCCCTCGGTGCGGGCGATCTCCGCGCCGCCCAGGCGGCCCGAGCACATGAGCTTGATGCCCTTGACGCCGGGCTTCTGCATGGAGCGGCCCATCGCCTGCTTCATCGCGCGGCGGAAGCTGATGCGCTTCTCAAGCTGCGCGGCGATGTTCTCGGCCACCAGCTGCGCGTCCGCATCCGCGTCGCGCACCTCCATGATGTTGACGTTGACGGGCTTGCCCACCGCCTGCGCGATGCTCGCCTTGATCTCGTCGATGCCTGCGCCGCCCTTGCCGATGAGCAGGCCCGGACGCGCGGTGTAGATGCTGACGCTGATCTTGCCGGCCGCACGCTCGATCTCGATGCGGGAGATGCTCGCAGCGTAATATTTCTTCTTCACGAAGGCGCGGATCTTGTTGTCCTCCACGAGGAAATCCGCAAAGTCCTTCTTGGAAGCATACCAGCGGGCATTCCAGTCCCGGATGACGCCGACGCGGAAGCCGTTCGGATTCACTTTCTGACCCATTCTCGTCCCTCCTCCTTACTTTGCCTGCTGGTCCAGCACGATGGTGATGTGGCTCGTGCGCTTGCGGATGCGCGAGGCGCGGCCGCGGGCGCGGGCGCGAAAGCGCATCAGCGTCGGGCCCTGGTTGGCGTACACCTCGGCCACATACAGGTCGTCGCGGTTGAGCTCGAGGTTGTTCTCGGCGTTGGCCACGGCGCTGTTGAGGAGCTTGAGCACCGGCTCGGTCGCCGCTTTGGGCGTGTAGCGCAGGATCGCCTCCGCCTCGCGCACGGACTTGCCGCGGATGAGGTCGATCACGATGCGGACTTTGCGCGAGGAGATCCGCACGTAGCGGGCGATTGCGCGCGGCCGCTTATCTGCATTTTCACGGCGCCTGGCCGTCTTTTCTCTCGATCTGGTTGCCATGCTGAACCTCCTTACCTCGAGCCAGAGGACTTCTCCGAGCCCTTGTGGCCTCTGAACGTGCGCGTCGGCGCGAACTCGCCGAGCTTATGGCCTGTCTCTTATACACATCTCCGAGCCCACGAGACTCGACGTCATCT
>ENA-OZAF01000426-OZAF01000426.1-human-gut-metagenome-genome-assembly--contig:-NODE-426-length-17408-cov-6.692791_pt1 | contig 17408 bp, 16 predicted proteins | sample MGYA00244207_ERZ653498 | MGnify/ENA primary metagenome ERZ653498 (study PRJEB26926, sample SAMN06165156) | human gut metagenome | biome: ENVO:00009003; feature: ENVO:2100002; material: ENVO:00002003... | reverse complement strand
AACGGGGCTTCCCTTAAATTACTTTTCTGTGTCTACTTTTGCTTGACAAGGGCACCCCGAGCTTCCGGGGCCTGTATTTTTATTTGCACAGTGAGTCTATCCAGTCGCAGACCTCGCCGGGGTAGTCTGCCTCGGAATGGGGTTCGTCCCAGATTAGGGCATAATCCGCGTCGAGACCGGAGTCCTGCAAACTTAGGGCCAGAGTAAGACTAATTATGGCCGCTGTGTCTGCATCCCGCGCGCCGACTCGTATTCGGTAGTGCTCCGCCTGACGGCTGCCCGTGCTGCCGATGAAGGTATAGGGGTCAATGAGCCGCACACGGTTGTCCAGCTCAGGGTCCGAGAGGTCGATCCGGAAACGCTCGACCAGCCCCTCGCAGTCCTCCGGCCACTCTACCGCCAGGGCCCTCACTGCCTTCGCGAGATCCTCAGAAAAGTGCATATAGTCCTGCTCGGGCGAGCCGAGTTCCTGATTCTCGCCGCTGTCGCAGCTCAGCTTATCAAAGCCTGTACATGGTTTCATGCGCCGCCGGTGGTGCAGAACGTAGTCGTCCAAGCCCGTAATATGCGCCCTCTCGCCATCCCAGGAAAGCCACGCGCGTTTGTTGCGGCCCGGCAGTTCCAGCATCGGCGGCTTAAACGACGGAAACGGGCTGTTGCGGAGCACTAACGTTCCGAGATTTGGCAGAACCGGCGCGTCAGGAGGCAGAGGCGGGGGCGGTGCAGGCGCGAACTCGGTGTAATTGCCGTCCAGATAGTCGTCCACGCTGCATTTAAGCTCGAGCGTTCCGGCCTCCAGGCGGCACAGGAAGTCCGTGGCCGAGTCCTCCAACACGCGCATCAGCAGCTCATATGCGCTGCCACTTCTGCCGTCCTTCCCTATCCTCAGCGGCTCACCAGTCTCCGGGTACCTCAGGCCGAGGCCGTTGAAATACTCCACATACCTCGCCGCCAGTTCCTTAGAAAGCTCCTCCTTGAAGGGCGTCATCGTCTCCGCAGGGCCTGCTGGCGAGTCCTCGCAAATCTTGTCCGCGCGGAAAAACCATTCGTAGGCCATATCCGCGTGCTGAAGGTCAATTATCGGGCAATAGATCTGTGCTGCAAACACCGAGTCGCTTTCGTCCATATACGCGCCGTTCTCACGCAAATATTCATCAAAGACCGGGTTGTCACCCGAGACGGCCAGCAGGGTGCTCATAGCACCGCCTGCGCTCCAGCCGGCGGAGATGATGCGGCTCCAGTCGCCGGGCAGTTCGTCTTTATGGCGGCGCAGAAAGCGTATCGCAGTCTTTAGGTCCACCAGCGCCGCGGGCGATTTTCCGCATAGCTGCCCTTCCCCATCGCGCGATTCGCGGCCCCGGCAGCCGCAGCTCACATAAACGAAACCGCGTTCAAGATACTGCTCCGCATAGCAGCGCGGACCGCCGAGCCAGGTGTGCGGCATCTCCATGTAGCCCGCTGAGTTGTTCTCGAACACCACAGGCACCGTCGATGCCGTATACTTCCCGACCTTCCCCTCGCGGTACACTACGCCCGGCGCGCTCATATATGGCGCGGGTACGAAGATGCTCAGCTGCTGGAAGCGAGGGGACGTGGTTTTTTCTGTGTACGGGATGTCCTCAAGGCACCAACAGTTATACTTTTTATCGAAGTTCCAAGCGCTTTTGTTCATTTCATCACACCATCCAGGAAGGCCAAGACCGCGGCCAGGTTGGCGTCCGTATAGAATGCGTCATCCTCGTGCGCAGCTCCTTCCAGTATACTGAAGCTGACGTTTTCCTCTCCGATTTGTTCCGCAAGGCGCTCAGCGAAGTTGACAGACTGGGTATACGGCACATTCTGGTCGGCGTCGCCCACTTGTATCCACGCCTTCAGCGCGAAGTCCGCGGGCAGCTGGTCGCTGTAGGTACCCCAGTAGGACTTGTAGGCCTCGGCCTCGTCGTCGCCTATGGGAAAGCCGAGGAACTTGCTCTCAAAGGACTCGCTCGTTGCGAAATTTGTGTCGGTCCTGCCAAGCACGGCGTATTCTGCGTCCATGGTGAAAAACTCGACCGGGGCGTAGAAACTGACGAGCGCGCTGACAGCAGAGGAGCATTCAAGGTTATCCGTCACGTCTCCGTTCAGCTCCGCCACCTCGGGCGTGAGCGCGGTCATGAGCGCGAGGTATGCGCCCGCCGACTCTCCCCAGATGGCGATATTATCGGCGTCAAAGCCGTACTCCTCGGCGCTGGCCCTCACAAACCTGACAGCCGCCTTGACATCGGCCAGTGCCGCCGGGAAGGCCGCCTCGCCGGACTTGCGGTAGTCTACGCTCACGACGGCATACCCCGCGTTCACGGCCGCGTCGATGACGGGCTGGATGATGGGCATGGCCTGGTCCCCGAAGGCAAAGCCGCCGCCGTGCACGTGTATGAGCGTCGGGAAAGGGCCTTCCCCCTTCTCGGGCAGATAGATGTCGAGTCGCTGGTTCGGGCTATCGCTAGCATAGACCACGTCGAGGTATTTGCGCTTTACCCAGTCGGTGTCCGCCATGGGCGGCGTCCAGCCAGGAGGCGGCGCACCCTGCGGATGCTTCTCGTTCACTGCGTCCACTTCCCTTCTCAGGCGACCTTCGTCGTTTCGGTCTTTTCCTTGTGTACGCGCACGACCGGCTTCGGATAGTTCTTTATGGCGTCGAAGCTGATGGCCAGCAGAAGGATGACGCCCTTGACGATGTACTGCGTATACGTACCCCAGCCCGCGAGCTGCATGCCGTTGGCTATCATCTGCATGACAAAGATGCCTGCTACCATGCCGACTACGTTGCCCTTGCCGCCCATCATGCTGATGCCGCCTATAATGGCTGCGGTCAGGCAGGTTATCTCAGTACCCGGGCCGGTGGTAGCAGAAGTCTGGTTCTGCTGCGCCAGCATGTCCAGCGTCGCAATGGCGAAGATACCGCCCGTCAGCGTGAAGCATAGCGTCTGTATGAGGTCGGAGCGTATGCCCGAGAGCCTCGCACACTCCTTGTTGCCGCCCACTGCCAGCACGTCGCGGCCGAAATGCGTCTTGTTCAGCACTATCCACGTCGCCGCGACGACCGCTATCGCAAGGTACACGTCCAGTGGCAGGCCAAGCAGCTTCGTCTTATACAGCGCGCGGAAGGCGCCCGGCATGCTGGAGTAGGACTTGGAGGACGTTATAGTGTACGCTATACCCTTGAACACCTCGCTCGTCGCTATCGTCACGACCAGCGGAAACAGCTTCAGCTTCGAGGCTATCACGCCGTTGAGCGTACCCATCAGCAGCCCCAGCACTATGCACACGGGCCACACAACCCATACGGGCAGCGTAGTCTCGAGCATGATGATGGCCGCTACACAGCCGCAGACCGCCATCTGATAGCCCACGGAGAGGTCTATGCCTCCGCTTATCATGACAAAACAGATGCCCATGCCCGCTATGACGATATAGGTGCTTTGAGTTATAAGATTATACAGGTTCCGCGACGACAGGAACTTGGGATTGAATATCGAGAAGAATACGATGAGCGCAACAAGTATGATATAGACGGTACCCTTCTGATATATGTAGCGTCCGGCGCCCTTCAGTTTTTCTTTCATGGCTTTTCCTCCTTACATCCCGGACGCGAGCTGCAGCACGCGCTCCTGTGAGAACTCGTCCCTGTGAAGCTCCCCGGCTACCGTTCCCTCGTGCAGCACCACTATCCTGTCTGACATGCCCAGGATCTCCTCCATGTCGGAGGAGATCATTATTATCGCCTTGCCCGCCTCCGCGAGCGTATTCATGAGCTGGTATATCTCCTGCTTCGCGCCGACGTCGATGCCTTTCGTCGGCTCGTCGAAAATGATTATCTCCGGGTCTGCCGCGAGCGCCTTGGCGAGAACCACCTTCTGCTGATTGCCTCCCGAGAGGTTCACTACCATCTGCTTTATCCCCGGCACCTTTATCGAAAGGTCCGAGCGGTATTTCTCCGCCGTCTCGCGGTTCTTTCGGCCAGAGATGAAGCCCAGCTTCGTCAGCTTCTTCATGCAGGAAAGCGAGGTGTTGAACATCACCGTGTTGTGTAGGATATGTCTTGCTGATGTGCTCAAGCCTGAGCATGCCGGCTCTCTCCTTTCGGCTGCTTATTCGACCGGTGTGAAAGTCCCGGACGCGTCGTCCACAGTCACAACCGCGTCGCCTGTGGCGCTGTCTATGAAGCTCCAGAGGCCCGGTGTCGTGAACTCGCTGCTTGTATCTATGTTCTTCAGGCCTGTGATAGTCACGGTGTCGCCTTCGCGGACGTAGCTGCCCTCGTACACGTCCGTTATCATAGCATTGCCCGGCAGGAAGAAGCGGCAGGTACCATCGTCCATGAGGTCGAACTCGTGGGCCTCGGCTCCGCCTATGCCCTCCATCATGCCGATATAGGCCGTACCGCCCTCTATCTCTCCGCCGGTCACGCTCACCGGTGCGTCGTCGCTTTCGCCGCTCTCCTGCATCGACTCGTTATAGCCGTTCTCGGCATCCCAGTAGACCATCAGGTTTTCGCGGGCAAGCACTTCCTCGTAGGTGAAGCTCTCGATGTAGGGCGAGGTATCGAAGCACACGAGCGCCGCGTTACCCCCGTTCAGTTCGGCGTCTATCGGGAAAAACTGGCCGATGCTGTTGGGGTTGGACTTACCGTAGTCCACGCCAGCCTCGCCGAACATGACGTTATAGGCGAGGTTCGCCAGCGTCGCAGCCGCGTCCCCGCCGCCGAACTGGCAGGCGCCGCGGAACACGCTCTTGGTACCGGAGTCGGACACTGAGCCGATGAGGTACTCGTACTCGTCGCCCATGACGCCTCCGGAGAAGAAGGCGAAATCGTACTGTTCGTCCTCGGGATAGGTGTCCATTATGTACTGGCTGCCCGCCGTGGACACCAGCGAGTTGTAGGCAATTATGACGCGCACGTCCGGGTTGTCTGTCAGCACACCCGCCACGACGCTGCGGTTGTCGCCGGAGATGTCCATTTCTGTGGCGGCGTCCTCAAAGCTCGTGACTCGAGAGGCGATCATCTCGCAGTAGACGGGGTTCTCGATGCGCTCGGACTCGGAGACTACCTCGCCCATGAGATTCACATACTCTCCGTCCTCGTTCTTGAGCCAGGGCTCGAGGATCTGTGCCTCTCCCGCGCAGCGGCTCTTGGCGTCATCAGAGATGGTGCTGCTCAGGAAGGCGACGTCCCAGTCGCCGTCCGGGTCCATGTTTTCCTCCACCCAGGTTTTTGCGACCGAGGCGAACATGCCTATCATGTACTCGTCGTCGGCAGATACCGCGTCGTAGGCGTCCTCTGAGATAGTACCCGTGCCGCCGCTGATGACAACCTTGATGCCCGCCTCGCGCGCTTCGAGAAGGCTGTCCTCAAGCGTCTCAATCTCGCAGGGCAGCACGACCAGCATCTCCGCGCCCATAAGGATAAAGTTCTGCACCTGCTGCACCTGATTGGACACACTGTCGTCCGCTGAGACGACCTGTACGTCATAGCCAAGCTCCTCGAAGGTCTCAGTCAGCGCCGTGGATTGCAGCTCCGCTATGCTGCTAGACATGTTCTGCATGCAGACGCCGATGAGCTTACCGTCCTCGCTCCCGGCATTACCGTCAGCCGCAGGCTCCGAGCCGCAGCCCGCGAGCAGCGTGACGATAAGCATAGCCGCAAGAATTAGACTCACTATCTTTTTCATGTTCTCTCCTCCATATTAAATGCTTATTCACCCTTGGTACCTCGATTGTATCTCCAAGCGAGCCTCTTGAAAATCGGATTTGCGCCTTCTGCTATGCAATATATTTATATATCCACCTGACATTATGTACAATATGACGGGTTGTTCTTTGGCAGTGCTGCCAATTACTTGACACTGTAGACAAAATACTGAAAGCTCAAAAGGCAAAAGTCTAATGTGCTGTTATGCTGATTTTTGGGGGCTCTGATCTATGGACCTGGAAAGGCTTTCGGAATTTGCACAGGCCGCAAGGTGCGGCAGTATGAAGAAGCTGTCGGAGGAGACGGGCGTCCCTCAGGCGACGCTAGCGGCTCGGCTGCGGAGTTTTGAGAATGAACTGGGCGTGGAGTTGTTCCGGCGCAGTCCGAGCGGCATTGTACTAACGCAGGCCGGCGAGCGCCTGCTGCCCAGCGCGGAGGAGATACTTGAGGACCTGCGTCAGCTCCGCTACGAGCTGCGCGAGGCAGAACGTCACCGCTACCGCCGCCTGCGCATAGCCGTAACCGGCTCCGGTCTGCCGCTCTACCTCGGCCCATTTCTGGACGAGTTGAATCTCCGCTACCCGGATATGAGCCTCGAGCTGTTTGACGACACGCGCTTTTCCATTGAGGACGGCCTGCGCAGCGGCGCTGTGGACATATACTTCGCCCCGGTGATGAGCGAATTTGAGATACCCGGCCTCACAAAAACCACAGTTGCGGCCTCAAGCCAATATGTGCTGATGTCAAGGTCACATCGGCTTGCTTATCGAAACACCGTTAGTCTCAAGGAACTTGACGGCGAGGGTTTTGTCCTATATCCGCGCACAAAGGAGAGCAGCATAAGAGACTTTCAGTTTTGCAACCTGAAAGCCTCCGGGATAACATATAAGGTATATGAGAGCGAGACTTCCCCGCTGTTTTATAAACTCCTGGTACCCATCGGCAAGGGGCTGATACTCTCTCCGCGCGACATGATGGACCTTCCGCCGAATACGGTATGCGTTTCAGTGACGGACGTTCCACACCCCGCTGCTCCGTGCTTCTTTTACGACAGGGCGCTGTTGAATGAGGAGACCGAGGCATTTGTCCGGGACTACGTGATATTTGCGAAGGAGGCGCACAGGCGTGAACACAGAGCGGCTCTATGAGTTTCTGGTTTTGTCGAGGGTGCTTAACTATTCCCGCGCAGCCAAAGCGCTGTATATCTCACAGCCCATTCTTACCAGGCATATTCAGGCTTTGGAGGCTGAGCTGGGCGTACCGCTGCTCAAGCGCACGACGCACGGTGTTGCTCTTACGGAGGCGGGGCGTCTGCTGTCCAACCAGACAGAAGGCCTTTTGGAGAAGTGCGATCGCGCACTCGGTCTCACTCGTGTGCGAAACATGCCGGTAAAGGGCCGTGTCCGCATAGCCTGTGAGTTGGAAATCTCCTACGCTTCTCAAATTAGGGAGTTCACGCACAAATTCATGGAGAGATATCCGGACATTGAGCTGGACTTTGAAGTTGTGGCAGAAAATACTCCTCCTTCACTTTGTGCGCGCTGCGACCTGGTTTTTACTCCCTGCGAATATGCGCAGCCGCCTGCGGGCGTGGTCAGGCGGCTCATATTCAGCCACGGCACCTATGCCGTGCTCCCGCCGGGCCACAAACTAATGACCAAGTCCCTCATTGCTCTACATCAACTCGCAGGCGAGACGTTGATAGTCCCCTACGCATGGGAACCCTTTGGCCCGTATGCCCGCAATTGGCTACTGGTTGAGAAGGCCACTCGCGGGCGCATTAGATGTATCAAGGCACCGAACCTCATGACGGCTCTTTTTCTGGTGTCCACAGGCAAGGGAATTGTGATAGCTCCTAGACATGTGCGCAGCATGCTTACAAAGGATTGTTTCGTCGTCGGAATATCGGACCGCGATTGCCGATTCAACGAATACGTCTACTACAACGAGGCGACGGACAACGGCGCGGCCCGCCTTTTTTACGAGGAATTCCGAGCAGAGTACATAAGGGATTAATAAAAGCCGGACGGGGAAACCGTCCGGCTTTTATTTTGAATGCGCTTACATGCCGGCAAGCGCTTTTATTGTGGCGTATCGCTCGTTTGCTGCGCGCTGGATGGAATCAAGCTGTACGGGGCTAAGGTTTTTGAACTTACCGATCAGGCTTGTGAACTCAGTCACGCTGATGGGCTTTTCGTTTTTGTAATTGAGTTTGAAACAGCCGTCCGCTCTTTCCCAGAGCGGGAACATGTTCGTGAGCACTGCCAGCCTGGATACCTCGATAGTCATGTCCTGAGGGAAACTCCAGCCCGTCGGGCATGGTGTGAAAATATGCAGATAAGCAAAGCCTCGTTTGGAGGCGGCAAGGCCCTTTTGTATTTTCTCGACCATGTCACGCATGTTCCACGGCGTTGCGGTGGCGCAATATTCTATACCGTGCATGGCCATTATGAGCGGCAGATATTTCTGCGGCTGCTGCTTGCCGGAGAGCATCTTGCCAACAGGCGTGGTAGAGGTGCGGGAGCCTTCCGTGGTTGTGGAGCTCCGCTGATATCCGGTGTTCATATAGCCCTCATTGTCATAGCAGACGTAGAGCATCTTTTCTCCGCGTTCTGCCGCTCCGGAAAGGCTCTGGAATCCGCAGTCGGCAGTAGCTCCATCGCCGGCTACAGCTACTATGTTGACGTCTCCCCTGCCCCGGCGTTCATATATGTGGCTGAGCCCGCTCATAAACGATGCCGTGTTGTCCAAAAGGGGTATGTGTACCGGTATTTTCATGCCTGTATTGTGGCTCCATCCGATCGCGCCGCTGCCAGCCATACATCCAGGCGGTACGCATACTATCGTATTCTCTCCGGCCAGCTGCAACACTCGCCGGAGAACAAGCTCGCCTCCGCATCCCGGACAGGCAGAAACGCCCGGCGATACCATGTCGGGAAGCTGCCTTAGTGTTTCAATGTAACCCATTGCTCTGCCCCCTTCAATCTTTCATCAGCCAGAACGTTTCGTATAATCCGGGGCTGTTCTTGATTTGTTCCAAGATGTCTATGACAGCGGTGAAATCGGCTACGGAGATATCCGCACCGCCCAGCCCTCCAATGGCCGAGAACGATGCCTTGTCCAAAGCGTCGTTGAGAGCGGCTCTTGTTTCAACAAACATCGGACCACAGTTCCAGCCAAAAGACACGCTCCTATCAACACAGCAAAAAGCGCGTATGCCGCTCAGTGCAGAGCGGAGTTTCGCCTCCGGGAAGGGACGGATAAAACGAAGCCTCACGAGTCCGACTTTTATGCCGCGTTCCCTGGCTTCATCCACAGCGTCCATTGCCGCGCCGCTCATTCCGCCTATGGTCACAAGGGCGACCTCTGCATCTTCCATCCGGTATTTGCTCAACGCTCCGCCGTAGAAACGGCCGAAGTGGGCTGAAAACCTCAATTCAGTCTCTTCGATCACCTTTAAAGCCCGCTGCATTGCGGCAAGGTGATTTTTGCGGTAGTGCATCAACAGTTCGCCGGGTGTCATCGGGTCAAGCGCCAGCGGTGACTCCGGGTCCAACAGCGCCTTCCTCTCCTGACCACGAACACGCAGGAACGCGTCAACTTCTGCCTGGGATGGCATATACACACCTGTCGTCAGGTGCGAACTGTAGAACCCATCATAACAAACGCAGACTGGTATGCGCACATCCTGATGTTCCGCGATCCGGTAGCCCTGTATGATCATATCAGCGATCTCCTGATTCCCGTCGCAAAAGACCTGTATCCAGCCGGCATCTCTAACGGACATGACGTCTTGCTGTCCGCTCCATATGCTCTCGGGAGAGGTCATCTCACGCGTGGCTATGGCCATGACCATCGGCAGGCGCAGCGTTGACATTCTAAAGAACGGCTCATACATGAGAGCTAGTCCTTGAGCGCTCGTGGCGGTGAACACTCTCCCTCCGCCGGCTGCAGCGCCCTGTACGACGCTCATGGCAGAATGTTCAGACTCCACTTGGACGAGCTCGGTATCCAGCCGACCCTCATGGACCATCTCTGCCAGATATTCAACAACAGATGATTGCGGAGTTATTGGATATGCCGCGACCAAGTCCGGCCTGCAGAGCGCAGCCGCCTCGGCTGCGGCGTAGTTGCCGGTGAGGACCATGTTACTTCCCATCGTCCGCGCCCCCTTCATGCTCCATACTTATAGCGCCCCTGGGACATTCTGCAGCGCAAATGCCGCAGCCCTTGCAATAGTCATAGTTGATGTAATACCCGGACTCTTCTGACCAACGGATTGAGTTCACAGGGCAGTAACCGAGACACATGCCGCAGCTTATACACAGGTCATTGTCCATGACCGGCCGGTGCGTTCGCCAGCTAGCAGTATCTAGTACATACATGCCGCGGTTGCCTATCGGAGTAACAAATTCGGCATCATTCACCTGCTTTACCTCCCTTCAAATAGTGAGCGCCTGCATAGCCGCGCTCAGCTGCTATGCGGTTTTTGTCCCCGAATGCAGCGGCTACTTCATCGAGCAGCGTTTCAACATCCACCAGCCCGACAACTCGGGCAAAGGCCCCGACTACGGCGGTGTTGGGCAGGTTCTGACCAAACAGTTCCTCGGAAATTCCCGTAGCATCAACAGCGGCCACGCTCCCGGCGCAGGACGGCACACAGAGTTCTCCAAGTGGCTTTGTGCTGTTTACCAGGACAGTACCGCCTTGCTTGAGCCCCGCAAAGGTCTGCGGCAAGGCACAAAGTGTGTCGTCCATGACTATGATAACATCCGGCTCATATATTTGAGTTTTCCGTCGAATCTCATCGTCGTCGATACGCAAAAAACCATAAACAGGCGAGCCCTTGCGCTCCACACCAAAAAACGGTATGAACTGCGCGCAAAGCTTGCACTCCACGGCGGCTTTAACGATTATCTGAGAGGCCTTGACAACGCCCTGACCACCTCTGCCGTGTAAACGTATTTCTTTCAAGCCCATCACTCCTGTACCTATAATCGGAACGACGTTCCGTATTGGTCAAATAAATTATGGCATCATAAGCCTGTTTTGTCAAGCTCAGATGCCAATGTTTTTCAGGCTGTTGCGGATACTGTTCACAACCGCGTCAAGCTGAGATTCCAGCGCGGCGCGGCTGCCGCTGACGGAGACGGCGGCAAGTATATCGCCCGCCGCATCCAGCACCGGACAGCCTATGCAATACAGCCCATCGTGTGTTTCACCATCATCCAGCGCATATCCTCTGACGTGAGTGACTGAAAGCTCAGATTCCAAAGCCGCTTTATCCGTTATTGTCGAGTCCGTGTAACGCTTGAAATCGCATTCTTCCAAAAGCTCTGCGCGCTGCTCTGCCGGAAGCCAGGCCAGAACACACTTGCCTGTCGCAGAGGCGTGCATTGGTAAAGTTCCTCCCACTCTCGAGGACATATAGACAAACGAGCCCGCGGATACCTTGTTTACTATCGTCAGCTCTTTGCCGATAAGGACGGCCAGGTGGGCCGTAGCTTGGAATTCCTCTGCCAATTGAGAAAGCGCCGGTGCAAGCACACGTGAAAGCTCGCTCCGCTCCCTGACCAACGAACCGTATAGCAGAAAGCCGACCCCGAGCCTGTACTTCCCCGTTTCTGCGTTTTTCAAAAGGAACTTTCCGCACTCAAGAGAGGCTACAATACGAGCCACTGCCGATTTTGAAAGCCCAAGTTCCCTGGACAGCTCGGAAATGCCGCGCTCTTCTCTCTCAACAAAGCAGCCGAGAAGGCGGAGCGCGTTGGAAACTGACTGGGAATATTCACTTTTTCCGCGCTCGGCCATCATCTCAGCACCTCTTTCAGCTTATCATTTCACGGAACTTTTGTTCGTCTATTATCTCTATGCCAAGGCTCTCGGCTTTGGTCAGCTTGGAGCCTGCGTTCGCGCCGGCTAGGACATAGCTTGTCTTTTTTGAAACAGAGCCGGAGGCCTTGCCGCCGTAGCTCTCAATTATGGCCGCGGCCTCGTCCCGCGTCCAGCTCTCGAGTGTGCCGGTCAGGACAAAGGTTTTTCCCTCAAAGCGGTTATCCTTGCGCTCCTCGCCGGAGTCAAAGGACACGCCTGCCTCGCGCAGCAGCTCTATCTGGTGACGGGCCTGGGGCTCGTCAAACCACTGGCGGATGAAGCCCGCCGTGATCTCACCGATGTCGGGAACGGAGCAGAGCTCCTCCAAGCTGGCGTCCATAAGTTTATCCAGAGTCCCGAAATGCGAGGCCAGCACCTTTCCCGCTTTCTGGCCGACCTGTCGTATGCCGAAGGCACAAAGCAGTCTGGCAAGTCCTGCGCTTTTGCTCTTTTCTATGGCCGCCATGAGGTTTGCGGCAGACTTTTTGCCCATTCTGTCGAGCTTCGCCACGGCCTCTGCGTCAAGGTAGTAGATGCCAGCGGGAGTTGTGAGCAGTCCGGCCCTGATGAGCGCGTCCGCAACAGCAACGCCCAGGCCTTCGATGTCCATAGCCTCCCTGGAGGCAAAGTGTACAATATTTCTCAGCCGCTGTGCGGGACACTCGGCGCCCGTGCAGCGCATGGCGACGCCGTCCTCGTCCCTGACGATGGGAGAGCCGCACTCCGGACAGCTTTCCGGCAGGTGGAAGGCAACTGTGCCTTCGGGACGTTTGGATTTCACGACTTCCAGAACTTCTGGGATTATCTCCCCCGCTTTCCTGACGACTACTGTGTCCCCGATGCGCACATCCAACTTGTCGATAAAGTCCTGATTGTGAAGCGTGGCATTTGTAACGGTCGTGCCGGCGAGCCGCACCGGCTCTATGACGGCTTTGGGCGTGAGCACACCGGTCCGGCCGACCTGGACGACTATGTCCTTTACCACGCTCTCCTTGCGCTCTGGCGGGTATTTGTACGCAGCGGCCCAGCGCGGAGCCTTGGCGGTACTCCCCAGCTCCTCGCGCTCGGCCAGGGAGTTTATCTTTATGACGGCGCCGTCTATATCGTAGGGAAAGTCCCCCCTGCTCTCGCCTATGCTCTCGACCGCGGCCTTGCAGTCCTCAAAACTGCGGCATATCCTGTACGGCACCGCGTCAAAGCCGAATTCGCGCAGGGCGTCCAGCGTTTCGGCGTGAGTCGTGAACTCGCGGCCCACGGACTTCTGAATGTTGAAAACGCAGATGTCCAGCTTTCTCGAGGCTGCGACCTTCGGGTCCTGCTGGCGCATTGAACCCGCGGCGGCGTTGCGGGGATTGGCCAGCAGCGGTTCTCCGTTCACCTCGCGCGCGGCGTTGAGCTCCTCGAACACCGCCTTGGACATATATACCTCGCCCCGGACTATCAGGCGCTCCGGAGCGTTTTTCAGCTTCAGCGGAAGATTTCGCACTGTTTTAAGGTTTTCTGTGACGTCCTCGCCCGTCACACCGTTGCCGCGGGTGGCGCCGCGGACAAAGATCCCGTTCTCGTACTCCAGCGACATGGACAGTCCATCTATCTTTGGTTCGGCGCAGTATTCGCGGCCCTGGGGCAGAGCGGCGAGCATACGCTCGTCAAAGGCCCGCAGTTCATCAAAGGAGAACACGTCGTTCAGACTCTCCAGCGGCACCTCATGCGTCACCGGGGCAAAGCTGCTCTTTGCCGTGCCGCCCACCTTCTGAGTAGGCGACGAGGCCGAGTAGTACTCGGGGTGCGCGGCCTCCAGTTCCTCCAGACGGCGCATGAGCGCATCATATTCAAAGTCCGAGATGACCGGCGAGTCCTCGTCATAGTAGTGCCGGTTGTGCTCCATTATTTCGGCCCTCAGGGCTTCTATCTCCTGTTTTGCGTCCATTCAACTTGTCTCCATATCCAAATAGGTCTGCGGCACCTTGCCGACGATCACCGTCTCAGCTATTAGTATTTCGCTGACGACCTGGGTTGAAACGGTGCGCCAGGGCATGATGACGTCGATATCAATGACAACATCCAGCTTCATCTGGTGCTTTGTCTGGTTGATGCCCGCTGAGATCAGGTCGTTCTTGAAGTCAACCCTAGACGAGCTCAGCATAGTTATGTCAACCGGTATGTCCGGCCCCCTGCCCAGCAGCAGGCTGGAGCCGAGCAGGTTGCCTATGGGAATAGCGAGCGACAGCTCGCCGCCGTCCGCGGCCTTGACGATATCGGACAGCAGCTCGGAGGACATCGCGTTTATCCGGGCCATGTTTGCGCGCACGGCGGTGACATTGCCCTCACCGTCATGCTCGAGCGTCACGAAGTAGTCGTAGTCATAGTCCTCACTTGCCAGTTTGCGGCTGATGGTATCGTTTATGCACAGCGTCATGAGGTCCGTCGCATCCGACAGCACCATGTCACAGCTGAGCTCACGCAGGTATATGGTACCACGTATACCGACTGACAAAGCTACAGCCGCTATCAGTATCAAAACCAAGGCGAGCTTTGTCCTCTTTCGCATTTTCGGCAGGTGTACGTCAAGATATAGCGGCCTCCGATTTCTGCCGCGCAGCATGGGCAATCACCCCCATGCTATTTATATGAGGGCTATTTGTCCAGCATTTCCGCGATAGCGTTCATTATTCCCAACCTGCCGGACTCATAGGTCAGGCCGCCTTGGAGAAAGGCCCTGTACGGCTCGCGCATCGGGCCGTCCGCGGAGAGCTCTATCGACGAGCCCTGGATGAACGCACCGGCAGCCATTATTACCTCGTCCTCATAGCCCGGCATCTGCCAGGGCTCAGGCGTGACGTAGGAATCCACCGGGGAACCGGCCTGTATTCCGCGGCAGAAGCGGCAGAGGTTCTCCGGAGATTTGAGCGTCACGGTTTGGATGATATCGTATCTCGGCTCAAACGGGCCGGGCTCGGTGTCAAAACCGAGCTTTTGCAGCATAGCCGAACAGAGCGCCGCGGTCTTAAGCGCCTGGGCTGTCGTGTGCGGCGCCAGGAAAAGGCCCTGGAACAGCTGACGGTTTGTGCCGAGGGTGCAGCCGCACTCTCCGCCTATGCCGGGGACAGTGAGCCGGTAGGCGGCGCGCTCCACCAGTTCAGCCTTTCCGGCGATGTAGCCGCCGGTGGGCGCTAGCCCGCCGCCGGGGTTTTTGATGAGCGAACCCGCCGCGAGGTCTGCGCCCAACATATTGGGTTCCTCCGTCTCTGTAAACTCGCCATAGCAGTTGTCCACGACACATATGGTGCTAGGCGACACGCGCTTGACGAGGCGGCAGATCTCACCCACCTCCTCCGCCGAGAGCGCCCTGCGGCTGTCATAGCCGCGCGAGCGCTGTATGAGAACTGCACGGGGCCTTATCTCCCCCACACGGCACTCGATACTCTCCATATCCGGGCCGCCGTTCTTCGTGGCAACCTCTGCGTAGTTTACGCCGTAGAAGCCCAGGGAACCGTAAGCGTCGCCGGAAATGCCTATCGCCGTCCTGAGCGTGTCGTAGGGCGAGCCCATGAGAGGCATCAGCGTATCTCCTGGTCCGACCGAGGCAAAGAGCGCAGAGGCGATGGCATGGGTACCGTTCACGAAGCCCGTGCGCACCAGCGCCGACTCCGAACCGAACACGCGCGCCCATATCTTATCCAGCGTCTCGCGGCCCAGATCGTCGTAGCCGTAGCCCGTTGTACCCGCAAAGCATGACTCGGAGACTCGGAATTCCTGGAATGCCTCCATTATCCGCCGCGTATTTATACGCGCGACTCGGTCTATCTCCGCAAAACGCGATGCAAGTTCCGCCTCGCAGTCCTCCGCGAGGCGCTCAATTTCCGTCGGTATATCACTCAGCTTCATCGTCTTTGAACCCCATAACTATTTCTCTGAATTTGTCGCCGCGCTCGGCAAAGTTGCGGAACCTGTCGAATGACGAGCAGGCCGGAGACAACAGCACGATGTCGCCAGGCACTGCCATTTCGCGCGCGGACAGCACTGCCGTAGTCAGGTCCGGTACGATCTTTATCGGCAGGCGCATCGGGTCGTAGAACACGCTGCGGCGCACTGCAATGGCTATCTGCTCCGCCGTATCGCCCGTAAGGAACAGCGCGCGGACCCGCTCGCAGATCTCGTCCGCAAGGCCGTCAAAGCTGACGTGCTTGTCGTGGCCGCCGGCGATGAGGATGGGCTTAGCCCGCATCGCGCGCAGGCCGGCAATGGTCCTGGTCGGGCTGGTGGCAATGGAGTCGTTGATGTAGGACACACCGCCGAGCTTCCTGATTAGCTCAAGCCTGTGCGTCACGCCGCCGTAGCTGCGCGCGACCGCGCGGCAGAGCTCCGGCGAAACTATCTCATCCACCGCGGCAAAGGCGGCCATGTAGTTTTCAATGTTGTGCACGCCGGGCAGCAGTATCTCCGAAGCGGGGATAATGCTCTCGACCTCGTAGCCGCGGCTGCGGTAGATCATGCCGTTTCGGCAGAACACGCCGTTTTTGAGCGTTTCCTTGCGGCTGAACCTGAGCACGCGCGAGTGCGCCTCCTCGCCAAAGCGAGCGGTGAAGGCGTTGTCGCTGTTCACGACCAGGACGTCTTCCGCGGTCTGATTGGCAAATATCTGGCGCTTCGCGTTCACGTAGTCGTCAAAGTCCGGGTGTTTATCCAGGTGGTTGGGAGAAACGTTCGTGACAACGGCCACGTTCGGGCGTATGTCTATGCTGTGGAGCTGGAAACTCGAGAGCTCAAGCACAGCTATGTCGTCCGGGCCGAAACTAGGTATCTCGCAGAGCAGGGGCTTGCCTATGTTACCGCCCAGATGCACAGTTTTTCCGGCGGCCTTCAGCAGTTCCGCGATGATGGACGAAGTCGTAGTCTTGCCGTCCGAGCCGGTGATGCCTATCGTACGGCAGGGGCAGAGCCTGAAAAAGACCTCCATTTCGCTCGTAATGACCGCGCCGCGCTCCTTTGCTTTCACTAGGGCCGGGTCTATGGGCAGCAGTCCGGGTGTGCGGAAGATGTAGTCAAAATCCTCAAGGCCCTCGAGATAGTCGGGGCCAAGGCGCAGCTGTGCGCCACGCTCGCGCAGCTGCCCTGCAGTCTCGCCCAGGGCCTCTTCGCTGCGCATGTCGCAGACGCAAATTTTGTGTCCGTTATCCAGCAGCAGGTCAATGAGCGGCATGTTGCTGACGCCCATCCCCAGTACGGCTATGCGCCTGCCGCCGAGGGAGTCAACGTATTCCTGAAGTGTCAAAATAATCACCTCTCAACCCGTAATTATAACCTGAGTCCGTCCCGAATACAACAATTTTATGCCTTCCCGCCTTGACATTCCCCGCGATCTAAGAGTTATAATGTATGCGCACAAAGCGAAAAGGAGTCTTAATATGGGAAAAACAACAGCTCGCAGGCATCTGGCGGCGCGATGCGCCCTTTTGCTCGCGGGACTGGCAGTTATGGCGCTGGGAGTGGCGCTGTCAATCAAGGCTGAGCTAGGCACCTCGCCAATATCGAGCTTGCCGTTTGTCACCGCGGAGATCTTCGATCTGTCCGTCGGTACGACAACTATAATTCTAAACTCGCTCTTCGTCCTGGCGCAGATACTGCTGCTCAGGCGGAGTTTTGACTGGTATCAGCTCCTGCAGATACCAGTTGCCGTTGCCTTTGGGTTGCTCATTGACCTCTTCGGCCTAGTTCTCGCTCCTTTGGAAGCTGGGAACTATGTTCTCCAGCTGTCTCTTATACACATCTCCGAGCCCACGAGACTCGACGTCAACTCGTATGC
>ENA-OZAF01000423-OZAF01000423.1-human-gut-metagenome-genome-assembly--contig:-NODE-423-length-17565-cov-8.161965_pt1 | contig 17565 bp, 19 predicted proteins | sample MGYA00244207_ERZ653498 | MGnify/ENA primary metagenome ERZ653498 (study PRJEB26926, sample SAMN06165156) | human gut metagenome | biome: ENVO:00009003; feature: ENVO:2100002; material: ENVO:00002003... | reverse complement strand
GCAAGTTAGCTTTACGCGTCGCGCCATTAAGCAACGCCCGCACATTATTTATTTGTTTACATCTTCGCCTGACAATACTATCCGTTTGGTAGCTGCATAGCATCTTCCGGGTTATGGCTTAGCCATAACCTCGCTTTGGCTACTAACTTGCCACCGGCAAGTTAGCTTTACGCGTCGCGCCATTAAGCAACGCCCGCACATTATTTATTTGACTACACCAACTTTAATCATTTGTGTTTATAAATATAGCCTCTCTAAAACCGCAGCAAACAAAATGATTATACAACAAAAATATTAAAAAATCAATTCAAATTACACAGTTTAACCAACAAGTTAAACACTTAAACAAACGTCTAAGTGTTTAACAAATGAAATTCTACTGTTTTTCCTTTTGAACTTTTTCTATATGGCTTTTAATCTCTTTATAAAGCACATATGGCTCAGATATATTTGCAAAGGTATATGCCCCCGCTCCAGCATTATTATAAATAGGGCTCGAGTTGCTCCCAAACCTTAGCGATCCAGTTCCCTTTCGTAAAAGTTTATCAAGCAAACTTACATAAACATCACTTGCTCCAATGTTTTTAATATCTAAACTTTTATAATCTACTCCAAAGATTCCTGTTCTAATTATTAGCCTCTTATTTGTGTAGGCAAAAATTGTGTTTTTATAATAAAGCGCCGTAAACCACAAATTAAACGCCAAAAACACTATAAACAGTCCAACAACCGCAATACTTACATAAAGAAAGTCTATCGGTTGAACAGTTGCCCCATCTTCAGGAATTGCCACAACCAACAAACTAAAAACAAGCAAAAACAAAAATGGCAAAGCAAGCTTAATAATATTAGACCAAAAGATTTTTGCTTTGTTTGGTTTAAGCGCCTTTATAATTTTTTCGTTATCCTCTAAAATCTCGTCAAAGGCTCGAACAACATCATTTTCAAGCCTCTCTTCACTGCTAACCTTTGTTTTAGCAACAGTATTGTCTTCAATATGATTTAGTTTCTCTTGCTTTTCTTCTTTAATTTCCTCGTTGTCATTTTTCTTTTCCACCATGTTTTCCCCCCTTGCGTTTGGATTTCTTATCTTCTAATTTTCTATCCATATCAAGCCTTAGTTGATTTATTGCGTCTGCCAAACGCTTAGTATTATTTTCTTGCTCTTCATGAGATAATCGTTTAGTGTCCTCCGCCACAAGATGTAAAGGCTCTCCTATAAGTAAATAATTTCTTCTAAAAATTTTCGACCTCTTATAAAGCACCATTGGAACTATAGCAGAATCTGCTTTAGACGCAAAAACTATCGCGCCATTTTTTAGTTCTAAAAGTTCATCGCTGTTTTCACTTTTATTTCTGGTACCCTCGGGAAAAATTCCTAAAACTTTTTTATCTTTTAACGTTTTTAAAGCAAACTTAAATGAAGATATCTCTGGTTTTGCTCTGTTAACTGGAAAAGCCCCCAGCCTTTTTAGAATATATCCAAAGAACTTATTTTTAAATAGTTCTTGTTTGGCTAAAAATCTTATTTTCTTTTTTAGATAAATGTCAAGTAGAATTGGGTCAAGGTTACTATAGTGGTTACATGTTAAAACATACCCCTGCTTTTTAGGCAAGTTTTTTTTACCTATAACTTTCACAGGATAAAACAAATGAATAGGAAGCCACAAAAAGAAATAACAAAGTGCAAATAGCATACTTTTCTCCTTTAAAAATCACTAGCACATGAAGCCGCCGTTGAAAAAGCGAGTTGAAGGTTAAACCCTCCCGTTAACGCGTCTATATCTAAAACCTCGCCAATAAAGTACAATCTTTTAACAAGTTTACTTTCCATCGACTTTGGTTTTATGTCTACCACATTAACTCCTCCACTTGTTATTATAGCCCTATCAATATCATCTAGTCTATCAAAATTTAATTCAAAATTTTTAAGCATAAAGCACAACTTTTCACGCTCTTCGCTAGTTAACTGATTAACCTTTTTGGTTTTATTTATGCCTAACCTTTTTGAAAATTCATCACATAACGATGATGGCAATAAAAGCTTTAACAAACTTGAAAATTGTTTAGACTTTAAAGCAGTAATTTCTCTATTTATTCTTTGAAAAAGTGCAAAATCTGATAATGCAGGCTTAAAATCTATATAAATTTTGAGATTTTGAGGCAAAAATCTGTTTATATAGCTAGACATAGATAAAACTATAGGTCCCGAAACCCCGTTGCCTGTAAAAAGCATTTCACCTATGCTAGACTCATAGATAAGCACTTTTTTATTATATGCTTTTATCTTCACATTTTTAAGCGATAAGCCACTTAAATTTTTCAAGCTTTTATCTTTTAAAATTATTGCTGATAGTGCTGGAACAGGGTCAACAATTCTATGACCTGTTTCCCGTGCAAACTTATATCCATCCCCAGTGCTACCTGTTAATGGATAGCTTTTGCCACCTGTTGCAACAACAACTGCATCACACAATATAATATCTCCACTTTTTAACTTTACGCCACGCGCTTCGCCATTTTCTATAATAACCTCTTGAACTTCTGTATTTAAACAGATGTCTACCCCTAAAATCTTTAACCTTCTTTCAAGAGCCCTTGTAATGTCGCTAGCCTTATCTGACTCTGGGAATACTCTGTTGCCCCTTTCTATTTTAAGCTTAACGCCAAGATCTTCAAAACGCCTCATGGTGTCGCTAGAATTAAACCTAACTTCACTGCTCATAACAAACTTTGAATTGTTTACAACATTTGCTAAAAATTCATTACCCGTTACTGCGTTTGTTAAATTGCATCTACCTTTGCCTGTTATATATAGCTTTTTGCCCAATTTTTCATTTTTTTCAAGCAAAACAACATGGTGCTGTTTTTCAGCAATAAGCATACTCGCCATCATTCCAGACGCGCCACCACCAATAACACAAACCTTCATTTTTTCACCTTTAAAGCGATTTTAAATATAAAATTTCACTACTCGTAAGAGGTCTACATTTTCCCCTTGTTAAGCCACCAAGTTTCAAGTCGCCAATTTGCGTTCTTTTTAAAAACGCAACATACAGGTTAACAGCCTCAAACATTTTTCTAACCTGCCTGTTTTTCCCCTCAGATATCACAACCTCAAGTTTCGTTAGTTTATCTTCCTTTTCGATGAGTTTAACTTTACATTTCGACAAGCGAACACCGTCTATCACAACACCAGCTCTTAAAACCGCAAGTTGACTTTCCTTAACATCGCCTTCAACTTTAACAATATATGTTTTTTTAATTTCATGAGAGGGGTGAGTTAAAACATATGCAAGATTTCCATCATTTGTGAGAAGCAAAAGCCCCTCGCTATCATAATCGAGCCTACCAACAGGTTTTAGTTTTTTATATTCTTCTGGTAAAATATCTACAACAGTTTTCCTATTATGCTCATCACTCATACTAGTTATAACGCCTTTTGGCTTATGAAGCATAATATACACTAGCTCATTGTTATATGAAACTTCTTTGCCATCTACTGTTATTTTATCTTTTTCCGAAACAGAAAAGCCAAGGTTATCTACAACTTTTCCATTGCACATAACCCTGCCTTCCTTTACATATTCCTCACATTTTCTTCGAGAGCCAAACCCTGCCCCCGCTAAAAATTTATTTATCCTCAAACTCTTTTCCTCTTTGGCAAAACAAGCCTACATTTTTTCCACAATTCGTTTAAACTCTGCAGTAAAAGAATTGTTCTTTATATCTTTAATACTATATATTTTCTCAGAAAAAATCAACTGATTTGCAAGACTAATTTTAATGCTAGCAATGGGCTCGTTAAAGTGAACAGGGGCAAACAGCTTTTTAGGTATATCAACCTCAACCTCCACGCCACCAAGCTCGCTGGTTTTTAACGGATAGTAAAAATCACAGGGAGCTAAAACCTCAAGTTTATCTTCATACCCTTTCTCTATTTGTATTTCTCCTAGTTTATCTCCTTGGCCCATTATTTTATACATTTTGTATTCGTCAAACGCCATATTCAAAAGTTTTTCACAGTCTTCAAACATAGGCGCGCAATTTAGTAAAACACAAATAACGCTCATGCCATCTTTTGTGGCACTGCCAACAAAACATCTTCCTGCCTTTCTAGTGTAGCCAGTTTTAACACCATCTGCGAACTCAAAGTTAGTTAAAAGTTTATTTTTGTTTATAAGGTTCCTACTAGTTTTTGTTTTTAACTCATTTGAAATAGCTTTTTCTTTCGTTGAAACTATCTCGCAGAATATTGGGTTTTGCATGGCATATGCCGTTATGTTTGCCAAATCTAATGCAGTGGTATAATGCTCCTCATCTGGAAGTCCATGCGGATTTTTAAGATGAGTGTTTAAAAATCCTTTCTGTTTAAGAAAATCATTAACATCGCAAACAAACTTTTCTTCACTACCAGACGTTGCAATTGCAAGAGCAACCGCGCTATCATTTCCTGAACGAAGCATTAGTCCATACAAAAGTTCTTTTATAGTTAAGTGCTCACCCTCCTTTAACCCAATACTTGTTCCCTCTATGCCAACAGCTTCTTTTGGTATGCTTATAAGCTTATTTAGGTCGTTATTATTTTCTATTACATATATAGCAGTTATTATTTTTGTTGTGCTTGCCATAGGCAATTTTTCATTTTCATTTTCGCAGTAAAGAACTCTACCACTTGTTTTCTCAATTGTAGCCATTGCTTTTGCACTTGATAGTTTTTCGCTTTCAGCGAACACAAGGTTAGAATAATTTATAGGTGAAAAAAACGCAAAATATGCGCATACAAGTGTAAAAAATGCATTCATAATGAATAGATATCTATTTTTTATCATTATCACTATCCTTTTTAAAAATATTGGTAATATTAGAAATTATGTTAGCAGTTGTGTCTAAAAGTTTCTGGCTTAGGCTCTTTTCATCAATATATATAAGCTTTGTTTCATTGTCTTTAATTTGCAAGAGAGCAAGAGGCTCAATACTAACTCCGCCACCACTTCCTCCAGCCAAAGGGTATTTATTTGAGTTTTTAAAGTTTTTTGAATCTGAACCATATTCACCACCACCCGCAACAAAGCCTATCGACATTTTAGTTAGTGGAAAAATGAGCGTACCGTCCTTAGTTTCAAAAGGCAGTCCAATAGCAGCATTAACATCTGCCATACCTTTAATTTTATCTATCACGCTTGACAACAGTTCATTTATCTGATTGCTATTATCCATTTTGTTTTCTCCTTCTCTCTTTTAGTTTTTTTTGAAAATAACATTTATATGCACAAATTACAGAAATTAACATATCTAGTAGACTAAAGCAAACAACAACCATACCAGAAAGCTCTAATCTATCTTTTTCAAAATCTGCGCCAATGTCACTATAAATTTTTATATGCTTGTACTTATTTAAAAGTAGTCCACAAACTATAGATGAGAAAACATTAACATACCCACAAAGCATAGCGCTATGGTAGGCATTATTTTTAAACCCACTTGTGAAGTATAATTCAAACTTTTTTATATTTAAAAGTTTTGCAAGGCAAGTAAAATATGAATAAAGAAGTAATGGGTCTTTCTTTTTCTTCTTTTTTTTCTTAAACTTGTCTATGTCTAGTTTTCCCTCTTTAGTTATTGTAAACCTAGCGCAAAACAATTTGAAGTCAAACACCTTAACTGCAAGAAAAGCCAAATCTTCAAAAACATTAACATGCATGACAGCTTTAATTTTAAATGGATATAAAATTAAAGCCACAACAAACAACAAGGCAAAAATTTCTAAAAGCATTTCCCTCATGCTGTTAGGTTGTGTTTTTTTACACAAAAAAATACGCAAATAAAAAAGAGCAGTATTTTGAGTGACCCCTACGGGGTTCACTTCAATTTGCTCTTTTTTTTCTAAACTATATCCCAATCGTCATCATCAAAATCATCATCGTCATCATCGTCATCATCAAAATCATCGTCATCATCGTGGTCATCGTTGTCATCGTTGTTGAAATCATCATCGTTGTCATCGTTATCAAAATCATCAGCATCATCATCTTCATAAAGAAGTTCGGCATCATCTATAAACTTTTGATCTTCTTCTCTTTCACTTTCACTAGACATAAGCTCTTCTAAACCCTCGTCATCTTCGTTGCTCTTTTCACCTATAACAGGCTCGCTAAACTCGCTTAAGTTTACATTTCCTTCATCTTTTGCCATTGCAACTTCGCTACTAATCCCAAGCTTCTTTTCCATTTCTTCATCACTCTCATTGATTTCAAAATGATTATAAAGTCTATCATCTCCGCTTCTAATAACTTTAACTTTTTCTAAAAGCTCGTTATAGTCTGGAAGCTCATCAATGCTGGAAATGTTGAACCTTTTTAAAAACTCATCCGTTGTTCCAAAAAGCACAGGTTTACCAACAGTATCCTTTCTTCCAACTATCTCAATAAGATTATGATCAAGAAGTATGTTTATAGCATAGTCTGAACTAACGCCTCTAATTTCTTCAATTTCAAGCCTAGTTACTGGTTGTTTATATGCTATTATTGATGCAGTTTCTAGCGTTGCTCTAGATAAATTTCTTTGCCTAATTGGGTTTAAAACTAGCGAAACATCGTCTGCATACTTAGAGTTTGATGCAAATTGAAGCTTATTGTTAAACTCTAAAAGCACTATGCCTGATGGCTCTTTATACTTATTCTGAAGTTTCTTCACAGCAGATTTTATTTCTGCCTTTGTAACATCAATTTTTGCTAGTATATCTGAAATATCTACGGCATCACCACTAACAAACAGTATACTTTCAAGAATATTCTCTAAATTATCCATTATTAACTTTATCCTCTCGTTTAAATATATCAATATCCCCAAAAGTTGAGGTTTGTTCGACTTTTATCAATTGGTTTTTCAAAAGCTCTAATAGAGCTAGAAAAGTATTTATAATTTCACTTTTAGAGTAATCTGCTTCAAAAAGGTCACTAAATTTAAACCTGTCTTTAATAAGCAAACTATCTTTGATTTGTGCAATTTTTTCTGCAACCGTGAACCTATCTTTTTCAATTTTTCTTTCTGTTATGGTTTCTGCCTTAACACTCACTTTATGCAATAGATTTGAAAAGGCTGTGATTAAGGCATCCAAACTCAAATGCTCTGGAAGCTCATATCTATATTCTCCCGCACTATCGTCTGGAGCTTTATAGAACTTGCCAACATCCTCATGCTCTTTTAACTTTTCACTCGCTTCTTTAAAAAGCTTATACTCTTCAAGTTGCCTATAAAGCTTTTCCTCAGGGTCCTCCTCTTCAGTATCCTCAACTACTTCTGGCTTTGGAAGAAGCTGTTTTGATTTGATTTCAAGAAGAGTTGCAGCCATTAAAGTAAAGTCCGCCGCCTTATCCATATCTACCTTATCAATGTCTTTCATCATCTCTAAGTATTGCTCGGTTATTTGAGAAATAAATATGTCCCTGATGTTTATTTTTGCAATTTTAATCAAGTGATACAAAAGGTCGAGCGGACCCTCAAACTGGTCAAGCTTAAATCTAAGCGAACTGTCTATATCCTCCGCTTCTTCCATGCCTTCAACCATAATTGGCTGGTCTTGATCAAACTCAACATCTTGAAAATTAGAACCAGATTCTGCACCTGCGGCTTTTGTTTTGTTTCCTTGAGCGGCTTGCGAGATTTCTTTCGTATTTGCTTCTTGTTTAGCAGAAACAGGAGCTTCATTTAAAAACTCGTCTACATCTATATTTGATTGGTTCTTTATTTTACCCATATTCTACACCATTAGCCCAAACAATGCGTTAAAGCCCTGCATAACCAAATTTGCAAGCCCTCCAGCAAAGAAATCTATATATAGTCCCAAAATTCCAGTTAAAATTAACACAAGCATAATCCAAAAACCATAAGCTTTCATAAACATAACATATTTATTGTATGGCTTCGAGAATGCCTCCACCAGCCTAAACCCGTCTAGTGGATAGATAGGCAAAATATTAAAAAAGGCAAACATAAAGTTTAAGCTTATTATAAATTGAAAGAAATAATAGTATAAATCACTTAAAAAGCCATACGCCGTAAAAAGCTCAGGCCAAAAGTTTATTAAAAGCGAGAAAATAAGACAACAAACAATACCAATTACAATGTTTGTTAAAACCCCAGCAAAAGCAACTCTAACCGCACTTTTTTTACCACGCCTAAAGCTTCTAGAATCAACTGGCACAGGCTTTGCATATCCAATACCACAAATAAGTAACAACAAAAGCCCCCACCAATCTATATGCGCAAAAGGGGCTAAAGTATATCTACCAAGAGTTTTTGCCGTTAAATCGCCTTCTTTATAGGCAGCGTGTGCGTGGGCAAATTCGTGGCAAGGCATACTAATACACAACGCCGACAAAAAGGCAATTAAAACTGCCAGCATTGTTAGAGGTGCATCTAGTAATCCTATTAAACTCAGTAACATATTAGTCCCCTTAAGTATTATATAATTATAACTTTAACCACCACTATTGTCAAACAAAAGGGCAACAATCACAATATTGTATTGTTGCCCTGTTCTATTTATATTAAAGTGTAAATCTTTTTAAGTATGTCCTTTATTTTTATCTCTTCAATGTCTTGCCTTATAACAAGCTCGGTTTCATAAACAACTATATTGTTTTTATCTAAAACATACAGCGTTCCAACGCCATCTTCACTTTGTTTAGGCGCTTTAATGCTGCCTAGGTTAAAGCTCAAGCTGTATTCAAAATCTTCCCCTTTTTTGATAAACTTAACAAAGTCTTCTTTTGGATAAACATTGACACTTTTTTGCTTACTATTAGTTACCTTTGCTTCTGCTATTGCTTTATCTTTTTCTATGATAACTTTATTTTCGTAGCTGGCAAAACCATAGTTAAACATATTTGCCATTTCATTAAACCTGGTTTTACTGCTGTCTGCCCCAATAACAACACCAATAAGCCTCATTCCCCCTCTAGTTGCAGATGCAGACAAACAGAACCCCGCCTCGCTAGTGAAACCAGTTTTACCGCTATCACACCCTTCATAGGTTCTTATAAGCCTGTTGGTGTTTACTATATCTGTTTTTCTTTTAGAAGGATGAATTAGTTCTGTCATCCAAATTTTGCTATACTTTTTATAAATTTTATTGTCGCAAATTGTTGCATAAATTTTAGATATATCACAAGCTGAAGAATAATGGTCAACTGCAGGTAGCCCAGTGGAGTTCATAAAATTGGTGTTTTTAAGCCCCATCTCCTTTGCTTTTTCGTTCATTTTTCTCACAAAATTTTCTTCACTTCCAGCAACGGTTTCGGCCAAAGCAACCGTACTATCATTTGCAGAACAAACAATAACTGTCATAATTAAATCTCCAGCTTTATACTCACTACCTGCGTCTAGAAAAGCGGATGACCCCTCTACTGAAGCTGCATATTTACTAACTCTAATCATCGTATCTTCCGACAAAATTCCCTCATCTATCGCCTCAAAAATTAGCATGAGTGATGCCAATTTTGTCATACTAGCTATTGGCAATCTTTCCTCACTATTTTTTGAATAAATTATGGTATTGCTTTTTGCATCGTACAATAACCCTGCTTTGCTTGTTATATTTAACTCGCTTTCACTATTATCTTTGGCTTCCGCACTGGCATAAACAGCCTGTTTTGTAAAGGGCGAGAATACAAGCACCAAAGATAAAAATAGCACTAAATAAAGACATAATCTTTTCATAATCTACCTCATTTTACTTTTTGTTACACCTTTATTTTTTGCTATTTTTTTACAAATTATACCTTTTAATAACTAAACACAACAAAACTCTTTATAAATAGTGGCAATATAAAGCTATGCAAAATGCATATAACAAGCTCTATTAAAAAACATATTAAAACTCCCTTTATGAAAGAAGTTTGCTTAAAACTTTCAAAAAACTTTAGCTTATAAGTGTTCTGCAAGCGGGCTCGCTCTACACCTAAGCACACAATAACAGCCATTACTATAAAATTCAAAATATTTATAGGCACAACAAACAACACAACATTTATAATTCCCGCAAGCCCATAGAGTGAAATTATTGCTGAAGAAGAAAGCACGATAAGTGCCATTTGATATCCTAGAAATATGAAACTTAAAAAGGAAGTATATATACATAAATTAAGCACAACTAAAATGACAAAGCAAATTAGTATATCTATAAGTCTTGAATAGAAAATTGAAGTATAGCTTGCAGTGCCAGTGATATAGTCAAACATATTTTTGTCTGACGCGGTTAAAAGCGAGGTATATCTATAACCTGTAACACTTAAGTATACGCCAATTATAACGCCTAAAATTGCCACAAATAAAACAAGACAATAACTTCCCTTATTGTCTTTAAAATGCCACCTTACCCTATCTTGAATTAAAAAACTTCTGTTTGCCATATTCTATTATATGACAAAATATATTAAATTATTGATAATCAACCGTGCCAACAGCATTATCTAAACTAGAATTTATATCTTTATCTAAAACAAGCCTAGAAACAATCATGCTTATAGCAGTATTATTTGTTAAATTATAGGTCAAATACTTTTTAAGTTTAGTGTTCTCTTGCGTTGTGGGCAAACTTGCAAGTTTCTCTTGAGCATACACAAGTGCCTTTCTCATGCTTTTTTCAACAGCACAAACTGTTTTACCATACTTTTCAGCTACCTCTTTATAAATTTCCATGGTTGAATAGTTAAAAGGAAATTTAAAGAATGCCTTACATGTAGCATCAACATAATACATAAAACCATCATGCTTACTAGAGAACATAAACTCGCAAAGAATTTCACAAACTTTTGATTTAATGAGTGCCACATTTCTAGAGGGGCTCATCTCTATTTGCTTTTTAATTCTAAGTAGCATCATGTTAAACTTTAAATCAAAGTTCATCATGTCCTTATCGTCCATATAGTTTATACTATCATATGAAACCCATTCCGTGTCTGAAACAATCAATATATTTTTACAAAAATTATTGTAAACAATATCAAGCACATAGGCAAATCTATCTTTATCAAGGCCATCTGTGTTTGCAACTAAGATATCTACTTTATTTTTAGATATATACTCAAATAACGCCTTACTAGAGCTGTTTATAATCACGCAGTCGAAGCCAAGGTTACGCAAATCGTCAGGACTAATATGTTTTTGTATCAACCCATTTTTACCATCAAGAATACATGTGTTTAAATGTAAATCCAACGTCCCCCCGCTCCTTTAGAAATCAAACTTAACCAAGATTTTATCACATAAAAAGTAAAAATGCAAACAATATTTTCAATATTTTACAAATTTATTAAAAATTAAAACTTAATTATCAATCATCCAATCAATATAAACTCCAAACCCTTTAGTTGGGTCGCTTACAAAAACATGCGTAACCGCTCCAACAAGTTTCCCGTTTTGAATTATCGGACTTCCGCTCATGCCCTGAACTATGCCGCCAGTTTCGTTTATAAGCTTTGAATCGGTTACTTTAATTACCATACTCTTCTTGTCCGACTTAGATTGATAAGAAAGCTTAACAATTTCTATATCGTATTCTTCTGGTCTGTTGCCATCAATAGTTGTTAAGATAGTAGCCTTACCAGTTTTAACGCTATCTTTAAAACCAACTTCTATTGGCTCTACGCCCATTGCGTCTACATACTGCCTTTGCATAACTCCATAAACGCCGAAATCATTGTTGTTATCTAGCGTTCCCGCCAAAGTGCCAGTTTTTAAAAACAGCCCTCTTAGCTCGCCTGGTGTTCCCCTGCTTCCCTTATTAAAGCCAACAATATTACATTTATAAACGCTTCCCCCTGATATAGGCATTGTAACACCTGTGTCTATATCACAAACAGGGTGTCCAAGAGCTCCAAAGCGCAAGTTATCTTCCCGAACGAAGGTTAAAGTTCCAACGCCAGCTGCATTATCTCTTATCCATAGCCCTAGCCTATACATGTTTGTTGTTGCCTCTAAAGCAGGTTTAACAGTTTCCTCTATAACTTGCTTTCCCCTATAAAGTTTAAGGTTCACTTCTTCTTTAGTATTTTCTTCTAAATTTAGCAAATTGTGAAGTTCTGTGGAACTTGTGATAGTAGTACCATTTATGCTATGCAAAATATCTCCAACTTTTATATTCTTTTTTTGTGTTGGTTTTTCGCTACCGTTTTCAGTTACAACACTTCCAATTGCAACCACAACAACTCCTTCACACTCCATGGTAAACCCAAGCGGAAATCCCCCTGGATAAACCTTAACAACTCTATCATTTTTCTCAGCACTTTTGCCACCAAAGAAATTATTGAAAATATCTTTTAAACTTGGCAAAGTCCCCGTGTAGTTTTGTGTTTGCTTTAAAGAGTAGGAAGCACTACATGGTACACATTCTGCCAAAAACGAACAATTACTATATATATTCAAATTTGCCACAAAGAGCGAACAAACAAAAGTGGTTAGCATAAACACAATGCTAGTTATAAATTTCTTTACCTTAAAACCATTTAATTTTTTCTCGCAAGGCGAAAAAACTACTCTTTGCTTCATAAGAGTAGTTTTTGAAACTTTTAAATATATATGTATCTATTTTAAATTTTTGTTAAAAATTTTTCCCTTTTCAAGCATCTCTTCTGCATGAAGAAGCGAATGATTAGTTATGTTTCCACTAATTAGCCTAGCTATCTCATTAACTCGCTGCTCTTTAGTTAAAGTTTTAACCATAGTTGTTGTTTTACCATCTTCCTCTCTCTTTGTTATTAAAAGATGATTTGTTCCATAACTTGCTATTTGAGGAAGATGAGTAACACAGATAACTTGAGCCATTTTAGACACGCTAGCAAGCTTTTCTGCAAGTGCTAGAGCTATTGTTCCACTAACACCTGTATCAATTTCATCAAAAATAAGAGTTGCAATGCCCTCTATCTTGGCTGTAACTTTCTTAACTGCAAGCATGAATCTGCTCATCTCGCCCCCACTTGCAACCTCTTTAATAGGTTTAACAGGTTCTCCAAGGTTTGCAGAGAACATAAACTCTATTTTATCTAAGCCATTAGCAGTTCTTTTTTCAATGTCAAGCGGTGAAAACTCAACAGAAAAAGTTGAATTCTTCATCCCTAGATCTTTAAGCTCGATCTCAATAACTTTTTTAAATTCTTCCGCTACCTTTTCCCTTGCCTTTGTTAGCACCCCCGCCAATAAAAGTAGTTCTTGCCTTGTTTTTTCCTCTTCTATCTTTAGTTTCTCAACTCTTTCTTGAGAGTTAACAAGCTTGTCTAGCTGTTTTGTTATCTGCTCTTTGTAGTCGTTTATTTCCTTAATAGTATAGCCATATTTTTTCTTAAAGCTAGAAAGCAAATCTAGCCTTTGCTCATTCTCTCTTGCTTTTTCTTCATCAATATAAAGCTTGTCTAATTTATCTTCTAAATTTTCCACAATGTCTTCAAAGTCTAGTTTTACAGACTCAAGTGCAGAAATTATTTGACTAGCCTCCGCGAAATATGGTTCAACTCCAGAAAGCATTACAATCATTTTTTTAATGCTTTCCAAACTCCCTTGATACTCATACCCATCTCCGCTTGCTAGTTTTATTGCCCCATTTATCGCTTCAACAATCTTCTCTTGATGCAAAACCTGGTTTCTATACTCCTTAAGTTCTTCCTCTTCCCCCTCGTAAAAGTTTGCACTTTCAAGCTCTTCTAATTGGTAAGTATAAAGTTCTATAAGCCTAGCTCGTTCTTTGTCATCTGCTATGAAGCCCTCTAGTTCGCCTACTATTTCATTATACTTTAAATAGGCTTTATAATAGTCCTTTTTTGGTTTGTCTATTTCTTTTGCCCCAAACGAGTCTAGAATAGTTAAATGACTTTGAGTTTTAAGCAAATTTTGATGTTCAAATTGCCCATGCAGATCCATTAAAAGAGAGGACAATTTTTTTAGCATAGAAAGTGAAAAACTATTTCCATTAACCCTGCAATCATTTTTACCATCTACGCTAATTTTTCTACTTATCACAAGCGTGTCATCTTGATCTAGCCCAAGGTCAAGCATTGCTTCCTTTACCTTGCTTGAAATGTTAGAAAAAACTGCCTCCACTCTGGCGGTTTTTTCACCCCTTGTTATAAGCCCCTTATCCGCCCTCTCGCCCAAAAGCAACGACAAAGAGTCAATAATAAGCGACTTTCCTGCTCCTGTTTCGCCCGTAAGAACATTAAGCCCTTCTTTAAATTCTATAGAGCCCTTCTTAATTAGTGCAATATTTTCAATGCTCAGCCTTTCTAGCATATCCTTTATTCTCCTAAACAAGCCTTTATCCGTTGTTTTCAATATCAGTAAATGGTTTAACGGTAATATTATCTAACTCTTTCTTTATAATTTCAACTTTTCCTTCTGTAGCATTTATTTTGTCCAAACAAATTTTGGTAAGTTCAACGCTTTTTTCAAACAACTTTATAGCTTGATCTAAACTAATTTCATCACTCTCTAAATCGCTTAAAATCTTTTCAAGTTGCTTTACTGCCTCTTCATAACTCATTGTTTTTTCTCCTTCACACTTTCTACGATGCTAACAACTTCTCCGTCTATTAAATAAGTTGTTAGCCTATCGCCCTCTTTTAAATTTTTCGCCTTTGCACTCTGCCCACCAGCCATTACTTTTGCATAGCCAGACTTTAAAATTGCAAGCGGGTTAGATTTTTCTAGTTTTGCCGATAAATAATTTAGGTTTGCCTTTCGATTATCAATTAGTTTTTCAATTTTTAATATTATGCTATTTTTAAGCATAATCAGTTCGCTTTGGCTAGTTTTAAGATAGTTGTTAATATCGCGTAGAGCAAACTGCGATAAGGTTACTACCTTTGTTTTGCTTTTTTCTAGCTTTTCATGCATCCTTTTTTCCAAACTTTGCTTTATGTCTTCTAAATACTGAAGTTCCTCATAATAATTAAAGGTTGCAAGCTCTCCTGCCACTGAAGGCGTTGGGGCTCGAAGGTCGCTAGCAAAATCTAGAATTGAAAAATCCGTTTCATGCCCAACCGCCGAGATAATTGGCTTTTTTGATTCAAAGGCAACCCTTGCAAGGTATTCGGTGTTAAACGGAGCTAAATCTTCAAACGAACCACCACCTCTTGCAACAATAATAACATCAACATCACTATGCTCGTTTAAATAAACAATACCCTCTGCAATTTCTTTCTCTGCATTTGCTCCCTGAACTTTAGCAGGGTAAACCAAAATATCAGTTTTGGGATTTTTGGCTTTCACAACATGATAAATATCTCTTATAACAGCACCAGTTTCACTTGTTACAACACCTATCTTATTTACAAACCTTGGCAATAGTTTTTTCTTGCTTTGATCAAACAAGCCCTCGCTCTCTAACCTTGCCTTTAGCTCTAAATACTTTTTATAAAGTTCCCCCATGCCATATGGCTCAACTTTATTAACTATAAAAGATAGTTTTCCAAGTTTTACATGGAAATTGGGCCTGCCAGTAACTAAAACCTTATCTCCATTTTTAGCAAACGGCAAAAAGCAAGAAAACTTAACGCAGGCAAGCTGGGCACCCTCTTCTTTTATATCAAAATATGCAATTCCGTTTGATATTTTAAAATTTGAAACTTCTCCAAAAAGGCTAACGTTAAACAACAGCTCTTCATTATCAAAAATATTTTTTATATAGTTATTAAACTGCGTAATAGAAAGTGTTAAATTCTGCATCACTCACCTACAAAATTGGATAGTATTCCGTTAATATATCCGCTACTTTTTTCTGTTGAATAAATTTTTGATAAATTTAATGCTTCATTTATACTAACCTTATTTGGAATTGTTTTAACATACTTCATTTCATAAACCGCAACAAGCAAAATCGCAAGGTCTACCTTGTATATTCTATCCACCTTAAATCCTGTAGAAACATTTTTGATCGCCGAAATCAATTCATCGTAGTGCGCCATAACGCCATTATACACATCGTTTATATAACCAAGTTCTAATTTATTTTTGTCTTCAGCTAAAAACTCTTCCAGCATATTTTCATCTTTTTCACCATTGAAAACATACTCAAAAACTAATTTAAACACGCATTCTCTTGCATAACTTCTACTCATATATCCACTCCAAAACTATTAAAAACTTGGCTCACTACCATCCATATTTGATTCATTATCTCCAATTTTAAGAGTAAAACCATCGCCATGGTCATATCCAGAAGACGAAACAACAACCTTCTTGTTCGCGTTAATAGCAATAGTAAAACCCTTTTTGTTTGTTTCTGGTGTTTGCCTTCTAGGTGGCGGAGTTAACAAGCTAGGGTCATGGTATGGTCTAACAGTTGGTTTTGTTGTTTCTGTAGTAGTTTGTCGTTCAGGCTCACTCTCTCTATGTCTACCCGCGCTTGCTGCAAACATAGAAAGCACCGAGCCTTTTAGTTTATTATCAATATTACCAAGGTCTAAACCTTTTCCAAGTTTAACATTAGAGATAGCCTTACCACCTTTGCCAACCGTATATTTGATAGGTTTATACTCTTCTTTTTTCTCTTCTTGTTTTTTAGGCTTTTCAATCGCCTTTTTAATGGCCTCTTCTTTCTGTTTATCGCCAGATTGCTCCGCTTCTGATAATTTTTGCTTTAAAGTTTCCCTAATTAAAAGTTCTTCCTTTTCTGCATCTGTTAATTTTCGTGTTAACACCCTTGATGAAAGGTCTACTTTTGCAACCCTTTTAACTCCATTTTTAACAACAAACACAAAGGGTATCTCATTACCATCTTCATCAAATTTTGGAACTATGCCCAAAAGCTCGTAAACTGTTAAAACCCTATTGCCATTTTCGTCATAAACAGGGGCAATTCCAAGAAGGTCATATATATCTTTAACAGTTCCGTCTTTATTATACTGAACAGGAATTCCAAGAGCTTCATAAAGATCAGTTTTATAGTCGCCCGTAGACACAATCTTTTGCTTATCTTTTTCTTTCTTTAATTTTTTATACAAATTAACAAGCAAAATAATATTAACAGCAATGGCAATTAAGAGCAGCGTAAATGCAATAGCAAAAAACAATGTTGAGATTATTCTAACGCTTATAAAAACTATAAACGCTACTAACGCCACGCATAGCAAAGACAAAATTACATAAAGGATTTTCTTTTGTTTTTCCATAACCACCACCAAGCATTAAAAAGTATACTAATACCCCATTGCCTCTTCCGCACTGTTAAACACAACGCCTGTAACATGAACATTTATTGATGCAACTTTAAAATCGGTCATAGATTCAACACTGCTTTTAATATTCTCTTGTACTCTAAAAGCAACATCTCTAACTGAATAACCGAAAAGCACATTAACGAAAACATCAACATAAACATCATCATCTTCGCCAAACTCTATAATAACGCCGTGATGATAATTTTTATTAAAAGTTCTTTTCCAAAAGGAAAGCCCGTTGTTGCTAAGCGAGGCTATACCATTGATTTCCTGCGTTGAAAGTTTAACTATCGACAAAACAACATTCCTGTCTCTTATACACATCTCCGAGCCCACGAGACTCGACGTCATC
>ENA-OZAF01000417-OZAF01000417.1-human-gut-metagenome-genome-assembly--contig:-NODE-417-length-17862-cov-4.886674_pt1 | contig 17862 bp, 16 predicted proteins | sample MGYA00244207_ERZ653498 | MGnify/ENA primary metagenome ERZ653498 (study PRJEB26926, sample SAMN06165156) | human gut metagenome | biome: ENVO:00009003; feature: ENVO:2100002; material: ENVO:00002003... | reverse complement strand
GATTACGGCATGTGCACCACGCCCGCCATGTATATGGCGATTTTGACAGAAGGCTTTCAGCCGGACGGGTCCATCATGGTGACTGCCAGCCATCATCCCTGGCAGCTCAACGGCCTGAAATTCTTCACCGGAGAAGGCGGCCTGGGCTTCCATGAGCTGGACGAGGTGCTGGAGATGGCGCAGCGCCTGGAAAAGGAAGAACCCCGGCCTACCGGCGAAATCATCAGCACGCCGTTTTTGCCCACCTATGAAAACCATCTCAAGCAGCTCATCATTAGCGGCGTGGACCCGGAGGTGCAAAAGCCGCTGCTGGGACTGCACGTGGTGGTGGATGCGGGCAACGGCGCGGGCGGCTTCTATGCCGATATGCTGGAGGATCTGGGCGCATGGATTGAGGGCAGCCAGTTTCTGGAGCCGGACGGCCATTTCCCCAACCATATCCCCAATCCCGAAAACAAGGACGCCATGGCCTCCGTCTCCGCCGCGGTCAAGCGCGTGGATGCGGACTTGGGCGTGATCTTCGACGCGGACTGCGACCGCGCGGCCATCGTGGACCATACGGGCAAAGAGATCAACCGCAACCGCCTGATCGCCATGATCAGCGCGATTCTGCTGGACGAGGCCCCCGGCGCGACCATCGTGACCGACTCGGTCACCTCCTCCGGTCTGTCGGATTTCATCCGCGAGTGGGGCGGCGAGCATTACCGCTACAAGCGCGGCTACCGCAACGTGATCGACGAGGCCGTGCGCCTCAATCAGGCGGGTATCGACTGCCCGCTCGCCATCGAGACGAGCGGACACGCGGCCCTGCGCGACAATCACTTTCTGGACGACGGCATGTACCTGGTCACGGTCCTTCTGATCAAGGCCATGCAGATGAAGCAGCAGGGCAAGTCGCTCAGCTCCCTCCTGGACGGCCTGCGCGAGCCCGTGGAGAGCACGGAGATCCGTCTGCCGGTCACCTGCGAGGATTTTGCCGCCGCCGCCCGCCAGATCATCGAATACGTGCTGGACTATGCCAGCAGCCATGAGGACTGGCATGTGGCCCCCGACAACCGCGAGGGCGTGCGCATCTCCTTCGATATCGACGGGGAGCTGAACAGCGCGTGGTTTTTGCTGCGCCTGAGCGTGCATGACCCCGTTATGCCCCTCAACGCCGAGAGCGACGTACCCGGCGGCGTGAAGGCGGTGCTGGGCAAGCTGTACGAGGCGCTGAAGGACCAGCAGGGCGTGGACCTCGCGCCGCTCAAGGCCGCGCTGTAAGATTGCCGCTCAGGCTATCGTGCATGGCGGCGAGAAGCTCTCCGCTGGAATCGCCGCCGTATTCCCAGCACATCATTCCCATCAGGCCGTTTTCCAACGCATAGGCGCCTTTGTGATAGATGGACACCGGGTCGTCATAGGTCCAGAACGTCGTGCCGTCCGTCGCGTAAGGCGCCTTTGCCTGTTCGTCAAACCCGGTCTGTGCATTGGCCAGGACGGCTTTGAGGCGGTCGTAGCTGAGCGACTTGCCCGTGCCGGCAGCCTGGGTCCAGACGGGTTGGGCGGTGTTTTGTTTCAGGGTGAAGCTGCGGCCGTAGAAGGCCGCTCCGATCATGATTTTGCTGCGGGGAAGACCCGCCTCCACATAGCTGCGCACAGCCAGGTCCACGCTCTGGGGATAGCTTTCGCTCGCGCCATAGAGCGGGGTGTGGTGGCTGGCGACGCCCTCGGCCTGCAAGTCGTAGGTCATGAGGTTGACCTGATCGCACAGTGCGCCGATAGCCTTCACGTCGAGGTTGCGGATGTGCCAGGGATCGCCGCCCAGGGCCACGGCCAGCATGCGGGGCTTCCCATCCTGCGCGGTCAGGCGGTCCAGCCCCTCGCGCAGCGCCTGGAGCAGCAAGGTGAAGTTCGTTCGGTCGTTGGCGCTGGAGGCGATGCCCGCCGCCGAGGAGCCGGGATATTCCCAGTCGATGTCCACGCCCAGAAAGCCATGGCGCTCCATCAGCACGAGCGTGCTGTCCACAAAGCGCGCGCGGCCGTCCGCAGTGGACGCGGCCTGCGAAAATCCATCCGCGCCCCAGCCGCCGATGGCCAGCACCGGCAAAATGTGCGAATGCTTTTCCACATAGCGGCGGAACACGTCGATGCTCTGCCAGTGGCTGCCGGAAACCTCGCCGTTTTTGATGAGCGCGAAGGAATAGTTCAGCTGGTCGAGATGGGGCGCGTCGCTGTCGCGCAGGGTCAGACCCGCGCTGTCGTACACGTAGGCGGCGGTGCGCTTGCCGCTGGCGGCGGCAGCCTCGGCCTCCGTGGGGTGGAAGGGGCCGGGGGAGGCCTGTATGCCCGTTCCCAGCCACATCAGCGACGCCAGCGCCAGGCTGCGCAGCGCAAACCGCCGCCTGGGCCGCAGGGAGAATCGTTTCATCAGGGATGGCTCCTTTCCGCATAGCTGTCATCCGGCGCAAGTATACCATGTCCGCAGGCGCGCGGGCAATGTTACATGTTGTCATGGCAATGCTTGAAACAACTGCAAGGAGGACACAATCATGGGTGATTACATCATGGACATGCGAAAGCGCGTAGGGCATATCCCCTTGATGCAATGCGGCGCGTCCGTCATTGTGGAAAATGAACGGGGTGAGATTTTGCTTCAGCAGCGCTCTGACAGCGGCGCCTGGGGTTATCCCGGCGGTGCGGTGGAGCTGTACGAGCGCGTAGAGGATGCCGCGCGGCGCGAACTTTTTGAGGAAACGGGCCTGCATGCTGGAGAGATGGAACTGCTGGGCGTGTTTTCGGGACCGGAGATGGCCTATACCTATCCCAATGGAGACCAGGTGAGCAATGTAGATATCGTCTTTGTATGCCGGGATTGGCGAGGCGAACTCGTGTGCCAGCCGGGTGAGGTGGAGGCTCTGGCCTTTTTTGCGCCAGAGGCGCTGCCCTCGCCTCTGCATGAGGTGGATTATCCCGCTCTGAACGCCTGGATGCAGCTTCGGGAGGCACGGAGGCAGAAATGAACATCCATCAGCTTCGCTGCGCCGTTACCGTAGCGCGTCTGGGCTCACAGACGCGCGCCGCCGAGGAACTGTACATGAGCCAGCCCAATTTGAGCAAGGCGCTCAAGGACCTGGAGCAGACGTGCGGCTTCCGCATCTTCACGCGCACGGGCACGGGCATGGCGCCCACCCGCCGGGGCGAGGAATTTCTGGAACATGCCAGGGCCGTGCTGGAAAAGCTGGACCTGATGGACGCCATCTACCAGGGGCAGGACCGCCGTTCGGCCAGCCTGAATGTGGCGGTGTGCGGGGCGGGCTACCTGACGCGGGCGTTATGCGCGTTCCTGGAAGAAACCAATCCCTCCGAGGGGCTGGAGATCAACATGCGCGAGGGCCGAGTCGAGGAAGTGGTGCGCGCCGTATTGGACCGTGAGGCGGAGATCGGCGTCATCCGCTACGCCGTGGACCGGCAGAACCGCGTCCTGTCTGCATTGGCCGAGCAGGGGCTTCATTACCTGCTGTACTGGACCTTCCGGCATGTGGCGGTGATGTCCCGCCGCCATCCGCTGGCGGGAGAAGAACGGCTGGAAAAGGCCCGGCTTGCCCCGTATGCCGAGGTGACGCTCGCGGCGGAGCTGCCGCCCGTGCAGGCAGAGCTTCAGACACCGCAGCAGCCGCGCAGGCGCGCACGCATATGGGATCAGGCCACCCGGCTGGAGCTGGTGTCCCGATCGCGGACGGCGTACCTGTGGTCGCCGCCCATGCCTAAGGAGCTTCTGGAACGCTATGGGCTTACGCAGCTGCCTGTGGAGGACATGCCCGAATACCAGGACGCGCTGATCTATCCCCGCGGGTATCATATGAGCCGCTGGGAGCAGGCGTTCTACGACCTGGCCCGGCGGGAGGCGCAACGGGCCTGTCAGGAGTAGAAAGGCCGTATCTGTCTGGCTTTCCACCGGATTGGGAAGCTAGACTTTTTTTCGTTTTTGTGTCACAATAGCACCGAATCTTTTTGCACAGGAGGCGCGTTCCCTTGGCTATGGATCTGACGGAGGGGAAACCGGACCGGGTGTTGTGGCGCTACTCGCTCCCGCTGTTTGGCAGCATCGTTTTTCAGCAGCTCTATAACATCGCAGACAGCTTCGTGGCGGGCAAATTCGTGGGCGAACAGGCCCTGGCCGCCGTGGGCAACAGCTACGAGGTCACGCTGATTTACCTGTCCTTCGCCGTGGGGCTTAACATCGGCGCTTCGGTGGTCACGGCCCGGCTGTTTGGAGCCAAGCGCATCGGGCAGATGAAAACGGCGGTCAACACCGCTTTCCTTTTGTGCCTGGCGGTCTGCGCGGCGCTGATGACGCTGGGTTTCCTCTTCAGTCCCGCGCTGATCGAGGCCATTCAGACACCTCCGGAAATCTTTGACGATACCATGCTCTACCTCAATATCTATACGGGCGGGCTGGTATTCCTGTTCTTCTACAACATCGCCACGGGCATCTTTGCCTCTCTGGGCGATTCGCGCACGCCGTTCCTGTTTCTGGCCGCTTCCTCCATCGCCAATATCGCGCTGGACGTGGTGTTTGTCACGGCCTTTCAGATGGGTGTTGCGGGCGTGGCGTGGGCCACGTTCCTGTGCCAGGGCGTCAGCTGCGTGCTGGCGGTGCTGGCCCTGTTCCGCGCGCTCTCGCGCATGGAGGCCGACGAACCCCCGCACCTGTTTTCGGGCCGCATTTTGCTCAACCTTGTCAAGGTCGCCCTGCCCAGCACCCTTCAGCAGTGCTTTGTCTCGGTCGGCAACATTCTGATCCAGAGCATCATCAACGGCTTTGGCACCAGCGCCATCGCCGGCTATGCCGCCGCCATCAAGTTCAACAACTTCGCCGTGACCAGCTTCAACACCCTGGGCAACGGCATGAGCAACTTTACCGCCCAGAACCTGGGCGCGATGCAGACGGTCCGGGTCCGCGAGGGCTACAAAGGCTGCCTGAAGATGATGGCCGGGATCGCCACGCTGTTCGTGCTGGTCTATGTGTTTTTCGGCGGACAGGTGATTCGCCTGTTCCTGAACGATGAAAGCAGCGGATCGCTGGCGGTAGGCGTGGAATTTTTGTTGATCGTGTCGCCGTTTTACTATGCGGTGGCGCTTAAGCTCGCCACCGACGGCGTGCTGCGCGGCGCCAGCCGCATGACCGAGTTCATGACCGATACCTTTGTGGATCTGGCCATGCGCGTGGCGCTGTCGTTTATACTGGCCGGGCCGTTCGGCCTGACGGGCGTGTGGTGGAGCTGGCCGGTGAGCTGGTGCGTCTCCTCCGGGCTGTCGGTGCTGTTCTACCGCCGGGGGCGCTGGGCGAATCTGGGCAGTGCGGAGCCGTAAAAAAGACGAACAAAATACTTGCGTTTTTCAATAACGTCATGTAAAATAGGAAAGCCGAGTGCATGATGACGGTTGAGTCCTGTGCGATTTCAACGCGTGAACCCTGTCAGGTCCGGAAGGAAGCAGCAGTAAGCGCAGTTTGGGATGTGCTGCGGGGTCGCTCTGCCTGAGTGCACCCGGTTTTTTACTTTTCATGATCGAATAAGGGGGAGCAGAGATGGACTACAGGCATGTGATGGAGACCGACCCCGAACTTTTCAAGGCCATCGCGGACGAGGTGGAGCGTCAGCGCGAGCACATCGAGCTGATCGCATCGGAAAACTTTGTTTCGCCCGCCGTGATGGAGGCCATGGGCTCGCCCCTGACCAACAAATACGCGGAGGGCTATCCCGCCAAGCGCTATTACGGCGGCTGCCAGTACGTGGACGTGGCGGAGAACCTGGCCCGTGACCGCGCCAAGCTGCTCTTTGGAGCCGAGCACGCCAACGTGCAGCCCCACAGCGGCGCGCAGGCCAATACCGCCGTCTATTTTGCCATGCTCAACCCCGGCGATACGGTGCTGGGCATGAATCTGTCCCACGGCGGCCACCTGACCCATGGCAGCCCCGTCAACATCAGCGGCAAGTATTTTCATTTCATCCCCTATGGCGTGGACGAGGCCACCGGTCGCATCGACTATGACGCGGTGCGCACGCTGGCCTTGGAAAACAAGCCGCGCATGATCGTGGCGGGCGCGTCAGCCTATCCCCGCGCCATCGACTTTGCCCGCCTGCGCGAAATCGCCGACGAGGCAGGCGCGCTGCTCATGGTGGACATGGCGCATATCGCGGGCCTGGTGGCCGCGGGCATGCATCAGAGCCCTGTGCCCTACGCTGATTTCGTCACCACCACCACGCACAAGACCCTGCGTGGACCGCGCGGCGGCCTCATCCTGTGCCGTGAGCAGTATGCCAAGGCCATCGACAAGGCCATTTTCCCCGGCACGCAGGGCGGCCCGCTCATGCACGTGATCGCCGCCAAGGCCGTGTGCTTCCTGGAGGCGCTCAAGCCGGAGTTCAAGGCCTACCAGCGCCAGATCATCGCCAACGCCAAGGCGCTGGAAAACGCCTTCCGCCAGAACGGCATCCGCATGGTATCGGACGGCACGGACAACCACCTGATCCTGATGGATCTCACCGGCACCGGCCGTACCGGCAAGGAGATGGAGACGCTGCTGGGCGAGTGCAACATCACCGTCAACAAGAACACCATCCCCGGCGAACAGCTCAGCCCCATGGTGACCAGCGGCGTGCGTGTGGGTACCCCCGCCGTGACCACCCGCGGCATGGTGGAAGGCGACATGGAGCAGGTGGCGGGCTTCATCCGCCGCGTGCTGGAGGGCGGCGAGGACGCCTGCCCCGGTGTGAAGGCCGACGTGGTGGAAATGATGAAGCGCTTTCCGCTGTATGAAGGCTTCCCGAATGAATAACAGCCTGCCCGCCTATGCCAAGGGCGTGCTGGGTGAGGCGGCCGTGTGCGACCGCCTTGCCGATGGGGGAATGGAGCTGCTGGAGCGGCGGTTCCGTTCCCCTTTTGGCGAAATCGACCTGGTGATGCTCGACGGGGACACGCTGGTCTTTGTGGAGGTCAAGCTGCGCACGCACGGCGGGACGGAGGCCGGGCAGGCCGCCGTAACCCCGCAGAAGCGCCGCCGCCTGGTGCAGGCCGCCCGCTGCTATCTGGGCGCGCATCCGGAGCACGCGGGCCGCTGCGTGCGCTTCGATGTGGTCACCGTGACGGGGGAGGGCGTGAGCCACGTCCCCGACGCTTTTTCCGGCGGTGAATGGTAGGCATTGACACCCCCTGTGCAAAATGGTATGATGCAGGTAATCCGAACTGCGAACAGAACTGAGGTGCCGTGTTTGATGAAGATTCTCAACTATGGGTCCATGAACATCGACAACGTCTATTCCGTCGAGCATATGGCCAGGCCGGGTGAAACCATCCTGGCGACGGGCCGCGGCGTCTTCTGCGGCGGCAAGGGCCTCAACCAGTCCATCGCCATCGCCAAGGCGGGCGGACAGGTGTGCCATGCGGGCATCGTGGGCGAGGACGGCGGCATGCTGCTGGACGCCCTCCACGCCGCCAAGGTGGATACCGCCTGCGTGCGCAAGGCTGCCGGTCCCAGCTCCCATACGGTGATCCAGGTAGACGCCAACGGGCAGAACAGCATCATCGTCTTTGGCGGCGAGAACATGCGCCCCACCGAAGCGGACATTGACCGCATGCTGGAGGGATTCGGCCCCGGCGACGCCGTCATCATGCAAAACGAGCTGTACAACTCTCCCCTCATGATGCGCAAGGCCGCTGAAAAGGGCCTGTGCGTCATCTTCAATCCCTCGCCGGTGAACGCAGCGCTGGCAGATTATCCGCTGGAGAGCGTCAGCTGGTTTTTGCTCAATGAGATCGAGGGCGGCGCCCTCACCGGCCAGACCGATCCGCAGGCCATTCTGGCGGGGATGAAGGAAAAGTATCCCAAGGCGTCCGTGGTGCTGACGCTGGGCGCTGACGGCGCGTATTGCCTGCATGACGGTCAGACCCTCTACCAGCCGGCTTTCCGCGTCAAGGCGGTGGACACCACCGCGGCGGGCGATACCTTCACGGGCTATTTCGTGTCCGGCCTGGCGCAGGGCATGCCCATGGAGCGCATCATGAAGCGCGCCGCGCGCGCGTCCTCCATCGCGGTGGGACGCATGGGTGCGGCGGATTCCATCCCGCTGGCGGACGAGGTGAATGCGGCGGAGGACTGACCTCCGGCAAGGGTCCGTTGAAGATGCCCCGGCACACGATATATGGTGTGCCGGGGCTGCGTATGTCATGCAAAAGGAGTAGGGAAACATGTTCTCATTTATCAAAAAGCTGGACGGGCGCAGCCGCACGCTGCTGTACGCATGCTTCTTCGCCTTTTTCTGCAATGGCGCGCTGACCTTGACCATGGGCTCGGCCATCCCGGACCTCAAGGCGACCTATGGTTTGAGCGACACGATCAGCGGCCTGTTTCTCTCGGCGCACTCGGCGGGCAACCTGGTGGCGGGCTTCGTCAGCGGCCTGGTGCCGCTCTACCTGGGCCAGCGAAAGTCCATCATGCTGCTCTCGGCGCTGGCGTTCGTGGGCTTTTTGATGATGATCCTCTGGGGCAATCCCGTCTGGCTGTTTATGGCGTTTATTTTGACGGGCTTTGGCCGGGGCAGCGTGTCCAACTTTGACAACCGCATGGTCAACATCCTCAGCGGCGGCAGCCCCGCCGCCGCCAACCTGCTGCACAGCTCCTTTGCCGTGGGCGCGATTCTGGCGCCGATGATCTTTCTGGGCATGCGCACGGCGGTGAGCTGGCGTGCGGGCCTGGGCGTGGTGGTCGTCCTGGGAACGATCAGCGTATGCAACCTGGGCCGTATGCGCCTTGAGGACGACCGGCCCAGCCGGGCGGACAAGGTCAACAGCACATTGGTCTTTCTGAAAAATCCCTCGTTTTTGATTCAGGCCATGATGATGTTCTGCTACCTGTGCTCGGAATATGCCATCAACGGCTGGCTGGTTACCTACATCCAAAGCAAGACGGAGCTTCTCTCCGCCTTTGGCCAGACGGCGCAGGCGCAGCAGGCCGGCGCGGTGGCCTACAGCCAGAGCATGGCGACGCTGCTGTGGGCGGTCATCCTTGCGGGCCGCCTGACCTGCGCGATGCTCAGCGCCCGGATTTCCCAGAAGAAGCTCATGCTTGTCGCCAGCGTGGGCGTGGCGCTGTTCTTCGGAATGATGCTCTCCAGCGGGACCATTGCGCTGGTCACGGCTTCGGTGGCAGGGCTGGGCTTCTGCATGGCGGGAATCTGCCCGATGATCTATTCCGACGCAGCCATCTTTACCAATACCTATCCAATGGCTACCAGCGCGCTGCTGGGCATCGGGTCGTCGGGAGCCATTCTGATGCCGGTCCTCGTAGGCGCCATCGCGGAGCGCTTCGGCTTTACCGGCGGCATGAGTGCGATCTTTGTCACGGTGGTGCTGCTGGTGGTGTTCGCCGCGCTCAACGTGACGGTCAAAACCCGGCTGCCCCAGCAGCCGGCGCACGACGCCGCCCGCGCCTGACAAATCCATTACGGCTCGTCGCCCTCGGCCATTCGATACCCCACGCCCACCTCGGTAAAGATATACTTGGGTTGGGCGGGGGTTTTTTCAATTTTGCGCCGGATGTTGGCCATGTTGACGCGGAGAATCTTGTTGTCGCCCTTGGAACAGGGTCCCCAGAGCTCCTTCATGAGAAAGTCGTAGGTCAGCACGCGGCCGGCGTACTTGCCCAGCAGCGCCACGATGCGGTATTCGCCCTGAGTGAGCTGCGCGTCTACCCCGTCCACGTAGACGCGGTACTTGTTGTAGTCAATGGTCAGACCGCCGGAATGGAACTGGCCGGTGCGGGCGATCTGCGCGTTCTGGCTCATGGTCTGCGTGTGCCGCAGGGCCATGCGGATGCGCGCCAGCAGTTCGGAGGCGCCGAAAGGCTTGGTGATGTAGTCGTCCGCGCCCAGGTCGATGGCCTCGACCTTGTCCGACTCATGGGTGCGGGCCGACAGCACGATAACCGGCGTGGAGGTCCACTTGCGCACGGAGCTGAGCAAGGTGTTGCCATCCATGTCCGGCAGGCCCAGGTCCAAAAGGATCAGGTCCGGGCAGTGGGAGGTGATCAGGGACAGCGCCTCCGCGCCGGTGGAAGCCTCCACCACCTCGTACTTGTTGGCGGTGAGGATGGTTCGAAGCAGTTTGAGGATGCTTTTTTCATCCTCCACAACCAGCAGTTTGACCGGCATATTCGTTCTCCTTTTCCGGCAGCGTGAAGGAAATGCTCGCGCCGCCCTGTTCATTGTTCGTGGCGGACATTTCGCCGCCGTGGGCCCTGACGATACTAAGACAAACCGAAAGCCCGATGCCCATGTGCTTTTGGGCATCCGCACTCCGCCCGCTTTCCGGCATGGCCTGGAACAGACGGGGGAGCCGGTCGCGGGGAATGCCCGCGCCGTCGTCGGATACGGTGACCAGCACGAAACGCCCGCTGCGCTCCGCGCTCAGACGGATACGCGTGGTGTGCTTGCCATGATAAACGGCATTTTCCAGCATATTGAGCACTACCTGCTCAATGAGCACAGCATCCATGTCCGCAAGCAGAATGTCGTCGCACAAATCCATGTCCACTTTGATATCGGGAAAGTGCTTCTGAAACTTGATGGCCGCTTCGGCCAACACGTCCTCCACGACTTCGGTTTCCGTGTGCAACGGGGCTGTTTCGCCCTGAATGCGGGTGATGGTCAGCTGATTTTCAATCATGCGCAGAAGCCACTGGGCATCGGCGTTGACATCGGCCAGCAGCTCGCGCTGCTTTTCCGGCGGCAGAGCGTTATCGAGGATAGCGCCTGTCGCGCCCACGATAGAGGTCAGAGGCGTGCGCAGATCATGCGATACGGCGCGCAGCAGGTTGGCGCGTAACTTCTCCCGCTCCGCATCCAGGCGGATCTGTTCCTGTTGCTTGATGCGGGCGGTGAGCACGCTCACAATGAGCGATACCGCCAGCATGGTCAAAAACGTGAGCAGGTAGCCCGAAATGGTCAGATTGAAGGAAAAGTAAGGATAGGTGAACATATAATTCACCAGCGGCACCGACACGATGGAGGCCCCGACGCCCCACAGGTAGCCATCGGTAAAGCGGGCAATCAGCAAAACCGCCAGCAGAAACAGCATCTGCGCGTTGGCTGTGCCGCCAATCAGCCCGCCCAGCACCAGGCTGCTGAACGTGGCCGCAAGGAGAAGAACCACCGTTACGCCCAGGTTCAACCACACGCGCCGGCGCATGCCATCGCCTCCTTTGCTTCGCCGACATATATTCAGCATAAGTATAGCAGAAACGACACGGTTTGCACAGCCGCGCTTTACGGCTTAGCGGTATTTTAGCAAACGGATACGGCGGATAAGCGGTTTCTTAGCGCGCCGGGTATTGCCATTGTGTATTCGGCAGGATTACAATCATTCCAATCGGCCTTTTGTATCCCGGTATGCCGGGAACATCATCATACATAAAGGAGTTGAAACGGGCCATGGAAGCCAATCTTTCCCTGATGTACGTCATTTCCCTGTTCTCTGTCCTCATTGCATTTGCTTTTGCGGCATACCTGTTTTTGTGGGTGCGGCGCCAAAAGAGCACCAACGCGCGCATCAACGAGGTGGCAGCGCTCATCAAGGAGGGCGCGAACACCTTTATGCGCAAGGAATACCGCGTGTTGTCCATCTTTGCGGGGATAGCGGCGGTCATCATCTTCCTGCTGCTGCCCTCGCCCGTCTGGACGGGACATCCGGGCCGCAACCTGTCCATGGCGGCGGCTTATGTGGCGGGCACGGCGCTGAGCGCCATTGCGGGCAAAATCGGCATTCTGGTGGCCACCAACGCCAACGCCCGCGCGGCCGAGGGCGCGCGGCAGGGTGTGCGCCCGGCGTTTCTGATCGGTTTCCGCGGCGGAGCGGTGATGGGGCTGGCCGTGGTGGGCTTCAGCCTGCTGGGCGTGTGCGGCGTGCTCTGGCTTGCGGGCGACAGCAGCATTCTTTTGGGCTTCAGCTTCGGTGCAAGCTCGCTGGCGCTGTTTGCCAAGGCGGGCGGCGGCATTTTCACCAAGACCGCCGACGTGAGCGCGGATCTGACCGGCAAGGTGGAACTGGGCATTCCGGAGGATGACCCGCGCAATCCTGCCGTGATCGCCGATAATGTGGGCGACAACGTGGGCGACGTTGCCGGAATGGGCGCTGACCTGTTCGACTCCAACGTGGCAGCCATGACCTCCGCACTGGTGATTGCCCAATCGCTGGGCGGGCAGGCGAACACGGCCATGGTATTCTGCTATGCCGCGCTGGGACTGATCGCTTCTATTATTGGTATCGCTACCGCACGCATTGACAAGGGCGGCAGCCCCACCCGTGCGCTGAACGCCTCCACCTACGTGACCACAGGATTGTTCATCGTCCTTACGGCGCTGGCCACGCTGATCTTCCGTGACTTTAGCTGGCGAATCTGGGGCGCGTCCACCGTGGGCCTCCTGGTGGGTGTGATCATTGGCATCACCACCGACTATTTTACCGACGATTCCAAACCGATTGTGCAGAAGGTAGCCCGCGCTTCGCGTTCCGGGTCTGCCTTTACGGTGCTCTCCGGCGTCTCCTACGGATTTGTGTCGGCGCTGCCGGCCATGGCGGGCATCGCCATTTCGGCGCTCACGGCTTACCGTCTCTGCGCGCCGATGGGAAGCGATTACGCGATGTTCGGCATCGCCATGGCGGCGGTCGGCATGCTGTCCATCGTGGGCATGATCATCTCGAATGACGCCTATGGCCCCATTGTGGACAATGCGCGTGGACTGGCGGAGATGGGCGGTCTGGGCGAACAGACCATTCGCGTGGCGGATGAACTGGACAGCGCCGGCAACACCGTCAAAGCCGTGACCAAGGGATTTGCCATCGGCGCGGCGGGACTGACGGTCATTTCCCTGCTGGGCGCGTATCTCAGCGAGGTCAACGAGGCCCTGATGGCGGCGGGAAAAGCGGTCATCACCGGTTTTGATATTATGGACCCCTCGGTATTTTTCGGCGTGCTCATCGGCGCTGCCATCCCCGCGGTATTCTCGGCCATGCTGATGCTGGGCGTGGACAAAAATGCCCAGCGTATGGTGGCGGAAATCCACCGGCAATTCAGCAGCATTCCCGGCCTGCGCGAGGGCCACACGGGCGCGAAACCGGAATATGACCGCTGCATCGATATCGCCACCTCCGGCGCGCTGATGGAGCTGATTCCCGCCGGGCTTGCGGCCATCGTGGCCACGGTGGTGGTGGGCTTCGTGGGTGGACCACTGGCCATTGGCGGCTTCCTGCTGGGCAACATTGTAAGCGGTCTGCTTCTGGCGCTGTTCATGTCCAACGCGGGCGGCCTGTGGGACAACGCCAAAAAGTATGTGGAGGCGGGCCATGAGGGCGGCAAGGGGTCCAAGGCGCACAAGGCGGCCGTGGTGGGCGACACCGTGGGCGATCCCTTTAAGGACACCGCAGGTCCCTCCATCAACACGCAGATCACGGTGGTTTCGCTGGTCGCGTCGCTGATGAGCGGGCTGTTCGCGGCCTGGTCGCTGCTGGGATAAACAAAAGAGGCGTTTGACGGGCTTCCCAATTTTTGATAGAATCATGGTAGGCAGGGGATGCTTACAAAGTGGGAACCGTCATGAAACAGAAACTGCTGTGCGCCCTTGTGGCGCTGTGTGTTGCACTCGCATGCCAAACAGCTTTCGCAGTGAGCTTTTCACGCGAGGAATACAGGCAGATCGTCTTTGAGGCCATCGGGGGCGCGAGCGACGCCAATGGCAAGCTCTGCGACAACCTCTGGCTGGGCACCGTGGAGGCGCCCGGACTTGGAAGGGCTTATCTGTATACGTTTGTGGATGTTTATGTGGGAAAGACGCAGGGCTTCCTTTTCCTCTATGGCGATGAGGCGTATCTTGCCTATACGGGAGAGCTGGCCCTACAGCCCTGTGGTGCGTGCACATTGCCCCAGGGAAGCTGGACCATCCGCTTCCAGAACGGCAAGCCGTCCCTGATGCTCAACGGTAGCGAAAAGAAAAAGATCGAGGGCGTCAAAATCAACAGTTTCCAGTTTTCCATTCCCGTTGTGGACCAGTACGGGGACCCTGTGGCGGGCGCGGTGTTCGACCTCCAAACTGTGACCTGGGGCGGAAACGATCAAATGAGCCTGGGCACGGTGACCACGGGGGCCGATGGCATACTGTACTTCCCGGGGCCGCTGCAAGCGGACGGGGCCTATTGGTTCAAGCAGGTTTCCGCGCCGGATGGCTATGAACCCATGCAGGAAAGATCGGTTGTGCTGGAGATGGATGTGGACAAGGGCGTCATAAGCGCAATGACCAACACGGAGCATCCCAATGAGGTCCGCTTGTCACAGGTCATCAACCGCCGCCAGGGCGCAAAGCCTACACCTATACCCACACCCGGTACGCAGCCCGCGTCCCAGCCGCCCCTCACGGGCGACAGCACGCCGCTGTGGCTGTGGGGTGGACTGGCGCTGGTCTGCGCCGCTGTGGCCATCGGGCTGGCCCTGTGGTTGAGAAAGGGTCAGAAAAAATAGAAAAGAGGGGCGGCTGCGGGGCCGCCCCTTTTCCTTTTATGCATGCTTGTATTTTTTTCATGGGAATGTTATAATCAAGGTTACGAATGAAGCAAGGAGGCGAGCGGTTCCATGCAGAGCATGACGGGGTATGGCCGGGCGCGGGCTTGCCGCGACGGGCGTGAGATCACCATCGAGCTCAAAACCGTCAACCACCGTTTTCTGGACCTTTCGTTCCGAATGCCCAAAAACCTGACCTTTCTGGAGGACGTGCTGCGCGAGCGCATCAACAAGAGCGCGCTGAAGCGCGGCCATGTGGATGTGTTTGTCACCTATGCCAACACCCGCGCCGATGCACGGGAAGTGCGGGTGGACGGGCTTATGCTGGAGGCGTTCGGCCAGGCGCTCAAGGGCGCAGAGGAAGCGCTGGACCCCTATCGCCGCATGACGGCGGCGGAGGCGCTGACCCTCAGCGGCGCGCTTACCATCACGCAGGCGGAGGAGGATGCCGCCGCCGTGGAGGAGCTGGCGACCGAGGCGTTTGATGCCGCGCTGGACAAGCTGATGGACATGCGCCTCAAGGAGGGCGACCACCTCCGAGACGATCTGCTTGCCAACTTGGCGGAACTTTCCTCCCTGCGGCAGGCTGTGGCGGAGCGTGCGCCGGAGGTGCCGCGCGAATACCGGCAGCGGCTCATGGCCAGACTGGAAGAATGGCAGGTGAACGCCGACGCGCAGCGCGTGGCGCAGGAGGTGGCCCTCATGGCCGATCACTGCGCCATCGACGAGGAGCTAAGCCGCCTGGAAAGCCACATCGCCCAGTTCCGCAGCAGTGTGGAAAGCGGTACGGAGGTGGGGCGCAAGCTGGATTTCCTGCTCCAGGAGATGAACCGAGAAATCAATACCATCGGTTCCAAGGCGTCCGATTGCGACATCGCACAGCAGGTGGTCAGCGCCAAGTGCCTGGTGGAAAAGCTGCGCGAGCAGGTCCAAAACGCCGTATGATCTAGGGGAAGGGGGCTTTGGGTGCTCAGGCTCATCAACATCGGCTTTGGCAACATGATCGCCGCCGACCGCATCATTGCCATCGTCAGCCCGGACAGCGCGCCCGTCAAGCGCATGATTCAGGAGGCGCGTGACCGCAAGCGCGTGATTGACGCCACCCAGGGACGGCGTACGCGCGCCGTCATCCAGACCGACAGCGACCATGTAGTGCTCTCCGCCATTCAGCCCGAAACCATCGCGGGCCGTGTGGGACAGCGCGACGCGGTCATCCGCGATGAGGAAAAGGAGGTCTAATCCATGGCGGTGAAGTTTGAACGCACGGGAATGCTGCTCATCATTTCAGGTCCCTCCGGCACGGGAAAGGGCACGCTGGTGAAGAAACTGATGGACTCCGATCCCAGCTTCCGCTTTTCCTGCAGCGTGACCACGCGCAAGCCCCGCGACAACGAGATCGAGGGCGTGCATTACCACTTTGTGACGGAGGAGGCGTTCGATCGTCTGGTAAGCGAAAACGCGTTTCTGGAGCACGCCACGGTGCACGGTCACCGCTACGGCACGCTGCGCGCCCCGGTGGAGCGGATGATGGCCGAGGGGTACAACGTGCTGCTGGACATCGACCCCCAGGGCGCCATCACCGTGATGCAGAACGCCGCCGACTATGTGAGCGTATTCATCCTGCCCCCCAGCTTTGAGGAACTGCGCGTGCGCCTGCATACCCGCAACACCGACGACCCCGTCGAGATCGAGCGCCGGCTCAAGAACGCACGGGGCGAGGTGCAGAAGATCGACCGTTATCAGTACGCCGTGGTCAACGACAACCTGGAGCTGGCCTTCGCCCAGCTGCAGAGCATCGCCAACGCGGAAAAGCACCGCACCACGCGCTTTCACCCCCATATTGCCGAGAAATGACCCATGGCGCGCTGCGCCGCATCTTTGAAGGAGGAAACCTATTATGGCCATTGTGGACCCGACCATCGTTGAACTGTGTGAAAAGGTGGACTGCCGCTACACGCTGGTGGTGGAGGCCAGCAAGCGCGCCCGCCAGCTGGTGGACGGCGCGCAGCCCCTCATCGACCCCAAGGACATGAAGCCGCTCAAGATTGCCGTGGAGGAAATCAACCGCGGCTTGCTCACCTATGAGCGCGACGCCGATCTGGAGGACTGACATGCTGAGCGGCAGACATGTGGTCATGGGCGTAACGGGCGGCATCGCGGCCTACAAGGCGTGCGAGGTCGTGTCCCGGCTGAAAAAGCTGGGCGCAGAGGTGGACGTCATCATGACGCACAACGCCACAAAGCTGGTCGCGCCGCTCACCTTTGAAACCCTCAGCGCCCGCCCCGTATGCGTGGATACGTTTGCGCGCACCGAATCCTGGGATGTCAGGCATATTTCCCTGGCGCAGAAGGCCGACGTGATGCTCGTAGCCCCGGCCACGGCGAACCTGATGGCCAAGCTGGCCTGCGGCATCGCCGACGACATGCTCACCACCACCCTGCTGGCCACCAAGGCGCCCATTCTGCTGGCCCCCGCGATGAACACCGGCATGTGGACTGCCGAGGCCACGCAGCAAAACCTGCGTACCCTGCTTGCGCGGGGGGTGCGCACCGTGGGACCGGACAGCGGACATCTGGCCTGCGGCGACAGCGGCGCGGGCCGTATGAGCGAGCCGGAGGCCATCGTGCAGGCGGTGTGCGACCTGCTGTGCCGCACCCGCGACATGGAGGACCTGCGCGTGCTGGTCACCGCCGGCCCCACCGTGGAGCGCATCGACCCGGTGCGCTACCTCACCAACGATTCTTCCGGCAAGATGGGCTACGCCCTGGCGCAGGCTGCGCGCGACCGCGGCGCACGGGTTACGCTCCTCACCGGGCCGGTGCATATCACCCCGCCGCAGGGCGTGAGCGTGGTGCCCGTCACCTCCACGCAGAGCCTGTATGACGCCATGCTGGCCCGCTGCGGGGAACAGGACATTATCGTGCAGGCGGCGGCTCCGGCGGATTACCGCGTGGCGCACCCCTTCGCGCAGAAGCTCAAAAAGCGCGAAGGCGAGCCGCTCACGCTTACGCTGGTGGAAAACCCGGATATCGCCAGGGCCGTGGGGGAGCGCAAGCAGCCCGGCCAGGTGCTGGTGGGCTTTGCCGCAGAGACGCAGAACGTGCTGGAAAACGCACGTGGGAAGCTGCTTTCCAAGCATCTGGACCTCATCGTGGCCAATGACGTGACCGCCGAGGGCGCGGGTTTTGGCACGGACACCAATATCGTGACGCTGATTTCGCACGGGGGGACGGAAACGCTGCCCCTGATGAGCAAGCGCGAGGTGGCGCAC
>ENA-OZAF01000414-OZAF01000414.1-human-gut-metagenome-genome-assembly--contig:-NODE-414-length-17968-cov-5.205382_pt1 | contig 17968 bp, 21 predicted proteins | sample MGYA00244207_ERZ653498 | MGnify/ENA primary metagenome ERZ653498 (study PRJEB26926, sample SAMN06165156) | human gut metagenome | biome: ENVO:00009003; feature: ENVO:2100002; material: ENVO:00002003... | reverse complement strand
ACGAGATGACGTCGAGTCTCGTGGGCTCGGAGATGTGTATAAGAGACAGTTCTGGATGCGCACGCCGGTGAGCCTATCCCCGTGAAGGAGCTTCGTCACCACACTGTTCCATCGGAATTCCACGTTTTCTGCCTTCAGCAAGGGCTCATGATAGACCTTTGTCGCCCGGAGCGTATCCCGCCGGTGGATCAGAATGACTTTTTTTGCAATGCGGCTGAGCAGCAGCGCATCCGCAGCCGCCGAATTGCCGCCCCCTACCACCACAACGGTCTTTCCCTTGTAGAACATGCCGTCGCAGGCTGCGCAATAGGCTACGCCGCGCCCTACCAGTTCCTTTTCTCCGGGGAGACCCAGTTCCCTGGGGTTGGCTCCCGTCGCCAGAATGACCGTCCTGCACAGGAAGGTTCCCTCGTTGGTTTCGACAGTCTTGGGATTGGCTTTCAAATCAAGGCGCTGCACCTGCGCGTTGCGCGTTTGAGCGCCGAAGCGTTCCGCCTGCCGCTGCATCTGCTCCGCCAGCTCGTAGCCGCCAACGCCGTCCGCAAAGCCCGGGTAATTGTCGATCTGCTGGGTCAGCGCCATCTGTCCGCCCGCGGAGAGCCGTTCGATCACCAGCGTCTCAAGTCCCGCCCTGGCCGCATACAGCGCCGCGGTATAGCCGCCGGGGCCGCCGCCGATGATGATCGTATCATACAGGCGTTTTGCGGTTTGCTTCTTCGGCTTGGGCAAAATACCCGCCAGAAACGTCTCGATAGCGGCCTTGGATTCCGGAGCGACGATGGAGCCGGCAGGCTTGCCGTCCACGTACAGCCGGAGCGTCGGAATCAGCTCCAGTTCCTCCCAGAGTGTCTCATCCTGGTCCACATCGACCTTGACGACCTCCAGCGCGCCTGCATATTCCTCGGCAATCTGCTCATAGGCGGGGTTGATCTTGCGGCAATGCGGGCACCAGGTTGCCCAAAAATCCACCAGAACGGTCTTCCTGCTTTCGATAAGTTCCTTGAGTTGCCTGACGTTTATGCTCTTGGCTGCCATATCGCCAGCTCCTTTTCTTTGGTTTGAGCATAGGATACCCCAAAACGGACTTCCCTTCCGTGATGAAATCACAAACCGCGCCTGTCCGGCAGCTTCCGGCAGGCTTTTTCTGTGACATCATCACGGAAAGAAGCGCCTGCACGCTGTATCATGATTTTGCACAACGACGGGGGAGGCATGAACATGGCGGAAATTCGGAAAAAAAGAAAGGCAGTCGTTGCACAGGAGGCATGCGTGGCCTGCGGTTGCTGCGTGAAGGTCTGTCCTATCGGCGCCATCGAGGTGGTCCATGGCCTTTTCGCCCAAGTAGCCGGAGACAGATGCGTGGGCTGCGGCAGGTGCGCAAAGGAGTGTCCCGCGGCGGTCATTGAGCTTCGGGAGGCGGCGGTATGAAGAAGAAATGGTATGAGTATCTCTGGATTGCTTCCCTGATTTACCTCGTGCTGGGCTTCCTCAACATCCTGTTCGCATGGCTGGGGCTTTTGTGTTTCTTTCTTCCGCTGATGATTTCTGTCACTGCGGGGACGAAAGCCTATTGCAACCGCTACTGCGGACGTGGACAGCTCTTTGGCCTGCTGGGCGGCCGGTTCGGCCTCTCCCGCAGAAGGGATATTCCCAAATGGATGCGGAGCAAGGCCTTCCGCTACGGTTTCCTGATCTTTTTCTTCGCCATGTTTTTCCTGATGCTGTGGAATACCTATCTGGTTTTCGCCGGCGTGGAGAACCTCAAGCAGGCGGTGACGCTGCTATGGACGTTCAAACTCCCCTGGCAATGGGCCTATCATGGCGCGCTGTTCCATCCCGGCGTGGCGCAGTTCGCCTTCGGCTTCTACAGCGTAATGCTGACCTCCACCGTGCTGGGGCTGATTACCATGGCGCTGTTCAAGCCTCGAAGCTGGTGCGTATACTGTCCAATGGGAACCATGACCCAGCTGATTTGCAAAGTGAAGCATATAAAGCAATCCAGGAGGGATTCAATGTGAGGAAGAAAGTCATCCCTGCGCTCGTGCTTCTCTCCCTGATGCTGACCGGCTGCGCATCGCCCGCACCCCAGGCCGGCGCCTACCGGCAGGTCACCATGCAGGAAGCCGTCGAAATGATGGAGGCAGAAGAGGGATACATCATCCTTGATGTGCGCACTGAGCAGGAGTTTGCCTCCGGACATATTCCGGGCGCAGTGCTGCTTCCCAACGAGAGCATCGGCACGGAAGACCCCGATTGTCTTCCCGACAAGGACCAGCTGATTCTGGTCTACTGCCGCAGCGGAAACCGTTCCAAGCAGGCGTCGGATAAGCTGGCCCGGCTTGGCTACACCAACGTCGTCGAATTTGGCGGCATCAACAGCTGGCCCGGCGAGATCGAAACCGAATAGACCCGCGTGCAAAGCTCAAACGCCCTGTACAAAAACCGTACAGGGCATCAGGCTATTTCGCCAGGCGCCGCAGCGCGTTCTCATCCACGATCTCCACCGTGCCCCGGGAGAGCCGCACCAGGCCCTCTCCCTGAAAGTAACGCAGCATGCGCGTGACGACCTCGCGGGGATTGCCCATATGATTGCCGATGAGCTCATGGGTGATCTTGAGCGTGCGAGTTCCCTCAATCGCCGACTCTTCCAACAGGAAAGCGGCCAGACGCCTGTCAAAGCTCTTCCACAGGACCTGCTCGATAAGCCACATTACATCCGAAAACCGCGCCGCCATAACCTCGTTGGTAAAGTTGGACAGCGGCGCAGACTCCTCCATGACCTGCCGGTAGGTCTCGGCGGGAATCACCCACAGCTCGGCGTCCTTTTCCGCCTGAATGGTGATGTCAAACTGGATGGAGCGCATCATGCAGGAGGCGGAAAACAGGCACAGGTCGCGCTCAAAAAGCCTGTAAAGGGTGATCTCCCGTCCGTCCTCGGACAGCATGAAAGCTCTTAGCTGACCGCTTTTCACCAGCAGCAGTCCGGTGCAGTCCGCATCGCCCTGATGAATCACATCGCCCCGGCGCACCCTGCGGTTGAGCACGCTGCCGGACAGAGTTGCCTGCTGCTGCGGCGTAAGCCGCTCCCATACGGGAAAAAAGGATGAGAACGCCACGCGAAGCCTCCTTGTTCCATCTGGCCGTAGTCCCTTCTATTATATAGGCAGAGAGACGAAAAGGCAATCGCGGACGGGCGGCAGCAAGCAGGACCGAAGCGTTTCCCATGCGACGACGTTACCGCTGATCGCTCACGGTGGCGCTGCTGTTGCTGCTTTCCAGTGCGGAAAGCGGGTCGTAGGGCGCGCCTGTCGCTGTGCCGGCGAGCAGCGCGATGTCCACCGCGTTTGCCGGCAGTCCCCAGGAATTTCCGGAGAACAGAAACGTCGCCCGATCCACCACATAGCCGCGGGTGTTGTATGCGACGTTGTTCATGATTGTCCCGGTGGAGCCGGGGTTCAGATAGGCAGGCTGGCGCAGCGTGTGGAACACATTGTCCCGGACGAGCAGGTTGGTCGCGTCTCCCTGCGCCACAAAGCCCCGGTTGACCACCCAGGTCGAGGAATCGCCCGGCTGGTCCGGGCCGTAGATCTGACAGTTCAAAACCTGGTTTCCATCCCCGGCAAGCTGGATAAACGCGACGGGATAGGGGTTGTCGCTGGTCATGACGAGACTGTCGATCGTTTCATCGCCACCGTTGCATAAAAACGGCACCACCGGGGCCTCAAGCAGAATCACCGCACCGGCCCGTCCCCGGATGGTCAGGCCGGGCGTGCTGATCGCCAGCTGCTGTGAAATGGGATACGTTCCGCGCAACACGTGAATGACGCTGTCAGGCGGCGCTGCCGCCAGCGCCTGCTGGATGGTTTGGTACGGCGCTGCCTGGCTGCCGTCCCCGCCGGGCGCCGCATCCGCTTGGACAAACAGTTCATAAGGGTTCGCTCCAAGGCTTCCGGTTGCGCCCGTGGGGCCTGTAGGCCCCGTGGCTCCGGTAGCTCCCGTAGCGCCGGTAGCCCCTGCGGTTCCGTCCGCCCCGGTTGCGCCCGCGGGACCTGTGGGGCCCGTGGCTCCAGCCATTCCCGCAGGACCTGTGGGGCCGGGAAGGCCGGCTTCTCCCGCAGGCCCCGTCGGACCGGTTGCGCCGGCAGCCCCGGTCGGACCGGTGGGACCGGGGAGGCCGGCCTCCCCCGTGGGACCCGTCGGACCGGTTGCGCCAGCAGCCCCGGTCGCGCCTGTCGGACCCGCGGGGCCGGGAAGCCCGGTCGCGCCCGTGGGGCCCGTGGGGCAGGCAGCCGGGCATATCTGCTGACATGGCACGCAGCAGCTCATGACACATCCCTTGCTGCAATGACAATACATCGATAAACCCTCCCAATCTGCGGCTTTCCCTGCTTATTTTATGTGCCGGGAGCTCCATGCGTTCCGCCCTGCCTCAAGCGCAAAGGCTTCGCACACCGGTGCGTCCGGCAGCGACGCATCTGCGGTTGCTGCCTGTCTTCCGTTGAGAACAGATGACGAAGCTCTCAACGGCCGCCTGTCTTTTATCCAGCGGCAGCCGGCTATTTCTCGCTCTCTGCGGGCGTTTTTTCACCTCTATGAAAAAGTTCCTGGGAAGCACAGAAAGCCCATGCCGCAGACCGCCTTGAAACCGCTTATGCCCTTGATTCCGGTCATTCTTCTTTTCTGTGGATGCCCAGGCGCTCAAAATAGCGCCGGTTCTGCTGTACCGCCTCGTCATCCGGACATAGCAGCGCGGCCTGTTCGTTGTAGGCGCATGCCACCTCCCGCTCTCCCAGACGGTCATGGATGACGCAGAGCTGCAACAGTGGAATCCGCCCGGTATGATCCCGCTGAATGAACGCGCCTGACTTCTCGTTCTCCTTCGCCGACAGCGCCGCCTCATACCAGAAGCGGGCGGCAGGCAGGTTGCCCGTCTTGAGGAACCGGCTTCCCAGCGCGCAGGCAATCATGGGGCGGGGCCGGTCCAGCGCCAGGCTGCGGCAGAGCGCGCGCATCGCTCCCCCCGTGTCGCCCAGACGGTCCAGACTGTCCGCAAGTCCCGCGCAGGCCTCGATCCGGTTTTCAATCCAGGCTGCCTCATCGTCAATCACGCTGTCCAGCTGGCGCGCCGCCTCCTCCACGCGGCCGGCCGACGCCAGTTCGCGGCCATAATAAAAGCGTTCCCGCGGGTTGAACGAACGGCCCTGTGCCAGCAGCTTTTCATAGATGCGCAGGTTGCGTCCCGGCTCGCCGGGATGCAGCTTTTCATGTCTCACCACAAACTCCGCGTAGCCGATGCGTCCTCGCGGAGCAATGGCCTCATGCACCGCTCCCTCCCAACGAAAGCCCATCCCCGCGCGCAGAATCCGCTCCCGGTAATAGGTGAAAGTGGGCTTGCCATGCGCGTCAAAGGCCACGTGATAAGGCGCCATGATCACGTCAAAGTCATCCAGGCGTTCCTGCTTGAAGCGCATCAGGATTCCGGCGTCCTCCACCACGTCATCGGCGTCCAGCCACATCAGAAAATCACGGCTCGCATGGGCAAAGGCTTCGTTGCGCGCGGCGGAGAAATCATCCTTCCAGGGGAAGTCATATACGTGCGGCGTATAGCGCAAGGCGATCTCGCGGGTTTCATCCCTTGATCCCGTATCCACGATGATAATTTCATCCACCGCTTCCTTGACGCTGTCCAAACAGCGGGCAAGCGTTTCGCGTTCATCCCGGACGATCATGCACAGGCTGATCTCTGCCATCCAATCCCTCACCTTCCACGTCGTTTACACATACGTTATGAAGGGGCAGAGCCATTCTGCCCACTTTATCAGAAAAAGGTGATTGCATGGCCATCTTCAACCCGCCATCCAAGAGGGCTTCGCAAAGCGGATTTGTTGCCTGCGGGCCAGACACGTTTGCGCGCTCGACCGCCTGTTCGGACGCCTCGTCGGCTTTCCGCCCGGTTGACCAGCCGCGCTTTCCGTGTTCCTCTTCTTGTTCTTCCTGCTCCTCGTGCTCTACCTCCTGTTGTCCTCCCAGGGTGATCTGCACCCCCGGTCCCACGGGTCCTACCGGACCGACCGGCCCCACCGGCCCTTCCGGCGGCGAAACAGGTCCCACCGGCCCGACCGGCGCAACCGGTGCAACGGGCGCAACCGGCCTCGCCGGCGCGACCGGCGCAACGGGCCCGACGGGTCCCACCGGCCCCACGGGTGAAACCGGCCCTGCCGGAGGCGCAACCGGCGCGACGGGCGCTACCGGACCCACCGGCCCCACCGGCGCCACAGGCCTTGCGGGTACGGACGGTGCGACGGGCGCAACCGGTCCCACCGGCGCCACAGGTGCAGACGGCGCGACAGGCGCAACCGGTCCCACGGGGCCCACGGGTCCGACCGGCCCGACCGGCGCAGAAGGCGCTACCGGCGCAGAAGGACGTGCCGGTACGGACGGTGCGACAGGCGCCACCGGCCCGACCGGCGCCACTGGTCCGACGGGTGCCACTGGTCCGACGGGCGCAACCGGTGCAGAGGGCGCTGCCGGCGCCGAAGGCGCGACCGGCGCAACGGGTGCAACAGGCGCGACTGGCGCAACCGGCGAAACCGGGCCCACGGGGCCCACAGGTCCTACCGGCCCGACCGGCCCCACAGGAGCCACTGGCGGCACGGTTCTTTCCTCCAGCCTGATGGCCGAGAACGCGGCTCCGCAGCAGCTTGCCGCCGCGAATACGCCCATCTCGCTCGCGTCCCACACCATGCTCAAGGGCGACGCCATTGCCCGCACCTCTCAGCCCTCGGAAATCAATATTCTGACGCCCGGCCTGTATGAGATTTACTACCGCGGCGTCGCGCAAGCGACGGGCGAAGGCATCGTCTTCCCCTATACGATCTCTTCCGTCGTGGTGCTCAACGGCATCCCCGTAGAAAACACGCGTGCCACGCGCACTGTTGCCAACGCCTCCCAGGCTGTTACGATGAGCCAGAGCACCGCAACGCTCATCCGCTCCACCGAAGTCGGCTCGTTTGTCGTGCGCAGCGAATCTCCCGGCGTCACCTGGAGCAACGTCGTCGTGATGGCCGCCAAGCTGACGGACGGCATCTGATCCCTTTTTTATCCGGCACAGCGTCACATAAGCAGGGGGGCGGCCGGCTCAGGCCGCCCCGGACGCTTTCCGTTCCGTGCCATTTATGAAAAAAAGAGGCGTTCCGTAAGCGGCGACGACATCGGAAAGCATTTATGTGCGAGAACCGGCGCAGTTCAATTACGCCGGTTCTCTTTCTTTTTGAACAGCATTACATTTGTTTAAAATAGTCATATATATCCTTGACACGCCTAAAAACAAAGCCGGGATTTTCCATTTCTAAAGCATCAGTATCCGCTGTTTCCTGCCATGCCGCTGAAAGGCAGGATACTCCTGCTTTTTGGCAAGCCTGAATATCCTGAACACTATCGCCTATGTAACAGAATTCTCCTCCTGATATACGATATTTTTTCAAAAGATACTCTATATTCTCCTTTTTGTTTGGCGCGATTTCCGATCCATACAATATTTCATCAAATACGGTTTCTATATTTAGTTTTTCTAATGTGATCGTGCAGCTTCGTTCGCCTTTTCCGGTAATCAGAGCCAAAATGGCTCTTTTCTTTTTCAGAAGTGCAAACAGCTTCAATATGCCGGGAAACACTTCCGTGACCTCATTGTGCGCAGATTCATATTGAGCGTAAAAGCCGGCGACAGCAGATTCCCAGCTTTGGGTGACAAAAGCCTTTACCATGCCAATTTCATTTAACCCAAAGGTATGCAATATTTCTTCTTCACTGAGTTCATGATCTGTATATGGGGATACACCGTTTTTAAATGCTTTTATGCACAGCGGAATGGTATCCGCTATCGTTCCATCCAGATCAAAAGCAACCACTTTAAACCTCATGGTTCTTCTCCGTTGATCCTTCGAATCACATGGCATGGATTGCCTACTGCCAACGAGTTTGCCGGAATATCCTTTGTGACGACGCTTCCTGCACCTATGACAGAACCATCACCTATCGTTACGCCCGGAAGGACAATCACCCCGCCGCCAAGCCAGCATTTATCTCCGATTTTTATCGGCAATGCATAGGTACGGCAGAAATATTGCCCGGTTTCCACCTTCCAGTCCGGAGCAAGTCTTTCCGACAGCTCAACAGGATGTGTTGACGTATAGAGCTGTACGTTTGAAGCAATCAGCACATGATTGCCAATCGTTATTTTATTGCAGTCCACGAATGTGCAATTCATATTCACGGACACATTGTTTCCCATATATATGTTTTTTTCATAATCACAGATAAACGGATTGGCAACGGAAACATTGGTGCCGATTTCACCAAACAGCTGTTTCAGAATCCTTGTTTTTTCCTCTTTCTGTTCATAGCGCAGAGCATTATATTTCTGCAGCAGCGCTCTCGCATGGCTTTTCAGCTCCAAAAAGATTTTATCATGGCAGTTATAATATACGCCTGACATACATTTTTCTAATTCAGTCATGATATCACCTCCAAATCTTATCCTAGAAAACAGCCTGTTACAAAGCAAGTAACAGGCTGTTCCACTTATAATCTTTTGGCAAGTGCTTCAATGACAAAAATCACTGGAACCTGTGTGGTGCCATTGTATCCTCCGTTGATGCGATTGGTGTTTAAGTTATAGGAAAAATTCCAGTCAGATAATTTTGCCAAAGTCGACAACGGCGAATTGGTGATGCTTAGCACACAGCATTTCTTTTTCTTGAACTGATGGATTGCCTCAATCAGTCTTTCGGTTTCTCCGCTTTCTGAAAAAGCCATGACGACAGTGTTCTTCCAATGAAATGATTCTATGGGATAAAGCGCATCTTCCAGTCCCACGGCAAAGTGTCCCATATTGGAAAAATATCTCGCCCCATACTTTGCCAATGTACCAGACGAGCCCATTCCGACAAAAATGATCAGTTCAGCTTTTCTAAGGGCATCAATCGCAAATAACAGTTTTTCTTCAAAGGCGCTGGAATTGGCCCTTGCAAAAAAGTCGGAAAGCTCCTGTAAATCTTCCATTGGCGAGCACCGGCTTTGCAAAGCGATTTCTTTTTTCAGTGCATCTTTAAATTCGGAGTATCCTTCAAAACCGTTTTTGTTGCAAAAGCGCAGGATTGTCGAAGTGGATACCTGGGTTTCATTTGCAAGTTCTCGAATGGTCATATACTGGATCTTGTCAAAACTCGAAACGGTATATTTGTAAATGCGAATATCTGTTTCGCTGTATTTCTGTATTTCTTCGTACGAAAACATACGGCATTTCCTCCCATGCATTGGCTGCTTCCATTGTATAGCGATTCCGTTCGCTTTACAACTGCATCATATTTTGATTAGAAAGAGCAGGAATGCTTCATACATTCCTGCTCTTTTTATTAGCAGCCTCAGTTGTCAGCCGTTAAGTCGGCATGATTTTGATACTTCCTTATCGGCATTCACCAAAGAGGAACGCCTCTTTGCTCCTTCTGGCTTACAGGATGTACTCGTCCTTGCTGGCGGGACGGCCCTTCATCTCCTCCGCCTTCTTGAGGTACTTCTCGTTCTGGTTGCCCAGCACCGCATAGCTGGCGATCTTGCTCTCCTCCACGCCCGGCTGGTTGAACGCGTCGATATCCAGCAGCTCGCCCGCATAGGCGGTGGTCATCTCAAAGAAGAACAGCAGCTGACCGATGGTGTAGGCGTTGACCTCCGGGAGCACGATGGTCTGGTTCATGCGGCCGGAGCGGTAGAGGGCATACTCCGTGCCGCGGCGCTCGGCGTCGATGAGGGCGTTGAGCGTCTTGCCGCCCAGGAAGGCCACGTCGGGGAACTGCTCGCAGCCATGGGAGATCTCGGTGACGGTGCGGAACTGCCCCACCTTGAGGAAGGTGATGACCTTGTCGTAGGGGCCTTCGGTGTAGAGCTGGAGCTGGCTGTGCTGATCGGTCACGCCCAGGGCCTTGGCCGGGGTCTGGCCCACGTTGACGGCCATGCCCTTGCGGGTTACATTCTTGCCCAGGCTCTCGGCCCACAGCTGACAGAACCAGTCCGCCATGTACTTGAGGCTGTCCGCATAGGGCATGACCACCTGTACGTTGGCGTCCATCTCCTGCATGGCGATGTATTGCAGCACCGCCTCCAGCAACGCGGGATTCTGCCACACGTCGTCGGTCTTGCAGCGCTCGTCCATGGCCGCCGCGCCCGCGAGCATCTCGCGGATATCGATGCCGCACACCGCGGCGGGCAGCAGGCCCACAGGGCACAGCTCGCTGAAACGGCCGCCCACGCTGGCGGGGATATGGAACAGCTCAAAGCCATTCTCCCTGGCCAGCTTGATCAGGTTGCCCTTTTCGCGGTCGGTGGTAGCGATGATGTGCTCGGCCCAGCCCTCGCCCACTTCCTTCTTGAGCAGCTCGGAGATGATGAGGTACTGGCTCATGGTCTCCGCCGTCGCGCCGGATTTGGTGATGACGTTGAAGCAGGTCTTTTTCACATCGATCACGTCCAGCAGCGCCGCCATGCGCTCGGGGTCGATGTTGTCCTCGACATAGAGACGGGGACCGCCGCGCTTTTCAGCGGGCAGCTCGTTGTAATGCAGGTGGTTGAGCGCCTGCTGGATGGCAATGGGGCCCAACGCGCTGCCGCCGATCCCCAGCACCACAAAGGCGTCAAACCGCTCACGCACGCTCTCCGCCACGCGCTCGATGTGGCTGACGATCTCCTCCTGGTCGTAGGGCAGCTGCATCCAGCCCAGCCAGCCGGTGCCGCGATTCTTCTCCACATTATGCTGTGCGGCGCTCGCCGCGTCCTTCAAGCCATCCACCTGGCAGGGATCGATGCCGTATTGAAAGCCGATGATGTCGCTCATCATGTGGTTGACGTCCAAAACGATAGGTTCATGAAGCATCTTGCCCATTTGTCTTCATCCTTTCGCAATTTATCCGGATTGTAAATACAGTATACCACAAAATGTACAACTTGGAAAAGAGCTTTTTCGTCCCGCGCTTTTCCTGCGTACCGTCTTGCGAGAGGCGTACAAATTGTGGTATAATGTTGAAAATGTTTTGAAATTGGGGTGACGCTGCATGCAGACGGCTTTGCCGGCGCTGGCGGTAGCGATGCTGGTCGGATTCGCCATCGCGCTTATGGTTCGGGACAGGCGGCAGCAACAGCGGCTCCGGCTGCGCGTACAGAAGCTGTACGCCTCGCAGCTCTTTGAGGATATGCTTCCCCTGCTGCAGGCCTGCCGCAAGCGCCAGCTGGAGCAGGTGATCGTGGACAAGACCGGCGTGGTGATGCGCTATCTCCACTCTGTCGGTGGTGAATCCGCCTTTCTGATGCGTCCCAACGGCTACCGCTACCTCACGCACGAGCAGCAGGAGGCCCTGCGAACAGTGCTGGAGGAATGCCTGCCCAAGATCCGGGATTCGCAGCGCTACCACCTGACCCGCCAGCGCATCCGCCTGCTCAACGGGCAGGTGGAATACGCCTACCGCTACACCATTACCAACGCCTACAAGGCGCGCCTGGCCCGCGCGCCGTATTACGACGGCACGCTCCAGGCCCGCTCATGGTAACAGGCGGCCCGCCTTGATGGGCGTCTCCAGACGGCTTTCCACATACCGGCGCAGCATGTCAAAGAGCATGCCCGCGCCGGTATTTTTCTGCGGCATGAGGCCCTGGCGGATGGTCTGGCTCATCCAGGCGATCTGCTCGCGCGTGACGGGAAACGTGGCGCGGGAAGCGCAGGACGGACAGCACAGTCCGCCCGCGGCGATGTCCATGCGCCCGCCCTCGCTCACATCCAGCGGCGTGCGGCAGTGCGCGCAGCGGCTCAAACGCGGGCGGTAGCCCGTCGCATCGGCAAAAAGCAGCATGAATGCCGTGGTGGTTTCCAGCGCGTCCGCGTCGCTGTCATAGGCCAGGTAGTAGAGTCCCTTGAGCAACAGGGCGTACAGGTCCTCGGCGGCCTGGCCGGGCTGAACCGCCGCTGCGCACAGCCCGGCCATGTAGCTGGCGCAGGTCAGGCGGTAGGGGTCCAGCCGGAGCGGATAAAAGGTATCCTCCAGCGCGCAGGAGGTCAGCACCGCGCGCTCGTTTTTCTGAAACAGCACGAACTCCCCGCTTACAAACAACTCGCTGGCGGGCATCAGCGGGCTCTTGGGCCGACGGCAGCCCCGCGAGAGCAGGTCCACCCGGCCCAGCCGGGGGCTGAGCAGCGTCAGCATGCGGTCGTGGTCGCGGTAGTTGGCAAAGCGCAGCACGATGCCGGGTGTGGCGATGGCGGGCATTCGGCTCCCCCCTTTCCAAGAGGTATGCAAAAACCCCCTCGCGCCATGCGGCAAATCGAGGGGGCGTAAAAGCGCGCGAAGCTCAGCCCTTCACAGTCTCCACCAGCTTGGTGAAAGCGGCGGGGTCGTTGACGGCGATATCGGCCAGCATCTTGCGATTGATGGCGATATTGCGCTGCTTGAGGCCGTTCATCAGCACGGAATAGCTGATGCCGTTCATGCGGGCGGCAGCGTTGATGCGGGTGATCCACAGGCGACGGAAATCGCGCTTGCGCATCTTGCGGCCTTCGTAGGCGTAGCGCAGGCTGCGGCGCACCTGCTCGCTGGCGGCGCGGTACTGCTTGGACTTGGCGCCATAGTAACCCTTGGCCAGCTTGAGCATCTTGCGGCGCTTCTTGTGGGCGTTTACAGCTCCTTTAATACGTGCCATTTTTTTATCCTCCTTGAATCGTTAGCAAAGCTTATTTGTAGGGCAGCAGCTTGCGGATGGTGCGCGCCTCGGCCGCATTGTCCACAACGCCGTCCGCGCGCAGGTGGCGGGTGCGCTTGGTGGTCTTCAAATGCACCTGATGGTTGGCGTTCATCTGCTTATGCGTCACTTTGCCGTTCTTCGTGAAGGAAAAACGCTTGGCTGCGCCACGATGGGATTTCTGCTTGGGCATAGGGGTTGTCCTCCTTCCGTGTGCTATCCGTACCCGCCCGCGGGGGAAATGTGCGCCCGCGGGCGCGGGATGGCCGTTTGTCAGGTCAAATCATGTTTTCGCTTTCGCGCTTGACCTTTTTCTTGGGCTGGGGCTTGAGCTCGCGCTTTTCAGCCTCGCTCGCCTTGGCCGCCTGCGTGGCGGCGTGCTTTTCCTTGCGCTGCTGGCTCTTTTCAGCAAAGCTCTTCTTTTCGGCCTTTGGCGCAAGGATCATGATCATGTGGCGGCCCTCCAGCATGGGGCGGCGCTCGACGGTGCCGTACTCCTCGATGCGGGCGGCAAAATCCTGCATGATCTTCAGGCCGATGTCCGCGTGCGCGATCTGGCGGCCCCTGAAGCGGATGCTCACCTTCACCTTGTCGCCATCCTGCAGGAATTTCACGGCGTTTTTGAACTTGGTCTGAACGTCGTTTTCCTCGATGGTGGCAGACAGCTGCACTTCCTTGAGGGTGACGATGCGCTGGTTCTTGCGCAGCTCGCGTTCGCGCTTGGACTGCTCGTAGCGGTGCTTGTCGTAGTCCATCAGCTTGCACACGGGCGGCTGGGCGCCAGGCACAATCTTGACCAGGTCAAGGTTCTGCTGCTCGGCCAGCTGCAACGCCGCCTGCGTGGACATCACGCCCAGCTGCGTGCCGTCAGTGGCGACCACGCGCACCTCTCTGTCGCGGATTTCTTCGTTGATCATCGGCTCGTTGATATCCATACACCTCCAAAAGTTGAACGGTGGCGTCTCCCGTGTTCCGCACAAAAAAACGCCGGGCATGCCAGCCCGCCGTATCACGACCCCATCATGGACTTACGTGCCATGACCAGCGCAAGATGTTCGCGCGGTGAGAAGCGGGCGGCTTCTGCTTACGGCAAGTAGTATAGCACGCTCCGCGCGCCTTGTCAACGAATTTTTGGTATCGCCTCAAATTTACAATTCATTCACACCCACGTGCCCGGCGCATGGTATGATAGGGTGAGGCGGTTTTCCGCCGATCAAGCAGACGGGAGGGCATGCGCCCTTGATTGAGATCGAAAACGTATCCAAGCGCTACGGAAGCGTGCGGGCGCTGGAGGATGTGAGCCTGCGCATGGAGGGCAGCGGCATTCTTGGCCTGCTGGGGCAGAACGGCGCGGGCAAAACCACGCTGATCAACATTCTGACCGGCTATCTGGCGCCCACCTCCGGCCGGGCGCTTCTGGACGGGCACGACCCGCTGATGGAACCGGTCGAGGCCAAGCGCCGCCTGGGCTACCTGCCCGAGCAGCCGCCCCTGTACGACGAGATGACCGTCCGGGAATACCTGCGCTTTGTGGCCGCGCTCAAGGGGGTTGCGGCCAAGGCCATCCCGGCCCACGTGGACGAGGTGATGGAACTGACGGGGCTGACTTCCATGCGGGGGCGCCTGCTGGGGCATTTGAGCAAGGGCTTTCGCCAGCGCGCGGGCATGGCGCAGGCCCTGTGCGGGGACCCGGACGTGCTGGTGCTGGACGAGCCCACCGTGGGGCTGGACCCCCGGCAGATCACCGAGATCCGCGCGCTGATTCACACGCTGGGCAAGAATCACACCATCCTGTTTTCCTCGCACATTTTGAGCGAGGTGCAGCAGCTGTGCGACCATGTGGTGATCCTGGACCAGGGACAGGTCAAACTGGACGCCGCTTTGGCCCAGCTCAGCGCGCCGGAGGACGTGACGGTGCTGCTGACCGTGGACGCGCCGGAGGCGGCCGTCCTGGGCCGGCTTAGGCAGCTGGAGGGCGTGCGCCGCGCGACGGTGCAGCCCGCGCCGCAGCCCGGCCGCACGAGCGTACAGCTGCAGTTTCACCGCGAGCCGGAGCCGGAGAGACGGCTGTTTGCGCTGCTCAGCGGAATGAATATCCCCATTCTGCACCTTTCCCGCGTGGGCGACAGCCTGGAGCAGGTATTTTTGAACGTGATTTCGCAATAGGAAAGGAGCCTTTCCGTGGCCACCATCTTCAAGCGCGACTTCCTGGCCTACTTCCGCACGCCGGTGGGCTATGTGTTCATGGGTGTGTTTCTCACGCTCTCCGGCCTGATTTTCTACCTTTATAACCTGCAGAACCTCTCCGGCGACCTGCTGACCTTTCTGTCGCAGCTGACGCTGCTGGTGATGCTGCTTTCGCCGCTGCTAACCATGCGCCTGATCTGCGAGGACCGGCAGAAGCGCACCGATCAGCTGATCTTCACCAGCCCGGCGGGCCTGGGCAGCGTGGTGCTGGCCAAGTACCTGGCCGCCGCCTGCGTGATGCTGATCACGGTGCTTTTGACCAACGTGTATACGCTGGTCATCGCACTGGGCGGCACGGTGTATGCGGGCGAATGGTTCGTGGGATATACGGGCTTTCTTCTGCAAAGCCTGTCGTTTCTGGCGCTGGACCTGTTTGTGACCTGCTTCGCCAAAAACCAGATGACCGGCGCGCTGGCGGCCTTCGGGGCCAACTTCGTGCTGTGGATGGCCGATTTGCTGGCAACAAGTCTTACCGTGGACTGGCTGGCGGACGCTCTCAACTTCCTGAGCCTCTATGACCGCTACGAGCCCTTCCGGCTGGGGCAGTTCAGCTATGCGGCCGCGCTGTTCTTCCTCACCTTTATCGCGGCATGTCTGGTGTGCGCCGCGCGCGTTCTGGATGCGCGGCGCTTTTCGGAGGGGGGCGCGGCATGAAAAAGCGGCTTTCGTCTCTGCTTCTGCGCTTTCGCCAGCCCAAGTGGCGCCACGGCAAGTTGGGAGCGCTGCTGGTGGCTGGCTTCCTGGTGATCTGCGTGCTGGTGAACGTCTTTATCCAGGCGTTGGAGGATGAATACGGCTGGCGGACGGACCTGAGCTTCAACGCCTACGCCACCACCGGCGAGGAGACGCGCGCCGTGCTGGACCGTTTGGAAAACGACGTGGACCTCTACCTGCTCTACCAGAGCGGCGCGGAGGATACGCAGCTGCTCCAGCTGCTCAACCGCTATGCCGTGCTCAGCGACCGCGTCGCCGTCAAGGAGACCGATATCGCGCAGAACCCCGGTATCCTCACGCGCTTTCCCGGCGACACGGACAAAACCGCCCAGGCCGACAGCGTCATCGTCAGCTGCGAGGCCACGGGCCGTTACAAAATTCTGGACTATACCGACTTTCTGACCCAGGGGTATGACATCGAATCCGGCACCTTCCAGCCGGAGGGCCTGTCCTACGAAAAATCGCTGACGGAGGCCATCGCCTCGGTCGCGCAGAACGACCCGCCGACGGTAGGCGTTGTGCAGGGGCACGGCGAGCTCACCCCGGACGCTTTGGATCTGCTGCTGTCCTTTCTGGAGAGCAACGGCTACGATCATGTGACCGTCGATCTGTCCGCCGAGGACGCCCTCGCGGACGTGGCCCTTTTGCTCATCGCCTCGCCACAGAAGGATTTCAGCGATGCGGAGCTCGAAAAGATCAACGAGTTTGCCAAAGAGGGCGGCAGCCTGTTCATCACCCGCGACTACACCGACCCGCTGGACAGCATGCCCAATTACCTCTCCCTGCTGCGCAGCTATGGGGTGACGCCGCTGTCCGGCATCGTGGTGGACCCTGGCGCCTACTACGAAAATCCCCTGGCCATCGTGCCTTACATGGAGGAGCTGGACATGACGCAGTCGCTGATCTCCGGCGGCATGGACGTGCTGCTCATGCCCGCCGCCTGCGCCTTTGAAACGCCCGGCGAGCCCGACCACAGCCTGACGACCGGCACCGTGCTCAAGACCAGCGAGCAGGCCTACCTGCGCGATCTCTCCGACGGTATCGACAGCGTGGAGCAGCAGCCGGGTGACCGCTCCGGCGAATTGAGCGTGGCGCTCTACGCCCACCGCATGCACGCCAACGGCAACATCAGCCGTCTCTTCATCGCGGGCAGCAGCGGGTTGTTCACCGAGGAATACGTCTATCAGCGCACCTATGTGCAGCAGTTCGTGGTCATGCTCATGGGACAGCTGCTCTCGGACAAGATCGTCACGCTGGACATCATGGCCTCGGCGGCGGTACGGCCCGCGCTGACCGTGGGCAGCCAGACGATGGGGGTCGCGCTGATCATCGCCGTGCCGCTGCTGGTGCTGACGGCAGGCCTGTGCGTGCTCCTGCCCCGCCGCAACCGCTGACAAGGAGGCATCCCATGCAGCATCCCCTCAAAAAACGTCCAAAGCGCCGCCCCCGTCCCCACCTGCTGCTGATTTTGACAGGCGCGGGCGTGGCGCTTGCCGCCGTTGCGCTTTTCTTCCTGCTTCCCGCCATCAAGGAGCGCTTTCCCGCGACCGCGGCCCTGCCCATTGAGACGGGACCGGAGTCGCGCATCCTTTACCTGGGCGATTCTTCCCAGCTGGAGAGCATCGCCGTTTCCCAGACGGACGGGGATAGCTATACCCTGCGCATGCAGGACGGACATCTTGTGCTGGAACGCGGCGACCAGTGGCTGACCATCAGCGACTATCAGGAAGAGAGCATGCTCAAGGCCGTCACCCAGCTGGCAATGCCCGGCGTCGTGGCCGAAGAGGAGGCCGAGGTGGCTGACCATCTGGCGGATATGGGGCTGGACACGCCCCGCGCCACGGCGCTGGTGCGCTATCAGGACGGCACGGAGATGACGCTGGATCTGGGCGGCGACGTGCCCACCACCAGCTATTCCTATTTCCGCTGGTCCGGCGACGATGGCGTGTACATGTGCGATTCCGGGCTCACCGATGCGCTGCTCACCACCGCCCCGGCCGAAACGCTGCGGCAGGCGGCCGCGCTAAATTACGATGACATCCTTTACGACCAGCAATTATAAACCAAGGCACCATGAAACGAATCCTCCTCCTTCTCTGCGTCCTGTGCTGCATACAGGCGCCCTGCTCCGCATCCACGGCGGATAGCCCCATGCGGCAAGCCATGCTGGATGCCATCCGAGCCATCGACGACGCCGAACGTACGGCCGTCAGCACCCAGTCGCTCGAAT
>ENA-OZAF01000406-OZAF01000406.1-human-gut-metagenome-genome-assembly--contig:-NODE-406-length-18302-cov-7.193018_pt1 | contig 18302 bp, 17 predicted proteins | sample MGYA00244207_ERZ653498 | MGnify/ENA primary metagenome ERZ653498 (study PRJEB26926, sample SAMN06165156) | human gut metagenome | biome: ENVO:00009003; feature: ENVO:2100002; material: ENVO:00002003... | reverse complement strand
AAATCAGACATAGTTTTTTACCTCACTTTATGGTTATATTTTATAATATATTTTGTATAATTTCAAGAGGCTTAGCGAAAAAATATTTAAATTTTCAAACTTTACAATATACAAGCATAAAAATCTATGATAAAATATACCTTAAGATTATGTATATTTGGCTAATAAAATTTTTTACATTTATTGGAACACTGCTTTCAGGGTTGGTGTTTAATTTTCATAAGCCAATAAAGGGTATAAAAACCAAGCATAACATTAGATATAAAAAAACTAAGGTTAACGCACATGAAAGATTAGACATTCATTACCATAAAGATTATAAAGCGGGCGATAAATTAAAACCAATTATTGTATATTTTCATGGCGGAGGTTGGGCAGGATATTCAAAGGGGATATATAGCACACTTTCTAGAAGGCTTGCTAAAAAAGGCTATGTTGTTTTTAACGTTAACTATTCTTTAGCTCCTGTTTATAAAATGGATAAGATTATAGCAGATTGTTTAAAGGCTGTGTTATTTGCTAAAGATGTGGCTAAAAATTATGGCGGCGATGGCTCTAAAATAATTTTGGCTGGAGATTCTGCAGGAGCTCACATTTCTGCAATGATCACCTCTATGATAAATAGTGATGAATATGAACTATTTGAGTTTAAGGGTTGTATTAAAGGACTGCTGCTATTTTATGGGGTATACGATATTAACACTATGCTAACTTCTAAATTTCCTAATATTAGAACTTACGCAAAAGCTTGTTTGAAAGGGAAATCGAAAGACATAGAAGAAAATAACAAATATTCACCGATTAGGTATGTTAATTCATCATTCCCTCCATGTTTTATGGCTAGTGGTGAGATAGATAAATTGCATCAGTCACAAAGCATGGCTATGGCAGAAAAGCTAAAGCAAAATGGAGTTTATGTAGATACATTATTTTTTGAAAAACGCGAACTTAGAGCCATGCATGCCTACATGATTTTTGACGGACTTGAAACAAATGTTGAAACATTAGAAAGAGTTGATAAATTTTTACAGGAGATTTTTTAATGCTAGTTTCACTTATAATTTGTTTTGCAATAATAGTTGTAGACCAAATAACAAAATTCTGTTTTTATGGAATGAGCCAATCAATAATTGGCGATTTTCTGTGGTTTGAAAGCACTTTAAACACAGGTGCCTCTTTTGGAATGCTAGAGGGAGGCACCGTTTGGTTTATAGTTTTTTCATTGCCACTTGTTATTTTGATGTTTTTTGTTATTTGCTCTAAAAAATATAATTTTGAAAAGCATTTTAAAATAGGTGTGTCTATTATTCTTGGTGGAACAGTTGGTAATTTAATAGATAGAATTATTTTTGGTGGCGTTAGAGATTTTATATACTTTAAAAGTATAAATTTTGCTATATTTAATGTTGCAGATATAGCAATAACTGTTGGAGCAATTTATTTAGTTATTTATTCTATAATTTATATATATAGATCATCAAAAGAAAAGAACAAGCAAGAGCAAAAAATTAGTGATGAGGAAGCAAAAAAAATAGATGCTCTTAAGAGCATTAGAGATAGTTTAGAGAATAATAATCCCTCTAGTAATGGCGATAGTGATACTAACGAAAAAACGGAAAATGAAGATAAAGAAGAAACAAAATTATAAGGATGAAATATTTTGGAACAAACAATAATAGTTAGTGATGTGGATAAAAAAACAAGGTTAGATGTGTATTTAGCTGAAGTTTTAGATGATTGGACGCGCTCGCAAATAAAAAAACAAATAGATACTGGCGGAGCCTTAATAAACGGCAAGGTGTCTAAAGCAGGGAATCTTGTTTCAAGTGGAGATACAATTTCAATTTCCTTTAATCGCGAGTCTGGGCTTGAAGAGATTTTGCCAGAAGATATTAAGCTAGACATTGTTTATGAAAACCAAGATTTTGCTGTTATAAATAAGCCTCAGGGTATGGTAGTTCATCCAGCACCAGGTAACTACACTCACACTCTTGTTAATGCACTTTTATATCATTTTGATAAGGATATTTCTAGTGTGGACAAGGCTCGCCCAGGAATTGTGCATAGAATAGACAAAGACACTTCAGGGCTAATAGTGGTTGCTAAAAACAATTTTGCTCATGCTTCTCTTGCAAAGCAATTTGCTGAGCATAGTGCAAGAAGAACGTATGAGGCACTTTTAGAGGGTAATTTAAAAGAAGAGAGTGGAACTATAAAAACATTTTTAAATCGTGACAAGACAGACAGAAAAAAATATGCAGTATCAGATTCAGGTAAGCTGGCTATAACGCACTATAAAGTGCTTGAAAGATTTGTTGGCTACACACTTTGTGAGTTTGAGCTAGAAACTGGTAGAACGCATCAAATAAGAGTGCATTGTAAATATCTTGGGCACCCAATAGTGGGGGACAAAACCTATGGATATAGTAAGCAAAAATTCTCGTTAAACGGGCAACTACTTCATGCCAAGAAACTTAAATTGAAAAGCCCTAGAACTAATGAAGAAATGGTGTTTTTTGCTCCGCTTCCTAATTATTTTGAGAAACTTTTAAAAAATCTAAAAAAATCTTAAAATGTGACACTTTATTATTTTACATTTACAACAAATTTTGCTAAAATTCATAATATATAGTTTAGGAGGAATGAGTTATGTCTGGTTCAGGTAAACCTGCAAAAAGTGCTGGCTGGCTATTAAACCTAATTTGTTTTGTTGCTGTAATTTGCGTTGGTATTTCACTACTATTATCAAAAGTTGGTTTAGGTGGTCAAGTTTCTGGCGCTCTTAATACCATAGCTCAAGTTATATCATACCTAGTTTTAATAGCTATTTCATGCTTCTATATTATTAGAAGAAAAAATGTATGGCTATGGGTTGTTTGGGCAGTTTCTGTAGTTCTAATTATAATTTCATTTATATTATAACTAGAGGTGTGTTTTGGATAAGAAGAAGGACTTTATAAAGGCAATAAATTACGCTAAATATTTAGCTTTTATTTTGGGAACCATATGCGTTTTTATTTTCCAGTTTGTGGGAAAACCAATTTGTATAACCCTTGCGTTGGCTTTTTATGTTGTTGCGTTTGGGCTTATGTTTGCTTCAATTGTTATTCATTGTGTTGAAATTTATAGCGCAGATAAGCTAATAAAAGAAGGCAATCTTGTTGCAGTTGAACCTAAAACTGATGGCGACAAAGTGGTTATAGCAGAAGAGGGAGAGCTTAAAGGTGAAAGCGTTGAGGTGGTTAACCTAAAAAGCGAAAAAGCATGGTCGGTTATTGGAGCAATATTCTTTGGGCTTTTCACAATTTTTACTTTTATAGTTCTTGTTTTATACTAAAATTACTTAAAATTTTAAAAACCTTAGGAAATGTTTTCCTAAGGTTTTTATTAACTTTGTTGAGTGAAAAATCACAATCACTTGACAAATATATAAGCTTTGAATTAAACTACTTATTAGTTATTTTGCACAGGTATTTGTGCTTTACAAGGAGAAAATAATGAAATATACTATAGGCGAAAAAAAGAATGGTCAAGTTACAATTGAGTTTGAACTTGATAGCAAGGAGTGGGAAGCAGAGGTAGAAAAAGCTTACCAAAAACATAAGGGTGAATATAAAAAGGAAGGCTTCCGTCAGGGCAAGGTTCCTAGAAAAGTTTTAGAGCAAACATATGGCCCATATGTTTTTTATGAAGATGCTTTCAATGATAGCTTTCCAGAATATTATACAAAAATGTTAGACAAGGAAAAACAACTTTTCCCTGTTGATTATCCAGATGTTAAGGTTACTAAGATGGACGAAAAGGGCTTAAAGTTTACAGCAACTGTAACCTTGCTTCCAGAGGTTACTCTTGGTGAGTATTCAGGTATTGAGGTAACAAAAAAGAGCGCAAAAGCAACAGACGCAGAGGTTAAAAGAGAGCTTGAGGAAATGCAACAAAAACAAGCCCGCTATGTTGAAATAACTGATAGACCTGCCAAGATGGGCGACCTTGTTAATATAGACTACTCTGGTAGCGTTGATGGGGTTAACTTTGAAGGAGGCACTGCTAGCGATCAAGAGCTAGAGCTTGGCTCGCATACATTTATTGAAGGCTTTGAAGACCAAGTTGCAGGCATGAAAATTGGAGAGGAAAAGGATGTTTTTGTTACTTTTCCAACACCTTATCACTCTAAAGAGCTTGCAGGTAAACCAGCAGTATTTAAAGTTAAGCTTCTTGCAATTCGTGAAAAGAATTTGCCAAAGATTGATGATGAGTTTGCATCAAATGCAAGCGAATTTAACACATTAAAAGAATTAAAAGAACATATTAAAGCTCATATAGAAGAGCACAAAACGAAATCAGTTGAAGTTGAAGCCGAGAACAAGCTTGTTGATGAGATTGTTAAAAAGGCAAAGGTTGATGTTCCTAAGGCTATGGTAGAGCATCAAATTGACCACACCATTGAAGATATTTCTCAAAGGCTTGCATACCAAGGCATTAAATTTGAGCAGTATCTTGAATATATGGGAATAACAATGGCAGACTTTAGAAAGTCTAGAGAAAAAGAGGCTGAAAATTCAGTTAAAACTTCACTTGTTTTGGAAGAAGTAATAAAGAAAGAGAACATTAAAGTTACAGATAAAGATATTAAGGCAAAACTAGAAGAAATTGCTAAGGCAACAAAGAGAAATGTTACAGACCTTGAGCGTGAAATGAAAAATGGGCAAGAAGAATTTCTTAAAAACACTATTCTTAGCGAAAAGGTTATAAATAGGTTAAAAGAATTAAATAATATAAAATAGAGGAGCTAATAAATATGTCAGAAAAAAATATGCTTGTTCCTATGGTAATAGAGCAGACCAATCGCGGAGAAAGGTCTTACGATATTTACTCAAGACTACTTGAGGACAGAATTGTTTTTATTTCAGGCGAAATCACAGATGAGTCGGCAAATTTAACTATTGCTCAACTTATATTTTTGGAGGCTAAAGACCCTACTAAAGATATTATGATGTATATAAATAGTCCTGGTGGCAGCGTTTCAGCAGGCTTTGCTATATACGACACCATGAACTACATTAAGTGTGATGTTTCTACTCTTTGTGTTGGCATGGCAGCTTCTATGGGAGCTTTCTTGCTTTCATCTGGGCAAAAAGGCAAGAGATATGCTCTTCCAAACAGCGAAATTATGATACATCAACCACTTGGTGGTTTTCAAGGGCAGGCAAGTGACATTGCTATTCATGCAGAGCATATACAAAAAACAAAGAAAAGGCTAAATAAGATTTTGTCAGAAAACACTGGTAAAGACATTGAAACTATTGAGAAAGATACAGATAGAGATAACTATATGTCTGCTAAAGAAGCCTTAAACTATGGACTTATAGACAAAATTTTTGATAAAAGAAAATAAAAGGAGTTTAAATGGCTGAGAACCAAAACAACGATACAGATAAGAAAAAGGAAAAGTGTGCTTTTTGTGGTAGACCAAAGCCAATGTTTAAAACTTTTGTTATCAATCCTGATGGGGATGTTATTGTTTGTGAAGACTGTATTAGAATCTGCAAAGAAGTGCTAGAAGCAGAGAACAGAAAGCATAAGCAAGACACAAAACTTGTTTTGCCAAAACCACAAAAGATAAAGGAAGAACTAGATAAATATATTATTGGGCAAGATAAGGCTAAAGAAGTTTTGGCTGTTTCAGTTTACAACCACTATAAGAGAATAAACTATCTTATCGACCAAAAGGCAACAAACGGTAGGGGCAGAGTTGTTAATGATGATGTAGAGCTTGAAAAGAGCAATGTTTTAATGCTAGGGCCAACTGGTTCTGGAAAAACATTGATGGCAAGAACACTTGCAAAAATTCTAAATGTTCCTTTTGCCACTGCAGACGCGACAACTTTAACCGAGGCAGGCTATGTTGGCGATGATGTTGAAAATATTCTCTTAAAGTTAATTCAGGCTGCAGATTTTGATATTGAAAGGGCGCAAAGAGGCATAATTTATATTGACGAGATAGATAAGATTGCTAAAAAAAGTGAAAATGTTTCTATAACAAGGGATGTTTCTGGAGAGGGTGTTCAGCAATCTCTTCTTAAAATTCTAGAAAGCACTGTTGCTTCTGTTCCACCACAGGGGGGAAGAAAGCACCCTAACCAAGAGTGTTTGCAGATTGACACAACAAACATTTTATTTATTTGTGGAGGAGCTTTTGTTGGGCTTGAAGATATTGTAGCTAAAAGATTAAACCCAACGGGTCTTGGCTTTGGCTCTGAGGTTAATTTGAAGAACAACGAAGAAAAGCGTGCAGAAATACTTCAAAAAGTTGAACCAGACGATCTAATTAAGTTTGGACTTATTCCAGAATTTATTGGAAGAATTCCTATAACTGTTTCTCTTCATGATTTAAACGAAGAGGCGCTTGGCAAGATTTTGGTAGAACCAAGGAATGCGCTTATAAAGCAGTATAAGAAAATGTTTGGCCTAGATGGAGTTGAGCTAGAGTTTACAAAGTCTGCAATATTAAGCTTTGCTAAAAAGGCTATTAAATTAAAAACTGGAGCAAGGGGTCTTAGAACAATTCTTGAAGAGGCAATGCTTCCACTTATGTATGAAGTGCCTAGTGATGATAGCATAGCTAAAATAATTGTAGACACTAAAAAGAACAACCCTGAAGAGGTTGAGAGCGTTTTTATAAGAAAACCAAAGTCTGAAAATACAGAAAATATAGCATAAAATAAGCAACCGAAAGGTTGCTTTTTAATTTGCCTTGTAGTAAAACACTTGTTTTAGTGAGAAATTTTTGTTAAAATAACTTTGGGTTAAGAAAATGGTAATAAAAAATGCTAGATTTATAAAGTCGCTTTCTAGAGTAACAAGTGATTACTCGGGTTTTGGCGTGCCTGAAATTGCGGTGGTTGGAAGAAGTAATGTTGGAAAATCTAGCTTTATAAATATGCTTGCAAACCAGAAGAAACTTGCAAGAACCTCTTCAACTCCAGGCAGAACAAGGCTAGTTAACTTCTTCATGTTTAATGAAGATTTTGTTTTGGTTGACCTTCCTGGTTATGGATACGCGAAGGCTTCTAAAGCGGAGCAGAGTGGTTGGGAATATATGATAACTAGCTATTTTGCGCAAACAAATTTTCTTGCTGGAATAATAATGCTTGTAGACATTAGGCACACTCCCACCGAGAATGATAAACAAATGTTAACATATCTTTATACTTATAATATTCCAGTTGTAATAGTTGCAACAAAACTAGATAAAATAAAAAAAAGCGAGATGCCAAGGCGCGTTATGGATATTGCGTCCACTTTAAAGGTAGCAAAAGACAATATAATTTTAACTAGCAGTGAAACGAGAGCAAACAAAGATAAGGTTTTAAACAAGATAGAGCAACTTTTAAATTCGGCTAAGGAGAACCATGATGAAGATATATGCGATTAGTGATTTGCACTTAAGTTTCATGGCCAAGAAACCAATGGATATTTTTGGTGGGCACTGGGAAGGCTATACAGATAAAATTAAAGAGAATTGGCAAAATGTTGTTAGTGAAAACGACCTTGTTTTAATTGCTGGCGATATTAGCTGGGCTATGAAACTAGAAGAAACTATGGCAGATTTAGAATATATAGATAAACTAAATGGTAAGAAAGTTATAATTAAAGGCAATCATGAGTATTGGTGGAAATCTATTTCCGCAGTGCGAGAGGTTTTGCCTAGAAGTATTTCTGCTCTTCAAAATGATAGTGCTAGATTTGAAAATGTTTTAGTGGCTGGCACTAGGGGATGGCAAGTTCCCGAAAGTGAAAACGATCCCTCTTTCACAGAGGAAGATAAAAAGATTTACGCAAGGGAAAAAATAAGGCTTGAATTAGCACTTGAAGATATGCAAAAAAAGAGAAAGGCTGAAGATAAAGTGGTTTGTTTAATTCATTATCCACCATTTAATTCTAAAAAGGAAGATAGCTACTTTACTGAGCTTTTCGAAAAGTATCATGTTGATGCGGTGATTTATGGCCATCTTCATAAAAGTGCAGGTAGGTATCCTAATATTTATATCAAAAATAATATTAAATACTATTTAACTAGTGCCGACCTAATATCAATGAAACCTGTTTTAATAGAAATTTAAATTTTAAGTGCCTTTTGGCACTTTTTTTATTCTTGTTTCATAGAATTAAAATAATAGTAACTTAATACCTGCTCGGTCTTTTAAATAGCAATAAAGAACTGTTAAAAAACTTAAAAGTGGTAAAAGTTATTAACAATTGTTAATAATTTTGTTAAAAAGTGGTCAAAAGTGGTTGACTTGCTTTTTTTATGGTTGTATAATCAAGTTACAAACAGAGAAGGAGGGGGAAGATTATGTTTATTGGTACTTATCGTCACCAAATAGATGAAAAGAATCGTCTTCGTATGCCTTCTAAGTTTAAAGAGGGGTTAAAAGAGGGTTTTATAATAGCTAAAGGAACAAATGGGTGTTTGTTTGCATTTTCAAGTGAGAGTTTTGAGGAACTTTATAAAAAGCTAGAAAATGTTTCAATGTTTGACCTTGAGGCTCAAAAACCTGTTAGAGCACTGCTTGCCTCTGCCTTTGTAACAGAGGAAGACAAGCAGGGAAGAATCCTACTTTCTCCTGAGCTTCGCTCTTATGCTAAAATTGTTAAAAATATTGTAACCATTGGTGTTGGAAATCATGTAGAAATTTGGTCGGAAGAAAATTTCAATGCTTATAACACTGAGGAAAGTTATGATAGCGCCTCTGCGGCTTTAACAAAGTATGGAGTGTAAAATGGAGTTTAGCCATATACCAGTCCTTTTAAAAGAAACAATAGATGGCTTGAATGTGAAAAAAGGCGGAATTTATGTAGACTGCACTATTGGTGGGGCTGGGCACGCTAGTGAACTTTTAAAGAATTATAAAACAATTAAACTTATTGGATTTGACCAAGATAGTGAAGCTATAGAGGTTTGCAAAGAAAGGCTTTTGCCTTATAAAAGTAGGGTAAAGTTAATTCACGAAAACTTCAAGAATGCAAAAGTGGTGCTAGAAGAGCTTGGAATTAGCAAGGTGGATGGAGTTTTAGCGGACTTAGGAGTTAGTTCTCATCAAATCGACACTGCTTCAAGGGGCTTTTCCTTTAGGTTTGACGCTCCGCTAGACATGAGGATGGATAAAACTGCAACGCTATCTGCAAAAACAGTTGTTAATGAATATAGCGAGGCAAGACTAAAAACCATTATTAAAGAGTTTGGTGAAGAAAAATTTGCTGGCTCTATTGCTAGGAAAATTGTAGAAAAAAGAAAAAATGGGGAGATTGAAACCACAAAACAACTAGAAAACATTATCCTTTCTGCTGTTCCTAGATACAAATACAACGATGGCTCGAGCAATGTTCAAAGAACCTTTCAGGCAATTAGAATTGAAGTAAACCATGAATTAGAGATACTTGAAAATTTTATTAAAGATATGGTTGAGCTGTTAAACAAGGGTGGAAGGCTAGCGATAATATCTTTTCACTCTCTAGAAGATAGAATTGTGAAACACGCTTTTAGAGAACTTGCAACAGGATGCACTTGCCCTAGCGACTTTCCAATTTGTGTGTGTGGGAAAAAGCCAAAAGTTAAAATAATAACTAACCATCCAATCACAGCGAATGAGGAAGAATTGAAATTAAATCGAAGAGCTTCTAGTGCAAAGCTAAGAATTGTTGAAAAAATAATATAAGGAGGCAAAATATGTTACAAACTGATACTACTGTTAAAACCAGTGCTTCAAGAGTAGACCGCTACGGTGGTTATTCTACCGAGCAGAGAAGAAATCAAACCACTCAAGTAGAACCAGAGTTCAACCCATTTAGTTATGGAACAGAAGAGCCTTCTATAGAAAGTGAAACCGCTTTTGAGGTTGAAAAACAATATAATTTCGACATGGGTCCATATGCTGATGCCAGCAAAGAGCAAGCTAAAGTTATGGAAATACCTACTTTAGAAAGAAGGCAGCGGATTCAAACTGAGGCTACCACTAAAACATATTCAAGGGCAAAGCTGAATGCTCGTGGTAAGATTATGGTTGCCGTTTACTCTATTATTGTTGCAATAATTGTTGCTTTTTGCATTTACAATGCTGTGGCAATTAGTGGCCTTGAAAGTGATATTGTTACAAAAAACGGCATTGTTGCAACTCAAACCGAAGTCATAACCGAGCTTCAAAACACATACAATAGCCTAGGCGAGGAAGATAATATCATATCTCAAGTAGGAGATGAATTTAGATCACCAACCGATAGTGATATTGTTGCATTAGACAGTTTTGAAATGTCGGTTAGGGAGCAAGCAGAGTCGCAAAGCAACTGGTTTGAGAGATTTTGTGAAAAATTAAGAAAATTATTTAGTTAGTTTTGAGCCTCGCAAATATTTTTTGTGAGGCGAGTATGGAAATTAAGTATACATCAATTTCTATCAGAAAAAGGTTATTTGCCACACTTTTGGCAATAGCCTTTTTTTTGTGTGCACTAGTGTTTAGACTTTTATATTTGCAAATAGTAAATGGGGAAAATCTAGCTTCTAGGGCTTATCAGCAGTGGCTTAGAGATTTGCCGCTAACAGCACAAAGAGGAGAAATTCTTGATAGAAATGGTGCTTCGCTTGCCTCTAGCTACACAACTTATGATATTTATGTTCGCCCTGCCGATGTTGTGGATAGTGTGGCTTGCAGTTTTGTTTTAGCAAATGCCACTGGGCAAACCCAAGAAGAAGTATATGAAAATGTTACAAAAAAGGGTTATTCAGAGGTGCTAATTTCAAAGAGTCAGGAAAAGAGCGTTGTGGAAGAAATACTTAATAACTATCAAGAGGGAATATTTTTCACTGAGGATACTTCAAGAGTTTACACTTATGGCAATTTACTAACACAAATACTTGGTTTTGTGAGTTCAGACGGCAACGGACAAGGCGGGCTTGAAGCTCAGTACAATAAATATTTAAAGGGCGTTAACGGAGTTAGTATGGTTGAAAGCGACCTTAAAGGAACAACTCTTTCAAATTCCTTATGCTACTATTTGCCGTCTATAGATGGGCTAAGTTTACAACTAACTATTGATTTGAAAATTCAAAAAGAAGTAGAAGACATAATTGGGCAAGCGCAGCAAACTTATGCGGCTAAGAGCGCTTCTGCTATTGTTATGGACCCTCAAACAGGCGAAATTTTGGCGATAGCAACCAAACCTTCTTACGACCTTAATGATGTTCCTCGAGATGATATTGAAACGCTTTTAAACCTATCTAGAGCCGTTACAATAACTGATGTTTATGAACCTGGTTCTACTTTTAAAATTATAACAACGGCAATAGCATTAAATGAGGGTGTTACCACAAAGCATGACTATTTCTACTGCCAAGGGTTTAGAGTGGTTAATGGAGTTAAAATAAACTGTCATAGAAAAACAGGTCATGGCTCACAAAGTTTAACCCAAGGACTTTGCAATTCATGTAACTGCGTGTTTATGGAGCTTATACGAAGAATTGGACTTGAAAAATTTTATAAATATCTTGAAGACTTTGGTATTGTTACAGGCTATAACCTAGACTTTCCAGGCGAGGGAAAAGGTGTTTTGATGCCAAAATCTTTAGTTACCGATGGAGATCTGTTTAGAATGGGCTTTGGTCAGTCGGTAGCATTAACACCTCTTGCTCTTATTACTTCAGTTTGTGCAGTTATAAATGGTGGAAATCTTATGCAACCACACTTTGTTACAAAAATATCCAATTCATATGGGGATGTTGTTTATGAAAAAGAACCTACTAGTATTAGACAGGTGGTGAAAAGTAGCGTTTCAACTGATTTAAACTCAATGCTTAGGGAAGTTGTTTCAAAAGGTGGCGGTAAACACGCTGCTATTGCAGGCTACGATATTGGTGGTAAAACGGGAACCGCACAAAAGTATGAAAATGGTGCTATAGCTGAGGGCAAATATGTGGCATCATTTATAGGGTTTTATCCCACAGATGAACCTAGATATGCGATACTAGTTGTTGTAGATGAACCTCAAGGGGCATACTATGGCGGAGTTGTTGCAGCGCCTATTGCAAAGAGTATTTTTCAGGCTATATTTGATGTGTGCGAAACGCCGAAAAACGAGAATGCAGAGGAAGAAGAAAAACTTATGCAGGCAAATATAGAACTTCCTAGCTTTGTTGGGATGACGCTAACTGAGGCAGTTCAAAAAATAACCTCAATGGGTCTTCAATATCTTGTTGCAGGAGATGGTGTTTATGTTAAAGACCAAATAGCATCTCCAGGGGCTTATGTTAGCGAAGGGGATATAGTGCTGTTAATTTTCTAGAAAATGAATATATCTTTGGCTATAAAAATAAACATTTATAAAAGGAGCTAATAAATGAAACTATCTAAAGTTTTAAGTAATGTTGATACCAAGGGCGAATACGCCGATATAGAAATAGAAGGGCTTTACCATAATTCAAAAGAAGTTAAAGATGGGGGCTTATTCTTTGCTATAGATGGTACAAAAGTAAGTGGCAGGGAATTTGCTTTAGAGGCGGTTAAACGCGGAGCAAAAGTTATTATAAGTTCTTCTAAAATAGAAGGTTTACCAAGTGAAGTTATAAACCTTGTTAGCGAAGATACAAGGCTTGCTATGAGCCTTTGTGCAATCAACTTTTATGAAGAGCCAAGTAGAGATATGTTTGTTTTAGGCGTTACTGGGACCAATGGTAAAACAACAACCACATTTATGCTTGAAAGTGTTTTTAAAGAGGCGGGGAATAAAGTTGGCGTTATTGGAACAAATGGCGTGTTTATTGATGGTAAAAAAATAGACTCAAATCTAACAACTCCCGACCCAATATATTTGCAAAAAACCTTAGCGAAAATGCGTGAAGAGGGGGTGGATGTTGTGGCAATGGAAGTGTCGGCTCATGCCCTTGAACTTAAGAAAACTCGGGGTGTTATGACAGACATAGCACTCTTTACAAACCTTACTCAAGACCATTTAGACTTCTTTTCAAACATGCAAAGTTATGGCGAGGCAAAGGCAAAACTTTTTGAAGAAGAAATGTCGAGATTTGGGGTTGTTAATATTGATGATAGTTTTGGCAGATATTTACAAAACGCTGCGAGTGTTCCAATTTTAACTTATAGTCAAAAAAAAGAAAGTGGGGCAGACATAATTGCAGATAAAGTTAGGCATAATACTACTAACCAGACATTTGATGTGATCACGCCAAAGGGGCGAATAAAAATAACCCTTAATTTGTGTGGAGGTTTTAATATTTCCAATGCACTTGGTGTTATTGCGGCGGCTCTTATGTCGGGCATTGAGCTGGGGACCATAAAGAAAGGTCTTGAGAAGCTAGAAATGGTGGAGGGTAGGTTTAACACCTACGATGTTAATGGAGTTAGAGTGGTTATAGACTATGCCCACACCCCAGACGGGCTAATGAACATACTAAGTGCAACTCGCGAAATTACCAGTGGCAAACTGATATCAGTGTTTGGCTGTGGGGGGAATAGAGATAGGGGCAAAAGACCTATTATGGGGGAAATTTCTGAAAAACTTGCCGACTATACGATAGTTACTAGCGATAATCCACGCTTTGAAAAGCCTGAGGGCATCGCAAATGATATTTTAGAAGGTATGAAAACAACTAGCCACCTAGTTTCGCTTGACAGAAAAAAAGCTATAAAACTAGCTGTGGCAATGGCAAACGAAGGGGATAGTGTTGTTATTGCAGGTAAAGGTGCAGAGCCATATATAGACATGCTTGGAGTTAAAACACCCTACGAAGACAAAAAAGTTGTTGAAGAGATTTTAGAGGAAATTAAAAACAAGGAATAACTATTTATGACAGAATATTTTGTTTATGTTCAATCGGCTGTGGTAAGTTTTTTACTTACGCTTTTAATATCACCATTCGTGATAAGTTTTATGAAGAAAGAAAAGATAAAACAAACTATTCTGCATTATGTTGAAAACCATTCCTCAAAGCAGGGAACCCCAACCATGGGAGGAATAATATTTTTGCTTTCAATAAGCATTGTTGCATACATATTTTTCTCGGGAGCTAGCACGCTTGCAGGGGTAACTTTACTTGTTTTCCTTGGCTATGGTTTAACTGGTTTTTTAGATGATTTTATTAAGTTTAAATTTAAAAGAAATCTTGGGCTAAGAGCATATCAAAAAATATTGTTTCAACTAGCGTTATCTATAACTATTGCAATTTTTGCCTATAAAAATGAATTTGTTGGTGGCAAACTTTTAGTTCCGTTTTCTAATACAACGATTGACATTGGCTACTGGATAATTCCTCTTATAGTGTTTGTGTTTTTGGCGTGTACAAACAGTGTGAATTTAACAGACGGGCTAGACGGGCTTGCAAGCAGCACAACCATGTGCTACACAATATCTATAGTTGCTATAATGTTTGTGGTTTTAGCTAGTAGACTTGATGGGGCTAGTTCAATTTATCTACTTGAATACAAAAATCTAATAATACTAGGTTTTGTTGTTGTGGGGGCAATGCTGTGCTTTTTGGTGTTTAATTGTTTTCCTGCAAAGATTTTCATGGGCGACACTGGGTCGCTTGCCCTTGGAGCCTTTGTTGCATGTATAGCTATCTTTTCAAGATTAACCTTGTATATTCCTATTCTTGGCTTCATGTTTGTTTTAAGTGCGTTGTCAGTTATTATTCAGGTTGCATACTATAAAATAACAAAGAAAAGAGTATTTTTAATGGCACCACTACATCACCATTTTGAGAAAAAGGGCGTTCATGAGGTTAGAATTGTTGTTGTTTATAGCGTTATAACCACTCTTATTGGCCTTGTGTGTTTGCTAATTGAACTACTCTAGCTAAGGCAATCCCCGATTTTGCCTTGGCAAAAGGAGGGAAAATGAAGGCTTTAGTTGTTGGTGCTGGAATAAGTGGTAAAAGTGCAAACAAGTTTCTAAAGAAACAAGGATATGTTACCTACATTGTAGATGACAATAAAAAACTAAAATCAAAACTTCTTAGAGAAAGGCTGATTAGCGGTCTTTCTCTTGTTGTTATAAGCCCAGGGGTGGCTTTAACTCACGAAATTGTTAAACATGCTAAAGCAATGAATATTGAAACCATTGGCGAGTTTGAGCTCGGCGTGCGTGAAATTAAATGTGAAATTGTTGCTATAACGGGAACGAATGGTAAAACCACCACAACGTCGCTAGTTAAAGAGCTTTTAGAAGGCGAGGGTAGGTCGGTTTTTGTTGGGGGAAATATAGGCATACCTGTTACAAGCTTTGCTTTTCAAACAAATGTAAACGATGTGGCAGTTTTAGAGGTTTCTAGTTTTCAGTTAGAAAGCATTGCCCGTTTTCATCCTCATATTGCGTGCATATTAAACATAACAGAAGACCACTTAAACAGACATAAAACCATGCAAAATTATATAAATACAAAGCTTAGAATATTTGAAAACCAAACTGAGCATGACTTTGCTATTATAAACCTAGACGACCCAATTTTAAAAAGCATAAACCACTCTTTTATTAAGTCACAAATTTATTATTTTTCAACCAAAGAGCAATGTAAAGGGTGCTATGCGAAAGATGACATTATATATTTTAATAATGGCTTAGAGAGTTACCCCATTATGAAAGTGTGTGATATACCTTTAAAGGGGGAGCATAACCTTTCTAATGTTTTGGCTGGGCTACTTTGCGCCATACTTTCTAGGGTTAACATCAATTCTTTAGCCGAAAAAGTGCATAACTTTAAGGGTGTTTCTCATAGACTTGAATATATAACCGAGATAAATGGCGTTACTTTTATAAATGATAGCAAGTCTACCAATATCTCTAGCACAATAGTTGCTATGCGTGCTATGAGCGAGCCTACAACGCTTATTCTTGGTGGAAGTGATAAAAATGCTTCTTTTGATGAACTTTTTGAAAATTTAACGCCAAGCATTAAAAATATAGTGCTTGTTGGGGAAACAAAAGACAAACTATTTAAGTCGGCACAAAAGTATAAAGTGTCAAATGTTTACGAAACCACTAGTTTTAAAGAAACTGTAATTTTAAGCTTTTCTTTGGCAACCAAGGGGGAAACTGTGCTTCTTTCGCCCGCTTGTGCAAGCTTTGACATGTTTAATAGTTATGAGCAAAGAGGTAAAGTTTTTGCCTCGCTAGTTAGGGAGATAGAAAAAAGTGAAACTAGTAAAGCTAAAGGTAAAAAAAGAAAAAAAGTGGAGAATTGATTTTCTGCTTCTTTTTAGCGTTATTCTGCTAGTTGCATTTGGCGTTTTAATGGTTTACTCGGCGTCTTTCTACAGCGCTCAGCTAACTTATGGCGACTCGATGTTTTTTATGAAAAAACAGCTTGTTGGTGCAATAATTGGACTTGCGAGCATGATAATACTATATTTTATAGACTATAGATTTTTAAAAAAACTAAAGTGGATATCTTTGATTGTTTCCTTGGTTTTACTTTTGCTTGTGTTTGTTCCTAGTATTGGGGTTAAGGTTTATGGCGCACGAAGGTGGATAAACCTTGGTTTTTTCACGCTTCAACCCTCTGAAATAGCTAAGTTTGGGTTTATAATTTTTGCATCTAGTAGCCTAGCTAAAATGCAAAGACAAGTTAAATCTTTTAAGGGAATATTGCCAACTTTAATCGCTGGGGGAATAATTTGCTGTTTAATTATTTTGGAGCCAAACATGTCTATAACTATATGCGTTGGCGTTACTATGATAACAATGCTGTTTGTTGGTGGGGCAAGGTTTAAGCACTTTTGCTTTCTGGCAATTCCAATAGCTTTATTGGTTCCGCTTTTGATTATTTTAGAGCCATATAGGTTAAGGCGTCTTGTTGCCTTTTTAGACCCATTTGCATCGGCATCTTCCGAGGGATTTCAGCTGGTTCAATCGCTTTATGCTGTTGGCAGCGGTGGTTTGTTTGGGGTTGGATTGTTTAATTCAAGACAGAAATATTTGTTCTTGCCGTTTGCAGAGTCGGACTTTATATTCTCAATTATCGCTGAAGAGTTTGGATTTGTTGGCTCTTGTGTTTTGATTTTGGTTTTTGGCATTGTTATAGCAAGGGGAATAATTATTGCTATGAAAGCTCCAACAAGGTTTGGCTCTTATTTAGCAAGCGGAATTACTACAATTATTGCTGTGCAACTTGTTGTTAACATTGCAGTCGTAACAGGAAGCATCCCACCAACAGGGCTTCCGCTTCCGTTTATTAGTGCGGGAAGCACCTCGCTTGTTATGTTTATGAGCGCAATAGGGGTTTTGTTAAATATTGACAAACAAAGCTATTTGCTTGGAATAAAAAAGTTAAATTTTCACGAATTAAATGGTATAAAAAATTTTAATTTTTTTCACAAAAATAAAGGCAAATTGAATAATGTATAATATACATCAAGTTTTTGTGAGGAATCTATGGAACATTTTATTATTAACGGCGGGAAAAGTCTTTTTGGAACAACAAAGGTAGACTCGGCAAAAAATGCAGTGTTGCCAATAATTGCCGCAACTATACTAACCGATAAAGAGATTATTATAGAAAACCTTCCAGATATTATAGATGTTCAAAAGATGCTAGAAATTTTAAAAACAATGGGCGCTAGCGTTAAGGAAGAAGAGCACCACGCTATTATTAGTTCGGTTGGGCTCACAAACCCAGAGATTCCATCAAGCCTAGCTAAAGACATTCGTTCTAGCATTTTTATGCTAGGGCCCCTTCTTGCAAAACATAAAAAAGCAAGGGTGGCATACCCTGGCGGATGCGATATAGGCAGTAGGCCAATAGACTTGCATCTGTCTGGGCTTCGTGACCTTGGTGTAAAGATAGACGAAGACTATGGGTATATAGATTGTGATGCAAGTGATATAAAGTGCGGGGTGGTGCATCTAGACTTTCCAAGCGTTGGCGCAACAGAAAACATAATGATGAGTGCTGTATTTTTAAAAGGGGAAACAACAATTTTAAATGCTGCTAAAGAGCCCGAAATTGTGGACCTTGCAAACTTTATAAACCTAATTGGGGGAAAGATAAGAGGGGCAGGAACTAGCACCATTATAGTAGAGGGAGTAACCTCACTTGGTGGCGGAATTTACAAACCAATACCAGATAGAATTATTGCTGGCACTTATCTTATAGCTGCAGCCATGACGAGGGGCAAAATAAAACTAGAAAACGCAAACTACCAAGATGTTTACGCTCTTTTAAATAAGCTTAGAAACGCTGGTTGCTATATCTGTCTCTTATACACATCTCCGAGCCCACGAGACTCGACGTCATCTCG
>ENA-OZAF01000403-OZAF01000403.1-human-gut-metagenome-genome-assembly--contig:-NODE-403-length-18420-cov-8.054778_pt1 | contig 18420 bp, 18 predicted proteins | sample MGYA00244207_ERZ653498 | MGnify/ENA primary metagenome ERZ653498 (study PRJEB26926, sample SAMN06165156) | human gut metagenome | biome: ENVO:00009003; feature: ENVO:2100002; material: ENVO:00002003... | reverse complement strand
CGCGTAAGATCGTCGGCAGCGTCAGATGTGTATAAGAGACAGATTTAAAGTAATCCCTTTTTATTTTTGTGGTGCAAAAATGGGGTTCACTTCAATAAAGCCTAATTTTTTATTTAAAACTTATGTTTAGTTTAAACCAGATTGTTTACGAACTTCTTCAACAAAGTCGTCCTTCCTCTTTTCTAAACCCTCACCCATTTGGTATCTAACAAATCTACGAATAGAAATCTTTTCGCCAATTTTGTTGATAGCTTCGTTAACTAATGTTGTTATAGTTTTAGATGGGTCTTTAACAAACTCTTGCTCCATCAAGCAAACTTCTTTATAGAACTTCTTAATTCTTCCCTCTACCATCTTATCAACAACGGCAGCTGGCTTACCCTCGTTAAGAGCTTGAGCTTTTAAAATCTCTTTCTCTTTTTCAAGAACAGAAGTGTCTACCTCATCAACTGTAACATACTTAGGGTTTGCTGCAGCAATATGAATTGCAATATCGTGACCAAGCTCTTGGAAAGCAGGGCTCTTTGCAACAAAGTCTGTTTCGCAGTTAACCTCTAGCAAAACGCCAATTGTTCCATTCATGTGAATATAAGAGAAAACAGCACCCTCGGCAGCAATTCTAGCCTGACGCTTTGCAGCAGCAGCAATACCTTTTTCACGAAGATAGTCGATAGCTTTCTCCATATTACCGTCACATTCGGTTAGCGCTTTCTTGCAATCAAGCATGCCAACGCCTGTTTTTTCTCTAAGTTCCACTACATCTTTAGCAGTAAAAGCCATTATCTTTCTCCTTTTAAAAAATTATTCTGTAACTTTGGTTTCACTTGTCGTTTGTTTAGCCACTTCTTCGTTTGAAGCTTCAAGGTTTTCTTCTATGCCTTCTTCAGCTTCTTTATTAGCCTCAGCCTTTTTAGCTTCTTCAGCTTCTTTACGCTTAGCTAAGCCTTCCTCACCCTCACGAGCCTCAATAACAGCGTCTGCCATTGCACCAGCTATAAGCTTAACGGCACGAATAGCATCGTCATTACCAGGGATAACATAGTCTACATCATCAGGGTCACAGTTAGTGTCTACCAAACCAACGATAGGAATACCAAGCGATCTAGCTTCACGAACTGCAATATACTCTTTCTTAGGGTCTACAACGAAAAGTGCACCTGGCAAAGTTCTCATCTCTTTAATACCGCCAAGGTTCTCTTCAAGCTTATCTCTTTCAGCTTTAAGCTTCATAACCTCTTTCTTAGGAAGAAGGTCAAACTCTCCAGATTTTTCCATTTGGTTAAGTTTGTTAAGCCTATCAACCCTACTTCTAATAGTTTTGAAGTTGGTTAAAGTTCCTCCAAGCCAACGGTTACCCATGTAGAACATATCACAACGCTTAGCTTCTTCAATAACGGCATCTTTTGCTTGCTTCTTGGTTCCAACAAACAATACACTCTTGCCTGAAGACACAACTTCTTTAATGAAAGCATACGCTTCATCAATTAAGCCAACAGTAAGTTCAAGGTCAAGAATATAGATATCGTTTCTAGAAGTATAGATGTATTTTTTCATTTTTGGGTTCCATTTTCTAGTTGGATGACCAAAATGAACACCTGCTTCTAAAAGTTGCTTCATTGATACTACTGACATTACTTTTTTCCTCCTTGTTTATTTCCTCCCCGTATATCAACTATCCTAGCCACTCTTTCGAGCAACAGCTAAAATATCCACACGGGTGCGTGATGAGAAAAATATAACACACCCAAACAAAAAAATCAAGCACTATTCATATTTTTCGTTAATTTAACTATTGTTTATTTTTCCTCACTGTGATATAATTTTATAACTATGTTGAATATAGAAAGTTTAATTCCAAAAATAGAAGAATTAACGGGCAGAGAAATTGTTTCAGCCGAACATATTGGCAAGGGCTTCAACAATGATGTTGTTCTTTTAATTGACGATGAAGAGAAAAAATTAGTACTAAAGTACAACTTAAGCCACGACACTCAAAACCCATTAAAAAAAGTTTATTATAAATTAAAATGGCTTAGAAGAGCAGTTTTAAGAGCACAAGCCGCCTTTTCTTTACGCGGAACCACAAATGCGTTTATACGCAAAAATTATGGTAGTATGAACGCCCCTTTCCTTATTCAGCAAATGGCGCATGAAATAGATTCTAGTGTAAAGGTGCCATACATTATAAACTACGGAAAATTTGCCCTTGAAGAATATGGCGGAACCCCTTTAACTGAAGAATTTACCAATACAAAAACCTCAAAGATATATGCCAGCCAGCTTGCCGAGTTTTTAACTAAGTTTCATTCCCTACTAGTTTTGCCAGCAAGCAAAAAACCTCTGTATAAAAGTCTTATGGCTCATGTTCCACTAGCTCAAAACTTTTACAAGAGTCTTATTCCTAAAAAAGCACTGCAAATATTTAATGAGTCTGTACAAATTTTAAGCAAAATGAGCAGTGCAGACGAACTAAGAACACTAACCCACTTTGATATACGAAAACCTAATTTTGTGATAGAAAAAGAAACTGGTAAGTTAACCCTTGTAGATTGGGAGTTTGCAGGAATTAGAAGCGCTTATGCCGACTTTATATCTAATGGCGCATATTCAAGAGATATCCCTTATTCTTTTATGAATGATGTTGTAGATAAATACAATGAAATTTCAAAAATTAAAATAAACAAGCTTAAATTAAAGCACCTTTTCAAGGTATCCTTAATTGATAATTTTTGCAAGTATTCAGTTACTAGACTTTTGCCAAAAGAAAAGTTTGAAGAGCTACTAAATAGCGAAGTTATGCCTTTATTAGACTGTATAGAAAAAGAGTTCGTGGTTAGTAGCGAACCCCAGATTTAAAAAGTCACAAACTAAAATATTTAAACACAAAAACGCAAAGCGCACTATAATACGCTTTGCGTTAATTATTTTTTAAGTACTTACAAAACAAAAACCTTATTTGTTTCCGCTTTCGCCAGAACCCTCAGCTTCGTCTAGAAGTTTGTTGTATTCTTCAAATACAGCATCAATGATAGCATCATCAAGTTCGATTTCAAATTTATCCTCGCCTTCTTTGCCTCTTGAAACTTTGAAAACCAATGCCTCATCTTCTTCCATACCATCTAAAAGTTCAACTGGTTGCAAAATTGCGTAGAAATTACCTCTATAAGCAATTCCAGCAACTTCAATAAAGTCTACCTCTTCGCCATCAGCAGTCATTAAAGTTACAACATCATCATCGTCATTTTGCATATGGTCGATTGATGCTGGAACAGCCTCTCCACCGAATTTCTTTTCTTCTTCATTATTTGCCATATTGTTACTCCTTGTTAGTTTATAAAAAGCTATTCGCTTTTCTTTCTCTTATTATACACTACTTTTTTATTTTGTCCAAATAATTTTGCAAAATAATTGTGGCAGCAACTTGGTCTACAACATTCTTACGCTTTTCTCTTCGCATGTTCGACTCTATTAAAATTTTTTCTGCCGACACGGTAGATAGCCTTTCGTCTTGAAACACAATTTTAGATTTGGTTTCTTTTTCAAGAGCACTTGCAAGCTCTTTAACCATTCGAGCAGATTCCCCCTCGCTTCCATCCATCTTTAAAGGAAGACCAATAACAAATGTGTCGGAATCTAGCTTCTCTGAAAGCATGCTTAAATACTTCGCGTCTAAATACAAGTTTCGCCTCCTATACACCTCATAAGAACTTGCAATAATTCCAAGAGGGTCACTTGTTGCTATACCAATTCTAACAGTTCCAACATCTAGACCAATAATTTTCTTCACAAATATTTTTCCTTACACTTAGACTATAAACAAAGTTTAGCATATAATAAGTTTTATGGCAAATTATTTTGAAGTTTTTGTTTTACTTTTACTAGAGTTTGCTTTACTATTACCAGCCTGGCTTTTTGGCTCATCACTCTCTTGAGCCTCCTCTTCGTTAGTCTTACTCATGTTCTCTTTTATTTTTGTTATCTCTTCTTTTGCTTCGTCTAGTTTTTCCATAGCCATAGTTTTTGCCTGTTTTATATTGTTTTGAAATTTCTTGTTTGAGGCAGCTACAAGAGCACCAACAGCAAAGCCTATCCCCATTGAAATTATACAGCATTTAATAGTGTCTTTCATTTTTTTATCTCCTTTTTCTTAATCTTAGTTTGCTTATTTTTATCTATATTATTCCTTTCTAAACAAAAAAAGCCAGATTTTGCACTTTCAAAAAACGCAAAATCTGGCTAAATTTATGTTAAAAACACTATTAAAATGCTAAAAAATTCTAATCTTCGTCATCCAAGTCTTTTTCACCCTTAGATTTTTTGTAGTAGTTAGCAATCGCATTTTTTATGGTTTCTTCTGCAGTTGCCACACAGTATTCTTTCCCCTCAGGAAGCTTTCCACCAAGTTCTTTTAAAATATCCTTTGCGGTTATTGCATTTGCTTCATCTAGGGTTTTGCCAATAATCATGCTAGTGGCTTTGCTTGTTGCCGCAATAGAAGCTGTGCACCCAAAGGTTTGAAACTTAGCATCAACTATTTTACCATCTTCAACTTGAATATAGATTTTGAAAATTTCTTTATTTTCTGCGGTAACAATCTTGCCTTTTCCGCTAGCACCCTTTATAACACCAACATTTTGAGGATTGAAAAATTCATTTAAAACTTCTTCACTATATACCATACTATAACTCCACCTTATTTTTATAAATTCTTATCGCAGATATACTTCTAACTTTTTTAACAATTTTTCTAAGCCTTTCAACAACATAATCTACATCTTCTTTGGTTGTGTATTTATTAAAGGTAAACCTAAGTGTAGATGCTATAGTTTCTGTGTCTTTCCCCATCGCTAGCAAAACATGCGATGGCTTGCCGTTAATACTAGCACAAGCTGAAGCAGTTGACACATAAATTCCTTCTCGGTCTAGCATCATCACTAAGGCCTCGCCCTCGGCACCTTCAAAACTAATGCTAGCGTTATTTTGAAGCCTTTGGATTGGATGCCCATTTAGTGAAATATTATGAATCATCGCACTAACTTGCTTTAAAAAGTATCTTCTAACAGATCTTAGTTGTTTATTATTTTCATCAATATTTGCTGTAACATCTTCTATTGCTTTCCCAAGGCCAACTATTGCTGGAACATTTTCAGTTCCTGCCCTTAAGCCTCTTTCTTGAGCTTCACCATCAAGAAGATTGTTTATTTTCACACCTTTTCTAACATACAAAGCACCTTCGCCTTTTGGCCCATATATTTTATGCCCTGAAATAGATAGCGCATCAATTCCAATGTCTTTAACATTTATATCTACATAACCTATTGCACTAACTGCGTCTGTATGGAAAATAACTTTGTTTGCCTTGGCTAGCTCTGCTATTGCTTTGATTGGTTGAAGGGTTCCAACTTCGTTGTTACCAACCATAATTGAAATTAAAATAGTGTCTGGCCCAATAGATTTAACAATTTCGCTATATTTAATAACCCCTTGCTCATCTACTGGAATATATGTAACTTTAAAGCCCTCTTTTTCAAGTGCTTTGCAGCTTTCTAGAACAGAAGGATGCTCAATGCTAGATGTTATAATATGATTACCTTTATCTCGATTAGCCCTAGCAATTCCTTTAATTGCCCAGTTGTTTGCCTCAGTTCCACCAGCTGTGAAATAGATTTCATTTTTACTTGCGCCAATAGCTTTAGCAACTTTTTCCCTCGCTTTGTCTAAAAGAGCTTCGGCATCCTGCCCTGCTTTATAAAGCCCCATAGGATTGCCATAAACTGCCCCATAACACTCAATCATTTCTCTATAAACTTCGCTTGCCATAGGAGTGGTTGAAGCATTGTCTAAATAAACAACTTTTTGTTTTTCCATTGTACTCTCCTAAATATTTTTTCTTTATGTTAAGTTTATCACTTAAAAGTTATATCGTCAATAGTAAAAACGAAAAAAACGCAATTTTTTCAACTTAAAAACAATCTATCTTGATTTAAAGCTAAAAAATTGCGTTTTTTATTTTGTTTTCTATAAAATTTTAGTTTAGTTGCTTTTTAACAAAGCTTGTAAATACTTCTTTTGGAACAAGCCCAACACTTTTGTCTACCATCTTGCCGTTTTTAAAAGCAATAATGCAAGGAATACTAGAAATTCCCTGCTTTAAAGCAATGGTTCTTTCTTCATCAACATTACATTTTAAAAACTCAGCCTTTCCATTAAATTCTTTTGCTACTTCTTCATAGATTGGAGCCATAGCCATGCATGGGCCACACCAAGACGCCCAAAAGTCTACAAAAATAACTGGCTGTTTCATTTTTTCATCAAAATTGTTTTTAGTTAAGCTTTCCATATTTCACTCCTTTTAATCTTCTTTAACCAGCTTTGCAATACCATCAATGTCTTCTTTAGACATAAAATTAACAAATTCTTGTTTTTCGCTATTCATGCTTTTTAAAGCTGCTCTGCCCGAAAGCAGTTCTTCCTCGCCTATAACCAAAACATACCTCGCCTCAATCTTGTTTGCATATTTCATTTGAGCTTTTAAGCTTCTATCCATGGTATCAAATTCGGTGCTAACCCCTCTATCTCTAAGCTCTTTCACAAGCGAAACAACTTTAGGCATCTCACGCTTTGATGCACAGGCAACATATAAGTCTAGCTTATCTGTTTTAGGTATTTCAATACCATTTTTTTCAAGGAGCAGCAGAAGATGCTCTATTCCAAGCCCCACGCCAACAGCTGGAAGAGGCTTTCCTCCAAGTTCCTCAACAAGACCATCATATCTTCCGCCACCGCATATAACATTAAGCGCACCTTTTTCTTCAGTTAAAAATTCAAAAACCGTTCTAGAATAATAGTCTATCCCACGAACCAAATTGTCATTAACCCTATACGTAATTTTGCTAGCATCTAGAAGCTCGGTTAAAAGTTTAAAATGCTCTTTACATTCGTCACACAAATAGTCACGAGGTTTTGGCGCTTCAGCTTTGTACACAGCACACTTTTCTTCCTTGCAATCAAGAAGTCTTAAAGGGTTTTTATTGTAGCGAACTTTACAGTCGTTACACATGCTGTCAATATGCTTTGAGTAGTATTTTTTCAAAACTTCTAGATAGTGTTTTCTACAATTTTTACAGCCAATAGAGTTGATGTTAATTAAATAATTATTGAAAGACAAAGAGTCTAAAATTGCCTTTATTGTGCCAATAACCTCAACTTCCATTAGCGGAGAGTGAGAGCCAAAAGCCTCAATACTAAACTGGTGGTGTTCGCGAAATCTACCAGCCTGTGGCCTTTCATACCTAAAGCAAGGCGTTAGCATAAACAGCTTTTGCGGCATTGCTTCATTATCAAGCCCATTCTCTATAAGTGCTCGAACTATTGAAGCCGTGCCCTCTGGCTTTAGTGTTATGCTTCTTTCACCTTTGTCAAGAAAAGTGTACATCTCTTTATTAACAATGTCCGACCCCTCTCCAACACCTCTAACAAATAGTTCAGTGTGTTCAAAAACTGGGGTTCTTATCTCTTTAAACCCGCGAAGACTTAAGCAATACTTTCCAAGTTTTTCCACATATTGCCATTTATATACCTCGTTTGGTAAAACATCTTTTGTTCCCTTTGGCCTGTTTATCATAAGCTTATCCTTTACATAATATATTTTCTTAAATCTAAGTCTTTAATAATTTTTCCCATATGCTCTTGAACATACTTTTTATCTATCTTTACATTGATAACAGGATGATCGCCCGTTGCATTAAAAGAAATATCTTCAAGCAATTTCTCAATTATTGTATGAAGTCTTCTTGCCCCAATATTTTCACTGGTTTCATTTTCTATAACAGCATCTTTGGCTATTTCTTCAATGGCATCTTCCTTAAATTCAAGTTTAATATTGTCTACTAATAGCAAGCTTTGATACTGAAGAAGTAGCGAGTTTTCTGTATTTTTCAAAATATTTTTAAAGTCGTCATAGCCAAGACTATCTAGCTCAACAATAACTGGAAATCTTCCTTGCAGTTCTGGAATAAGGTCTTCCACTTTAGACATGTGGAATGCTCCCGCAGCTATAAACAAAATATAGTCGGTTTTAATTGGCCCATACTTAGTTGAAACAGTAGAGCCTTCAACTATAGGCAAAATATCTCTTTGCACGCCCTCGCGCGAAACATCAGGCGAAGAACTGTTTCCGCCGCCCTTTCCAGCAATTTTATCAATTTCATCAATAAAAATAATGCCGTTTTGCTCTGCACGCCTAAGAGCCTCAGAGTTTACATTGTCCATATCAATAAGCCTGTCGCTCTCTTCAGCTATAAGCACTCGTTTCGCATCGCCTATTTGCATGGTTTTCCTCTTTCTACGCTTAGGCATCATGCCGCCAAACATATCCCCAAGGTTTATCTCCATGCCAGGCATAAGAGGCATACTTTTCGCCTCTTCCTGAACCTCTATGTCTACCATCTCACCATCTAGTTTATCTGTTAAAAGTTCAGCTTTTAAAATTTCTCTTATTTCTTCATCAGTTTTACCCACATACATCTCACGCTTTGAAGCATACATGGTGTTTGCAAGCCTTGTTATGGCGGCTTGTTCAGCCCTTTGCCTAACCTCTGCCATCCTTTCAGATTTAACAAGATGGATAGACGCCTCAACAAGGTCACGAATCATTGATTCAACATCTCTTCCAACATAGCCAACTTCTGTAAACTTTGTTGCCTCAACCTTAACAAAAGGAGCTTTAACAAGTTTTGCAAGCCTTCTTGCAATCTCTGTTTTACCAACCCCTGTTGGCCCTTTCATGATAATATTTTTAGGGGTAATCTCATCACGCATCTCTTTTGAAAGTTTGCTGCGCCTATATCTATTTCTTAAAGCGATTGCCACCGCTTTTTTTGCCTCATCTTGACCAATAATATATTTGTCAAGCTCGGTTACAATTTGTTTTGGTGAAAGTTCCATACTACACTTCCTCCATAGTTATATTATCGTTTGTGAACACGCAAATCTCACTTGCAATTTTAAGAGATTTTTCGGCAATCTCTTTTGCACTTAAATTCGTGTTCTGTTTTAGGGCTCTTGCTGCAGCTAGTGCATAATTTCCGCCGCTACCAATTGCACAAACCCCGTCATCTGGTTCCATAACATCCCCAACACCAGTTACTATAAACATACCCGTTTTGTCTGCAACAATCATCATTGCATTTAACTGGCGAAGCGCCTTGTCGCCCCTCCAAAGCTGAGCAAGCTCTACAACAGCCCTCATAAGGTTACCTGAATATTTTTGAAGCATTTTTTCAAGCTTTTCAGTTAAAGAAAAACCATCTGCTGCTCCGCCAGCAAAGCCCACAACAACTTTATCCTGATATATTCTTTTAACTTTTTTAGTTTTTGCTTTAAAGATAACCTGCTCGCCAAGAGTTGCCTGGCCATCTCCAGCAACAACATATTTACCATCTTTTTCTACACCAACAATGGTGGTTCCTATGATATCTAACATATTGCCTCCTTGATTTTTCTCATTTCTAGTATTGCTCTTTCGCTATAAGCTTCCTTCCTCTTTTGCTTGTCTTTTATAACTTCGTTTAGCGGGCTGAGCAAACCAAAATTAGCATTCATTGGCTGAAAATTAACATTTTCAGTACTGATATAATTACACAAAGCACCAGTAATAGTCAAATTATTAAAAAGAATTTTCTCTTTATTTTCAAGTTTCAGGGCCATACTAATTCCAGCTATTAGCCCACTCATTATGCTTTCAACATACCCCTCAACGCCAGTTATTTGCCCAGCGAAAAAGATTTTATCGTTCGTTTTTAAAGAAAAATCACTATTAAGGTGCTTAGGCGAATTTATAAATGTATTCCTATGCATAACACCATACTTTAAAAACTCAGCATTTTCAAGAGCTGGAATCATAGAAAAAACTCGTTTTTGCTCGGGAAATGTTAAATTGGTTTGAAATCCAACTAAGTTATATAACTCTCCCTCAACATTTTCGCGCCTGAGTTGCACCACAGCAAATGGGCGTTTACCCTCATTGTCTAATAGCCCAACTGGTCTTAACGGCCCAAACCTCAGTGTGTCTTTTCCTCTAGATGCCATAATTTCTATTGGCATACAACCTTCAAACACTTCACTGGTTTCAAAATCATGAAGGTTGGCCCTTTTAGCACCTATAAGTTCGTTAACAAAATTATAATACTCTTCTCTGTTTAATGGGCAATTTATATAGTCACTTTCCCCCTTTTGGTATCTAGAGGTTGTGAAAGTTTTTTCCATTTTTATCGAACTAGCCTCAACTATAGGCGCCGAAGCATCGAAAAAGTGAAGTTCCTGCTCACCTAAAAGCTTTGTAATGTTTTTAGCAAGCTTATCACTAGTTAGTGGACCCGTTGCAATAATAGTTGGAATACTTTCATCTATACTTGTAATCTCTTGCCTTATTATTTTTATATTTTCAAACTTTTCAAGTTCTTTACTAACAAGTTTACTAAACTCATCTCTATCAACAGCCAAGGCACTTCCAGCAGGAACTTTGCATTTTTTTGCCACTTTCAAAAGCAAGCTATCTAAAATCTCAAGCTCTGCTTTTAGAGCTCCAGAAGCGGTAGATAGAAGCGAACTTTTAAACGAATTGCTACAAACAATCTCTGCCAAGTTCTCATTATGATGCGCAGGAGAAAATGTGTGAGGTTTCATTTCATAAAGCTCAACAAAAAAACCGCGTTTTGCAAGTTGATAAGAAGCCTCGCATCCAGCAAGGCCTCCTCCAATAACTCTAACCTTTATTTTCTCCATTTTCCTGCCCAACTTTTTTGTCTACTCTTGAGTAGCCACACTTAGGGCAACTCGTAACTTTTTTAGCTGAATATAATTTAACAATCATGTCTTCCCCGCAGGTGGGACACTTTTCGTTTGCTGGAATATCCCACGATTTAAAGTCACAATCAGGGTAGCCTTCGCAACCATAAAATATTTTACCAGTTTTTGTTTTTAGTTTCCTTACATTTTTGCCACACTTAGGGCAAACTCCAACAACAGGGCTATCCGCCTCTAGTTTTCTCGTGTTTTTACAGGTTGGGAAGTTTGGGCACGCCAGGAACTTACCAAACCTACCCGTTTTTATAACCATCTTGCTTCCGCATTTTTCGCAAATCTCATCGCTTTCCTCATCTGGAACTTTACTTTTTGTTCCGTCTAGGAAAGCCGCCTTCAGCTCTTTTTCAAAACCCACATAAAAGTCTGAAACAACCTTTTGCCACTCACTGCCACCAAGCTCAATATCATCTAGCTTGTTTTCCATATCTGCAGTGAAGCCAATATCCATAATATCGGAAAAATATTTAATTAAAGTGTCTACAACAACTCTTCCCAGCTTTGTACTTTTAAGCTGTTTGCCCTCTTTTTCAACATAATGCCTGTTTTGAAGAAGAGCCACAGTTTGAGCATATGTGGCAGGTCTACCAATACCCTTGTCTTCCATCGCCTTAACAAGGCTTGCCTCAGTAAACCTTGCAGGGGGCTTTGTATACTTTTGCTCTGGTTTTAATTGCTTTTTCTCTAAGATATCTCCCTCTTCAATATTTGGAAGAGAAGCTGAAACAGAATCATCTTCGTCAGTTTCAACTTGGTTATTATAAATTGCTGTATACCCATCAAAAATAGGTGCTCTTCCTGTTGTTTTAAACTTATGCTTACCTGCGTAAATGTCTACACTTAGCGAATTATATGTGGCGTCTGCCATTTGGCTTGCCAAAAACCTATCATATATAAGTTTATACAATTTGTAATAGTTCTTTTGAACTTTATTTTTTATGCTCTCAGGCGTTATGTTTAATGAAATTGGCCTTATAGCCTCGTGCGCATCTTGGGCATCCTTTTTATTTTTATAAAACCTTGGCTTTTCTGGCAAATATTTCTCGCCATACTTATTTAGTATAAACTCTTTAGCCATGGCTTGAGCCTCTGGAGCAACACGAACTGAGTCAGTTCTAATATAAGTAACAAGAGCCATCTTGCCCTCGCCCTCAATCTCAATTCCTTCATACAGCCCTTGAGCAGTAGTACTTATTTGCTTAGAGGTGAGCCCCAGCTTATTTCCTGCCTCTTGTTGCATAGAAGAAGTTGTGAAAGGTGCGCTTGGATGAGAAGATGTTACCGACCTTTTAACAGTTTTTGCCACAAACTGCTCATTTTCAATATCGGCCAAAACCTCATCCATCATCTCTTTATTCTTGATTTTTTTATCTCTTCCTGCCTCAAGTATTGCTTTAAACTCATCTTTATGTCCATTCTTTTTTAAGGTGGCGGTTAGCGTCCAGTATTCTTCAGGTTTAAAGTTCTCTATTTCGCGGTCACGGTCCACAACAAGCCTTAGCGTAACCGACTGAACTCTACCAGCCGAAGTGTTGCTTTGAACTTTTTTGCAAAGAAGAGGAGAAAGTTTGTAACCAACAAGTCTATCTAAAACTCTTCTTGCCTGCTGAGCGTTAACAAGATCCATATTTATAGGTCTTGGATGCGCTGCACCTTTTTTAACAGCATCACTACTAATTTGGTTAAACTCTATCCTAACAGGCTTTGTTTCATCAACATTAAGTAGTTTTGCCGCATGCCACGCTATAGCTTCTCCCTCACGGTCTGGGTCGGTGGCAAAATATATTTCATCTGCCTTTTTAGCTTCTGTAACAAGTTTTGATACTGTTTTTTTCTTGTCCCCCTCAACCACATACTCTGGTTTAAAGTTGTTTGAAACATCAACCCCAAGCCCATGAAGTGGAAGATCTGCAAGATGCCCAAATGTAGGTAAAACCTTATAGTCTTTACCTAAATATTTCTGCACACTTGCTTGTTTACCAGGTCCTTCAATTAAAACTAATTTCATAAATTCTCCTACTTTTAGCGTTACCTATTTAGCCTAAACTGCCATTTAGTGAATAAATATTGCCAGGCAGTTTTTTTATTAAACCACTAATTTCAAGCCTTGTCAACAAACTTATCAAAGATTTTGAGTCGAGGTTTGTTTTCTCTTTTAGCTCGTCAAACTCTAAATCTTTTTCATACAAAGCCAAAACAATAAGTTTTTCTTGCTCACCAGTAGCAGCATTTTTCTGCTGTTTTTCCTTGTTTCTATTTTCAATTTTTAAAACCCTTAAAACATGCTCAAAGTTCAATGTAAAAGTTTCTGGCATTTCCTCAATAAGCCTGTTTGAACCAAGACTAGCACTAGAAAAAATATTCGCAGGAACAACAAACAACTCTTTTCCCTGTTCTATTGCATGGCTAGCGGTGTTTAGCGTCCCAGAGCTTTCCCCAGCTTCTATTACAATAGTTCCAAGCGAAAGCCCACTAATAATTCGGTTTCTATCAACAAAAGAATACTTGGTTGGTCTTCTTCCTGGTGGATACAAACTTAAAAGTAGCCCGCCTTCTTTAACTATGCGTTCTGCCAAAAATGTATTCTGGCTTGGGTAAATATTATCTAGCCCACCGCCAAGAACTGCAATAGTTTTACCTTTTGCCTCAAGCGTGCTAGACGCTACCTCCATGTCTAGCCCATAGGCAAGCCCCGACAAGGTTACCATACCAGCCTTAGATAAATTAGAAGCAAAATACCTAGTAGCTTCCCTTCCGTAAGAAGTTGGCTTTCTGGTTCCAACTATAGCAATAAGCTTTTCATTTAATAAACTTATATCGCCCTTTGCATACAAAACAAGTGGCGGATTATGAATATTTTTTAATGAACTAGGATAATTCTCATCATTTATTGAAACAGCAAAAATTCCGTGTTTTTCAAGTTTTAATTCAAAATTTTCGATGTTTTTAACAGAAATTGCATTTTTTAATTTTAAATAAATAGCCTCTCCGCAAGCTTCAACCACGCTATGCTTAATTGTTTCTATATTAAAAATCTCATCCTCGTTAAAATTCTCAAGCAAATAAACACTTGCTTTATATGGTAAAGAAATAAAGTCAAATAGCACCAGCAGCCTATCTATCAGCTTTCTCATAAAAGCACCCTCTCTATGGTTCTATAAGCAAGAGCTTCGGCAACATGTTCAAACTCAATATTCTCTTTCCCCTCTAAATCGGCAATGGTTCTAGCAACTTTTAATATTCTATTATACGCCCTTGCCGACATATGGAACTTTTCAAAAGCCTGTTCCATGAAATCTCTAGTGTCGTCATCAATCTTGCAATATAGCTTTATTTGTTTAGAATTCATCTTCGCATTAGAATAATTTTTGTCATTTTTATATCTTTCAAGTTGCACTTTTCTAGCCCTGTCAACCCTCTTTTTAACTTCAGCACTACTTTCTTCTTCCTTGTCGCTATTTAAGTCTACAAAGGTAACACGATCAACATCAATTTTTATGTCAATTCTATCAAGTAGTGGTCCCGAAATTTTTCTCATATATCTTTGAATTTGAGATGGCGAGCAAGTGCACTCCAAATCTTTAGAGCCAAAGTTTCCACATGGGCATGGGTTCATGCTTGCAATTAGTATAAAGTTCGCAGGATAAACCACAGTTCCAGAAGCTCTTGAAACAGTAATGCACCCATCTTCCAAAGGTTGGCGCAAGGTTTCTAAAGTATCTCTAGAATATTCTGGCATTTCATCTAAAAATAAAACACCATTATGAGCTAAACTAATTTCCCCTGGCAAAACAGATTTTCCCCCGCCAGTTAAAGCAACAGTAGACGCTGTGTGGTGTGGCGACCTAAACGGCCTAGATGTAACAATCCCTTTCTTTAGGTCTAGCACCCCAGCAACGCTATGAATTTTTGTTATCTCTAAAGCCTCTTCAAAAGTTAAATCTGGCAAAATAGATGGAACGCAATGAGCAAGCATTGTTTTTCCACTACCTGGAGGCCCAACCATTAAAATATTGTGCCCACCTGCCACGGCTATCTCCATCGCTCTTTTTGCTACAGCTTGCCCCTTTACTCTTGCAAAATCTTCGCTAGCTTTCACACCTTCGCACTTCCATTCCTTTTTCTCAATTGGCAAAAAGTTTAATTCTCCCGACAAAAAGTTTATAACATCCTTAAAATTATTTAAAGCATAAACATTAGTTCCATCAATGTAACTAGCCTCCTGCATGTTTTGAGCTGGTATTATAAAATCATTATACCCCTCTGCTCTAGCAGAAATTAACATTGGCAATAAACCATTCACGGCCTTAAGAGAACCATCAAGCCCAAGCTCACCTAAAAATATAAATTTGTTTGTCTTTTTAATATTTAATTGTTCGGTTGCGAAAAGTATTGCAACAGCCATTGCCAAATCAAAGCCCGAACCCTCTTTCTTTTTGTTAGCAGGTGCTAAATTCACAGTTATTCTTCCTGATGGAAATTTAAAGCCAGAGTTTTTGATAGCAGAACGAACCCTTTCCTTTGCTTCTTTAACCGAAGCATCAGGTAGCCCTACTATCTCATACTTAGGCAAACCCATATTAACATCCACCTCTACATCAATCTTGTACCCTTCAAGACCCACAAGACCAAAACTATTCACAACCGCTAGCATAAAACCCTGCTCCTTTATATTACTTTTTAAAATATAACATATTTATTTATTTTTATCAAATAAATATTAAAGCTAAAAAACAACACCAACCTTTAGAAAAATTTGAATTCTAAAAAAGATTTTTTGTTTCTAAAAATAAAAAACGCAATTTTGCGTTTTTAAATCGTAAAAAATGGCGTAAATCAGCCTATTCTAGACTTCCATCTTCAGGTTCACTACTATCGCTCATTTTAAAATTATGTATCAACCCTTTGTATTTATCATAGGCTTGTTTACATGCACCCATGTACATTTCAAACTTTTCTTCCTTGCATAGACTTGTGTTATTTTGCAAAGCATTCGCATACAAACCATCGCGCATATGCCTCATTTCGCCAAGATATGGATATTCTTCAACCTCCATTTTCTTAAAACGCTTATTTTCTTTACCATCAACATAGTTGATATCGTATAGCCTAAAGAATGCTGGCATATAACAACCAAATTCCACGGCTTTGCCAAGAATTTTCAAATAATCGCCATCTTCAATATCTGCTCGCCTTAAAACTCCATTTTTCTGTTTAGCGGTTTGTATAAGCTCAAACATTATATTTTCAAGTTCACGGTTGTTTGGGTTCTTTTTACTCTTGCTAGAAAAATTGTTTTCCGCCACAATATCTAGAAGCTCCAAAACTTGCTTCATCGTAACGCTATCACCACCAAGCCCTATTCTTTCTTTAATCATTTCTAGTCTGCCATACAAACGGCTATTATTTCTTTTAAGATCAACCAAAGAACCGTGCTGGTTTATATATGATTTAAGGTCATCCCTAACTCTCTTAAAATAATCAACATCCAGATAATATTTTTTCATGTTTTGATTTGCAATAAGCCCAACCACTACAGCAATTGGCATATCAAGCGACTCTGCACATGAGTTCACAAACCCTTTCATTTTAGAATCCTTTCTATAGCCATCAACAAACCCATCCTCATCTTTATAATCAGCCAAACTCATGAGCTTTGAATACCTGTAATATGTGTCTGAATAATTTTTAAAGCCCAAACTTTTCATTATCTCTTCATAAGAAACATCTCTATTTTGTTTAATTTTTTCATACTTAACAACAGTATGAAGCCTTTCAAAAAATGGTAAAGACTTTCTTGCCACATGAAAAGAATTTCCAGCGTCCAACCAAGCCTGCGCCTCTTCCTTTAATATTTCCTTTGCGCTCTTAGCTCTTTTACTTTTTCTTGGGTAGCCAGCAAGTTTAAACTTTGCCTCAAGCCCCAGCCTCTCTCCACGCGCACCCACTATATTTGAAAACAAAATATATCTATATAGTTCGTCATTCCTACCAAGGGAATTAACATCTCCACCATTTTCCACAAACTTAGCAAGCTTCCTTTTTATCTTTTCCAAAACAGTTTCTGCCATAAAACCTCTCCTATAAAAACGCAAAATTTGTATCTAAATTATGAAAAAAACGCTTCAAAACAACCAAAATCAACACTAAACCTCTGGTTCATCATCGTCTTCAAAATTGTTTATTTGGTTTTTGTATTTTTCATAAGCTAAAATGCACGCTTGCAAATAAACTTCAAATCGTTCTTCTTTACACATGTTACCATTTGCTTTTATTGCCCTACCTACTATCTCATCTCTAAGCTCACGCATTTCTTTCATGCATGGATATTCTTTCACTCGCATACTATTAAGCCTTTTTGCATCCCGTTGATCTTGGTAATTTATACTATACGCCGAAAATATATCCGAAACATAGCAACCAAGTTCGTATGATTTTTGAAGTATCTTAACATAATCTGCATGGGCAATATCATTCTTTTTAATCATGCCACCATTAGCTTTTGCCTTTTCTCTTAGCTTAAACATTAACTTATCAATAGACCCAACCGACTTTATAGGCGCATCGGTAAATAAGTTTTCTGCATCAATCTCTAAAATTTCCAAAACATCTAGGCTACTAAAGGAAGTAGCATCCTCTTTATACAATCTTTTTTTAATATTGCCAATTTGCCTATACAAAGTTGGGTTTGTTCTGCTAATATTTACCAAAGTACCATACTTTTCTATATATTCTTCAAGCGATTTTTTTACCTGCTTTAAATAGTCTACACTTAATGTGTAAGTTTTCAACTTTTGGTTTGCTACAAGTCCTATTATAACAGGCGTTGACATGTTTAAATTTTGTTCACAGCCAAAAAGATAATTTTTCATCTCAGGATCGTTAACATATGAGTCTACATACCCTTGGTCATCTTTGTACTTTTCAAGATCCATAATTTTATGATATCTAAAGTAAATATTTGAATAGTTTTTATAGCCAAGCCTGTGCATAACATCCTCAGGCAACACATGTTCTCCCGTTTCTTCAGTTTCTTTTTGAGCAATTCGTTTTAACCTTTGATAAAACGGCATATCTATTCTTTGATGATGGAAATCATTACCAGCCTTAAGCCAATCTTCCATTTCCATAACCAAAGCAGTATATACATTTTTCACTGCTTTAGGCTTTCTTGGATGCCCAGCCAATGCAAACTTTTCTTCAACATTAAGTTTTCTTTTTGTTCCATCTTTATTGAATGTATAAACACGAGTTTGCGAAACAAACTGATATAGCTCATCTTTCACACCAAGGTCAGAAACTTTGCCACCATTATTAACAAACTCGTCGAGCGCTATTTTTATTTTATCAATAGACATATTTGCTCTAACCATCACTAAAACCTCTGTAAAAAATGATATCACAAATAGTAAAATTTTTCAAGACCTATTTTATGGTAGAAATTGATAACATACAAAATATTTAAATAAGGTTGCAAATAAATAGCACTTATGCTAAAATCATATAGTATTTATATCTGTCTCTTATACACATCTGACGCTGCCGACGATCTTACGC
>ENA-OZAF01000396-OZAF01000396.1-human-gut-metagenome-genome-assembly--contig:-NODE-396-length-18536-cov-5.067421_pt1 | contig 18536 bp, 18 predicted proteins | sample MGYA00244207_ERZ653498 | MGnify/ENA primary metagenome ERZ653498 (study PRJEB26926, sample SAMN06165156) | human gut metagenome | biome: ENVO:00009003; feature: ENVO:2100002; material: ENVO:00002003... | reverse complement strand
ACGAGATGACGTCGAGTCTCGTGGGCTCGGAGATGTGTATAAGAGACAGGGTCAGATCGCTCACGGCCACATAGCCGGCAACGGAGGTTTCCTTTAAGAGCGTGATAAACTCGTTGGCCAGTGTGGGCAGAACGGTTTTGAGCACCTGAGGCGCGATGACGAACCACATGGTTTTGAGGTAATTCAGGCCCAGGCTGCGCCCTGCCTCCATCTGGCCCTTGTCAATGCTCATGATGCCGGAGCGGAAAATCTCGGATACATACGCGCCGCTGTTGATGCCGAAAGCCAGCGTCGCCACCATCACGCCATTGTCCGATGTGGCGAAGATGATATAGTACATGATCAGGAGCTGGATGACCATGGGCGTGCCGCGGATGATGGTGGTATAGATCAGGCACAGCCGGTTGAAAAACGCGAAGGCCAGACGCGCCGGACCTTTGCGCATGCTGGAACCGGCATTGTCCCACGTGGTGCGCACAATGGCCACCACCACGCCCAGCACAATGCCGATCAGGCAGGCAAGAAACGCGATCAGCAGCGTATTGCCAAGGCCGGTCAGCAGCATGCGCCAGCGGTTTTTGTCAATGAAGTTGAGGATAAATTCGGCCTTTACGCCGTCAAACCACGCCGCAAGGTCTGTCAGAAGCGTCACGCGCTCAGCCCCCCATCAGTCTTTGGTGCCAAGAAAGGGGGGCGGCGATGCCGCTCCCCCGATGCATCCGTTTGGATTATTCGGCCGGGATGTACTTCTCGATGATCGCCGGGATGGTGCCGTCAGCGGTCAGCTCTTCCAGGGCCGCGTTAAACTTCTCCACCAGCTCGGTGTTGTCCTTGGCGAAGCAGGCCGCGTAGTCCTCCACCACGTAGGTGCTGTCGAGGATCTTGAGGCCCTCGTTGGCGGCGACATAGGCCTTGGCGGGCTCGTTGTCGATGATCACGCAGTCGATCTTGCCGTTGGCCAGCGCCATGACAGCCTCATTGCCGTTGGGGAAGGCGGCCACGGTGCCCTTGCCGGCGTCCTCGATGTCGCTCATGGCATAGATGTAGCCGGTGGTGGCGTTCTGCGCGCCGACGGTGTAGTTGGCGCCGTCCGCCAGCAGGTCGTCCACGCTGGTGATGGGGCTGTCTTCCTTGACGATGATCACCTGCACGCCGGTGGCATAGGTGTTGGAGAAGCTGACCATCTGCTTGCGCTCGTCGGTCACGGTCATGCCGGCCATGACGAAATCGTACTTGCCGCTGGCCACGCCGGAGATCAGGGAGTCGAACTCGGTGTCCACGATCTCAAGATCGTAGCCCATCTTCTCGCACACGGCGGCGGCGATTTCGGGATCAATGCCCACAACCTGATCGCCCTCAACGTACTCATAGGGAGGGAAAGAGGCGTTGGTCGCCATGGTCAGGGTTTCCTTGCTCTCCGCGCACGCGGCGAAGGCGGTCAAAGTCAATGCAAGCGTCAAAGCCACAGCCAGAATCTTCTTCATGATGGTTGCCTCCATTCATTCGGTCGTTCATCTGGGAACGTGCATAGTATACAACCAGTTATGCATCCTGTCAAGCTCTTTTTGCATAAATATTCAACATTTTTCTGCATATGCGAATGGATGATGCATAACCCTTATATTTCAAGGCTTCTGGCACAGTTCCCGGTAGCGCTCCGCACCCATGGCATAGGCGTCTCCCCCCTGGGCATCCAGCGCCACGGTGAGCGGCAGGTCGCGCACCGTCAGGCGCTTGATGCTCTCGGTGCCCAGGTCGTCATAGGCGACGACTTCCAGCGCTTCCACGCAGGCGGCCATATAGGCCGCGCAGCCGCCGATGGCCGCAAAGTAGACCGCGCCCGTCTCCATGACGGCGGCGCGCACCTTTTCTCCCCTCTCCCCCTTGCCGATCATGGCGTTCACGCCATAGCGCAGCAGCCGGGGCGTAAAGGCGTCCATGCGCATGCTGGTGGTAGGCCCGATGGCCCCGCAGGCCTTTCCGGGGGGCGTGGGCGTGGGGCCGGCGTAAAAGACGGTCTGCCCGCGCAGGTCCACGGGCAGGTCCTCCCCCGCCTCCAGCGCGGCGCACAGCCGGGCGTGGGCCGCGTCGCGCGCGGTGTAGATCACGCCCGAAAGCAGCACGCTGTCACCCGCGCGCAGGCTTCGGATCTCCTCCTTCGAAAGAGGGGCATTCAAACGAATCATGGCCGCTTCCTCCCTGTCCTCACAGCATCGCGCTGGCGTGGCGCGTGACGTGGCAGCCCACGTTGACCGCCACGGGCAGGCCCGCAATATGCGTGGGCGCGGCCTTGATGCGCACGCTCAGCGCGGTGGTTTTTCCGCCAAAGCCCTGCGGACCGATGCCCAGAGCGTTGACGCGCTGCGTCAGTTCCCGTTCCAGCGCGTCGTAATAGGGATCGGGATGCGGGCCCTCGCGCAGCTCCACCAGCGCTTCCTTGGCCAGCTCCGCCACGCGCTCGAAATTGCCGCCCACACCCACGCCCAGCATCATGGGCGGGCAGGGATTGGCCCCGGCCAGCCGTGCCGTCTCCACCACAAAATCCTTCACGCCCTCCAGGCCCTGGGCAGGGGTGAGCATGCACAGGCGGCTCATGTTTTCGCTGCCGAATCCCTTGGGCGCAACCGTGAGGCGCAGCCGGTCGCCCGCGACCAGCCGCACATGCAGGACGGCGGGCGTATTATCGCCGGTGTTTCCGCGGCGGATGGGGTCGCGCACCACGGACTTGCGCAGGTAGCCATCGGTATATCCTCGCCTGACGCCCTCGTTGACCGCGTCCTCCAGAAGCCCGCCGCAGATGTGCGCATCCTGCCCCAGTTCGGCATAGACGACGGCCATGCCCGTATCCTGGCAGATGGGCATGCGGCGCTCGCGCGCCACGTCGGCGTTGTGGCAAATCAGCTCCAGCGTTTCCCGCGCAGGCGGGAAGGGCTCCGTTTCGCAGGCTCCGTCCAGCAGCGCCCGCACCGGCTCCGGCAGCAGCGTACAGGCTTCGACGCACAGCCGCGCGACCGCCGCGGCGATGTCCTCATAGCGTATCTCCCGGCACTGTCCCATGGTCATGGCCTCCTTCATCGGTATCAGTCCAGCGTGATGCGCAGCACCTCGCAGGGATTGCCCCAGCGCGGCAGATGCACCGGGTTGCCCGCTCCGGCGGAGATGACCATCCGGCCATCCACCACACCGTAGGTATAGCGCGGGAAAAGCCCCTGCCCCGGCGAAAACACGCCGCGTCCCGCCACGCGAATCTGCCCGCCGTGCGCGTGCCCGGCCACCACCAGGTCCATCGTCCGGCTGCGCAGATATTTGATGTAATGCTCCGGCTTGTGGCACAAAAGCACCTTCACGCCGTCCAGCATTTCAAAGCGGTCCATCATATCGGGCTCGCGCACGATCGTGGGCGGATACCATCCGCCGATCCAGCATTCCCCGAAGCGCACATAGCGGTTGATCAGCACTTCGGCTCCCGTTTGCTCAAGCTCGCCGACCAGCCGGCGGAACTGCCTTTGCCGCGTTTCGTGGTTGCCCAAGGAAAAAAAAGCGGGCAGCCGGCCAGCCGCCTCTTTCAGGAAGGCAACGCCCCTCGCGGAGCTCTGGCGGTAGCGGTCGCACACGTCGCCGGGCACCAGCAGCGCGTCCGCGCCTTCCAGCAAAGGCCACAGGTCGTCGTAAGCCTCGTCATGCAGGTCGCTGACCACGGCGAAATCGACGGGGCGGGTCAGCTTGCCGGTGTGGATATGATACTCTGTCAGCTTGCGCGTTTGCATGCGTTTGCGTTCCTTTCCGGGGGAGAGGTCGTTTTGGGGAATCCATCCCGGTCCGCATCATTGTAGCACAGAAGGCGCGGCCTGCCAAGGGCGCAAAAATGCCCCCGCCCGGAAAGCGGGCAGGGGCGCGGAGAATCGGGAAACGGGATTATTCGGCCTCGGCCACGCCGACGATGCGGCCTTCGCCGTAGGGCTCGGCGTACTGCTCGCCCACCACGCCTTCCAGCGTGCCGGTGATGTAGTCGATGAGCACCTGGTTGTCCAGCTTGATCTCATCCTGGAGCAGGTTGCAGCCCTGGAACATCGTGAAGCCGTCGCCGCCGTCCTTGAGCATGTAGTTGTGGGAAGCGACGGTGTAGGTCTTGGTCAGGTCAAGGTCCTCGCCGGCGACCTTGACGTTCTTGACGCGGTACTCGCCGTCCACGCCGGTGAACAGGCCGTTCTCGTCGGCGGTGCAGGAGGACTCGATGTAGGTGTGGATCTCATAGGTCAGGCCGGAGACTTGCAGGAAGCCGCCGTTCTCGCCGGGCACGTTGCGCGCGCCCCACTCCAGCGCGTCGAGGATCTGCTGGCCGGTGGCCTCGACCACGCACAGGGCGTTGCCGAAGGGATGCACCTGGAGGATGTCGCCCAAAGTGATGTCGCCCGCGGGGATGGAGACGCGGATGCCGCCGCCGTTGACGAACGCCACATCGGCCTCGCCCTGGTCGCGGTAGGCATCGGCGCACAGGTCGCCCAGGTTGGTCTCGGCGTTGCGGATGATGCGGATGGGCTGGCCGTTTTCATCGACCGCCTCGGGATCGTTGATGGTCAGTTCCACGTCGGACTTGGCCACAACCTCGTTCAGCTTCTCATCGAGGGTTTCGGTGGCCTCGGCCACGGCGGTGGTGATGTCGTTCTCAATGCCCAGCAGCGCGGGCACGGACACATCGTTGGTCCAGGTGTACAGGCCGGTCTGGATGGAGCCGTCGGCGGCGGAGATGCGCGCGTAGCCGATGCCGCCCATCTTGGTGCCGCAGCCGGAGCGCGGCACGTCCTCGCCGTCCTTGTTCTGCATGACGACCTGGTCGGTGTCATGGCTGTGGCCGTCGAGGAAGGCGTCGATGCCGGTGGTGTTGGCGATCACGTCGGCATAGGTGTAGGGCGCGCAGGTCGCCTCGTTGCCAAGGTGCGCCATGGCGATGACGTAGTCCGCGCCCTCGGCGATGGCCGCGTCCACGGCGGACTGCACGGCGGCATAGAGCTTTTCGCCCGTCTCATCCTGCATGAAGCCGTAGATGAAGTTGCCCTCGTCGTCCTGGAAGTACTTGGGGGTGGAGGAGGTGATGGTCTTGGGAGTGGTGATGCCCACGAAGGCAACCTTCACGCCCTCGATCTCCTCGATCACATAGGGGTCGAACACCAGCTCGCCGTCCTTGTTGAAGTTGGCGCTGATGTAGGGGAAGTCGGCCATTTCCGTCAGCTCCAGGAAACGGTCCATGCCATAGTCGAATTCGTGGTTGCCGGGGATGGCCACGTCGTAGCCCACGTCGTTCATCAGGCCGATGATGGCTTCGCCCGTGGTCATGGTGCCGATGGGTTCCCCCTGGATGGCGTCGCCATTGTCCACCAGCAGTACATGGCTGCTTTTTTCCATGGTATCCCGCACGGCGGCCAGACCGGCGTAGCCGAATCCCTGGTCGATGCCGCAATGCACGTCGCTGGTAAACAGCACGACAATGTCCTTGGTCAGCCCGGTTTCCTCGGCGAAAGCCGAGCCGCCTACAAGCAGAAGCAGGGCAAGCAGTAGAGCCAGAAGTTTCTTCATGGAACGGTACCCTCCTTTTGTTTGATCCGATTGCCGCTTGTATTATACCATATCCGGCCCTATCTTCCTATCAAAAGTAAGAAAAATCGGGAAGAATTTTTCCGTCTGTCCTGAGATGGACTTTTCTGCAAAAACATGGTAGACTTTGATATCTTCCTTATGTCAGCTTGCAGAAGAAGACGGAGGTTTTGGTATGATCGTAGTCCGGCTTTTGTTGCTGGCATTGTCCCTTTACGGGCTGTCGCGCCTGACCATGCGGCGCCTGAAGCTGCCGGTGGAAGGGGCGCTGCCACTGACGATGGTATCCATTGCAACAACGGTTACGCTGGCGGGGATGATCAATCTTCTGAGCGAGGCTGTATGGCTGATCTGGGCGGCGGGCCTGGTGTTGGCCGTGCGCTCCCTGTGGCGGCGGGAATCCCTTCGCGCCGTGCTTACGCCGGGCACGTGCTTCTTTGCAGCCGGCGCGGTGGGCCTGGCCATTCTAACAAGCGGCGCACATTTTTTGGAATATGACGATTTCAGCCACTGGGCATTGGTGGCGCGCACCATTCTCCTGCGTGATGCGCTTCCAACCTTTCGTGACACGACCCTTTCCTTTTTGAATTATCCGCCTGGAAGTGCTTGCTGGATCTATTTTTTCTGTCGTCTTTGCGGCAGTGAGAGCGAAAGCATGATGCTCTTTGCCCAGTCGTTGATGATGCTGGCATGTCTTTTGCCCCTGTTCCTGATTGCACCAAAACAGCCTGTATGGACGGCGTTGCTGGCAGCGGTGCTGGCCGGGTTCGTATTCCTTTCGCATGGAACGCAGCTGCTTACACTCCACGTAGACCGGTTTCTACCGATGGTGGCCGCAGCGGGCATGCTTCTGGCCCTCTCCAGTGCCCGCAATCCCCGCAGAGCCGCTTTGCTGGCGCTACCATTTTCCATATATGCCTATCTGATCAAAAACAGTGGAATCCTTTTCTCGCTTTTTACTTCCCTATTGTTAATACTTATCGCACTGTGGAACCGGCGGCAGGGTCACCCGCCAACCCGGCGCCATTGGAGGGATATTCTAGGGGTATGTCTGGCTCCAGCCGTCGTTCTCTATATATGGAACCGTCATACCATCATGGTATTTGAAAACGCGTCCGCTACCAAACATGCCATGCGTCCGGGACAGCTGTTGTCCACCTTCGGCGAAAAAACAGCCAGCGATATTTCCGCCATCTGCTCTTCTTATTTTTCCGCTCTGGGTGAGGCTTCCTTCCTTTCTATTATGTGCCTTTTGATGATGGTGCTGTGCCTGCTCGCCATTTGTGTGCGTCGCCGTTCCCTGTACCTGCCGGGCGTTTTCGCACTCTGTGCGTCAGCTTTTGTAGCCATGGTTTATCTGGCCGGTCTTTTGCTGATGTACCTGTTCTCCATGCCCACGGGCGAAGCCATGAATCTGGCAAGCCTGGAGCGCTACATTGACACCCTTGACCTGTGGCTGGTTCTGATGACCGCAGCCATGGTGCTGGCCTCGCTCGACATCTGTCCCCCGCAGGGACGCGCGCGCTTTCTTCCCTCGGCTGTCACAGGGGCTGCCGCCGTGGCACTGCTGTTTTTCAGCGGTTTTCCGGAGGCGTCCGTCCTCCAGCACCGGCAACTATACCCCCAGTCGAGTCGTGCCAAAATCGACGCGACCCTCAAAAAGCAAGGCATTCCTACCGGGCAGCGCTATATTTTGGTGGGCATGCAGGACGGCGGCATGGCCTACTATATCTTCCAGTACCTGCTGGACCCGGCCTTTCTTTCTCTGAATCTGGAGGAGTGGCATGACGTGGACGCCATTATCCTCTATGAGCCCAAGCCGCTGGAAATGGTGTATATCGAAGAAACCGTCCTTCCTTCCGGCGAAGCGCCCGTCATCTACGACTGCCGCTAGCGTTCTCATACCCCCGGCACGGGGATGGTGTACAGCGGCCGCAGGGTGGGCGCGGGCGGCGGGGTCAGCGCAGGCGAAGGCGCACCGCTTCCGGTCGCGTCCGCCAGCGTCTCGGCCTGCGCCGCGAGCGTCTCAATGGTCTGTGCATCCTCCTGCGCCCGCTGCTCGTAGGCCAGAGCCATCTGCGCGCTTTCCTCCATGAGCGTCTCCAGCTGCTCTTCCAGCTGCTCCGCGCGTGCAATGGCCGCCTGGCCCCGGGCGGAAGTGTCGTCCAGCGCCGTCTGCGCCTGCGTCAGCTGAGCCAGCAGCGCGTCGCGTTCCTCCGTCAGGGCGTCCCTCTCCGCGGCGAGCGTGTCCCGCTCCACCAGCAGCGCGTCATAGTCGCCGGCCAGCGCCTCCGCCTGCCTCATAAGTTCCTCCTGATCCTTCCCCTCCTGAATGCGCTGCGCGTCCGACTGCGCCACAAGCTCCGCCAGCGTCTGCTGCTGTTTGAGCGCCTCGTCGCGCTCGCGCTCAGCCGCTTTCAGCGCAGCCGACAGCTCGGCGTTCTGTGCCTCCAGTTCATCCGCGCGCTGGGTCTGCTGCTTGACCTGAACGGCCATTTCGTCCACCAGGGTATTTTTTTCGGTGATCTGGCGCATCTGCTCCACGCTGCCCGCCACGATGAACCCCGAAACCGCCAGCAGAGCGATCATCAGCGCCGTCACAATCATCACCGTCTGTCTCATACGCGGTATCCCCCTTCCATCGGCGCATTGAAAAAGCGCCCGGTGCAAGTATGCCCGGACGCAGGGGGAAAAATACCTGTCATTTGTCAGGGTGTCAACGGCTCGTCCACCTTTTCCCGCGCATCAGGCAGGGGCGGAAGCTCACGGATGTCCGAGATGCCGAAATGCTCCAAAAACCGGTCCGTGGTGGCATACAGAATGGGCCGGCCCAACGCCTCCTTGCGCCCGGCCTCCCGGATGAGCCCCTTGTGCAGAAGCGACTGCACGGAGTAGTCGCACTTGACCCCCCGCACCTGCTCCACCTCGCCCTTGGTGACGGGCTGGCGGTAGGCGATGACGGCCAACGTTTCCATGGCGGTCTGCGAAAGGGTCTGCCGCTGCACGGGCTGAAGCAGCCGCTCCACATAGGGCGCATATTCCGGGCGCGTCTCCATGCGCAGATGGTCGCCATAGCGGTGCACGGTCACGCCGCGGCGTTCGCATTCGCGCTCCAGCGCCTCCACCGCGTGCATGATCTCCATCTCGCTTACCTCCAGCGCCTGCGCCAGGTCGGCCACAGCCACCGGCTCGCCGGCGACGAAAAGAATCGCCTCCAGAATCTGCGGGATTTCATTCGGCTCCATCCGTTTCCTCCTCCCGGGGCCCCGGCGCCAGCATGATGCGGTCAAACGTGCCGTTCTGACGCACATGCGCCTTGCCCAGCTTCAAAAGCTCCAGCAGCGCGATGAACAGCGTGACCACCTCTTCCCGGTCCGCCTCCTCGCTGAACAATTCGTCAAAGCTGACGCTGCCCAGCACCAGGCGGCTTTCGATGGCCTCCATGCACCCTTCCACGGTATGGCTGTCACGCCGGATATCGCGCAGGCGAAAATCCACCTCGCGTGGCTCGGCCGGCCGGCGGTCCTGTACGCGCAGCAGTGCCTGCCATAGCGCTTCCAACGTGAGTCCGTCCAGTTCCAGCGTAGGCGGGGGCAGGGGGTATTCCTCCGGCAGCTTGCCAAAGAGCTTGAGGGCGCTTTTTTCAAACTCCGCCATGTTGCGCGCGCTCTCGCGGAACTGCTTGTACGCAGTCAGGCGGGCGATCAGGGCCTGTTCAGGGTCCTCCTCTTCCTCGCGGGGCGGCTTGGGCAGGAGGCGGCGGCTCTTGATTTCCACCAGCAGGGCGGCCATGGCGATGAACTCGCTGGCCTCGTCCATGTCAAAATCCGGCGCGCTGCGCACGATTTCGATATATTGCTCGGTGATCTCGCTCACGAAGATGTCCTTGAGGTCGATCTTGGCCTTGCCCACCAGGTGCAAAAGCAGGTCCAGTGGCCCATCGAACTGCTTTAGATGAACGCTGACCGCCATCAGCCCAGCCCCGCGATGGCCAGCATCAGGTTGAGCACCGCATCCTCCACCGCGCCGGTCACAGAGGAAAGGATGCCTGTGAGCGCGCCGGTCAGGCACAGCGCGATCAGCACCACCTGGGTGATCTGGAACATGTTCTGGTTGAGCGTAAGCCTGCCCCTGAGTACGATGTCGTTGAGAATGTGGAAACCATCCAGCGGAGGAATCGGCAAGAGATTAAATATGCCCACGCACAGGTTCATGGTGGAGAACATCAGCAGAAAGCGCTGGATATACTGCACCCAGGGATAGCGCATGGCATCGATGTTGTCGGCGCCCGCGCCGCCCAGCAGCACCGCGTAGCCGATGCCATCGGAGGAAAGCAGCTCCTTGGCGCCATAGAAGCTGATCACCTCCGGCTTCCACAGGAGGCCGTTGAAGCCCACCGCCAACGCCAGCGACAGCAGGAACAGCGTCAGGTTGACCGTGATGCCCGCAATGCTGACAAGGAAATCGTCGCGGCGGTAGTTCTGGAAGTTGCGGGGATTGACCGGCACGGGCTTGGCCCAGCCAAAACCCAAGAACACCAGGCACAGCGTGCCCAGCGGGTCCAGGTGCCTGCGCGGGTCCAGGGACAGGCGGCCCAACATCTTGGCGGTGGGGTCGCCGCATTTCCAGGCCACATAGCCGTGCGCGATTTCATGAAGCGTTAGCGTCAAAAGGACCGATGCCGCAAAATAGAGCAAGTACAGGATGAATCCGGCCGGATCGCTGGTAAACCACTGCATCCAGCTCTGCAAACGGTTGAGAATGCCCATAGGCCCGCCTCCTTGCGTTAAGGGGTAGCGGTTCAATTATACCAACCCACGGGGAAAATGGCAAGACGACGCGGCAGGAAGGGAAGGAAGGCTGCGATATGGGTTGGACAGCAGAAGAATCATCCCCCTTCCCTGCTTCATATGGATAGCAAACCGCCCACCTTGCAGACAGGCAAACGGTTATAAAAAGCAGCGTCCGTACTAAAGTACGAACGCCGCCCAAAACTCTGTTGGTGTTGTCTTGAAAGCGCTCCTGCGCAAAAGGCGGCTGTGCAGATCCTCCGCCGGATTATTTTCCGAGCGCAGCCGTCAGCTTGTCGGGGAAGTTTACCGTCATGCCGTCGCCGTTAAGCGTCAGGGCGCGGCGCATATACGCTTCATCCTTTACGCCCCAAAAGCGCACCGAAAAGCCTCTGGCACGGGCCAGCGCCATATCCTTTTCATCTACCAGATCCACTCTGGGACAGATTTGGCGGATATGCAGGCGTTCCAGTTCGTCCAGGATCTGCGGCGTGATGCTCTGGGTAAGATAGCCGGCAGCAATGTCCTCATCCAATGCCCGCACAGCCTCCATGCACTCCCAGAAGAAAGAAGTAAGCGTCACCTTGTCGCGGCATCCATTGTCGTTGATGCATTGCAGCGTTTGAGCCTCCACGCCGGGCTGTTTGATCTCAAGCGCCAGCTTAAGCTTCTTGCGGCCAAAATGCAGCAGAAAGGTATCCAGCGTTACAATCCGTTCTCCTTCGAAGCGCTCTCCCTTGAAGGCGCCGAAGTCCATTTCCAGCAGCTGTGCATAGGTATAGTCAGCAATGCACCCCTTTTCACCTGCCACACGTTCCAACGTATCGTCATGGTGCAGCACCAGCACTCCGTCCGATGTACGCTGAATATCCGTTTCGATTCCGTCCGCGCGCATCTCCAGTCCTGCATAGAACGAACGCAGCGTGTTCTCAGGGAAGTACTCGCTGGCTCCCCTGTGCGCATAATTTACCACCGGCATAGTGTATTGCTCCTTTGCGACCGCGATGACGTATACCGTTCGCGGCTTAATACAACATCATAAATTCATCGATCTCAGCCTGCATTTCCTCCAACGCAGCGCCAATGTCCATATCGGGATCTGCCTCGACCTCCGACAGCAGAGCCATCGTCTCGTTCCAGATGGTGGAGTCAGCGGGATGGATGTTCTGGCCCTGAATATACTGCACCTGATCCAGCACGGTCTTCCAGATGGGGTCCTCCATGCGGGTCTGGATCAGCTCGCTGGCAAACTGGCTGTTGGTGAAGGGCATATATCCCTTTTCCAGAGAGGACTGGCTGATGCCTTCGGGCGAGATCAGGTACTTGATGAAGCGCGCGGACGCCTCCTGCTCCGCTTCGCTGGAAGCGAAGATGGCCAGGCCGTTGCCGCCGATGCACACGTTCAGTTCCTCTTCGCCTGGGAAGAAGGCCATGTTGTACTCGAAGTTGTCGCCCACCGCGTTTTCAATGTTGCTCTTGGAAGCGCAGGAGGTGAAGAAGAACAACACGTTGCCGTTGGTGAAGTCCGTCTGGGCGGTGGCGTGCTGGTTGGCGGGCATCACGCCATCCTTGACCATCTGTCCAAACAGGCTGAGCACCTGCTTCATTTCCTCGGTGTTGACATTGGCGTTGCCGTTTTCGTCGATGACGGTTCCGCCGAAGCACCACACCAGCGGCTGCACATACCAGGGGGTGTCGGCAGCCATGTTGAAGCCGTAGATATCCGTCGCGCCGTCGCCGTCCACGTCCTTGACGGCCTTTTTCGCCGTCTCGATCATTTCGGTGAAGGTCGTGGGCACCTCAAGGCCCAGCTCCTCCAGCATGGTCTGGTTGTAGTACAGCATGGGCATGCTGCTCTGGAACGGCACAGCCAGACGCACGCCGTTGTAGGTGTAGCGCACCCAGAAGCCGTCGATGACGTCATCCTGCTCTTCCTGGGTCATATAGTTTTCGATGGGGATGAGCTTTCCGGCGTCATAGAACTGAGGAATGCCGTGCCGCTGGCCCACCATGCCCACCTGGGGCAGGTTGTCCGCCGCGATGGCCGCGTTGTACTTGGCCACCAGATCGTCGTAGTTTTCGCCCACCTGCACCTGATTGATCTTGATGCCGGGGTTGGCCGCCTCGAACGCGGCGATTTCCGAGGAGAAATCATCGCTGGTGCGTACCCAGAAATCCAGCGTGATCGTTTCCTCCGCCACAGCCGAAGCGCACAGGCTCAGCAACAGCATCAGTGACAGGATCAGAGAAAGCAGCTTTTTCATGAAACAAACCTCCCATAAATCAATTTTTCTCAAGCGCATGGCGCTAAAGATTCCCTACTTGATGCCCACCTTTGTGATTCCCTGCACGAAGTACTTCTGCAACGCCACAAACAGGATGATCGTGGGCACGGTGATCAGGGTGGACATCGCCATGAGCTGCTGCCATTCAACGCCCACATCCAGCGTCATCATGGCGCGCAGGCCCGTCTGCACGGTGCGCAGCTCCATGCTGTTGGTGATGATGAGCGGCCACAGGTAGCTGTTCCAGCTGCCGATGAAGCCGATGATCGCAATGGTGGCCATGGCGCTTTTGCCCAGCGGCAGGATGATGCGCACGAAGGACTGCACCTCGCTGGCGCCATCGATGCGCGCGGCCTCCAGCAGGGCGTCGGGAATGGTCATGTAGAATTGCCGCAGCAGGAACACGCCAAACACGCTGACGATGGACGTGGAGATAACGGCGAAGAACGTGTCCATCAGGCCCATGGCTGAAAGTGTCAGATAGTTGGAGACGATGGTGGCTTCCAGGGGAATCATCATCGAGCAGAGAAACACCATAAACAGCGGCTTGTTCAATTTGAACTTCAGCTTGGCAAAGGCGTAGGCGGCCATGGAGCTGGTGATCAGCTGGCCCGCCACGCTGGCCAGCGCCATGAGCGTGCTGTTGCGGAAATAGATGTCAAAGCGGGCGCGCCCCCATGCCAGCGCATAGTTTTCCACATGCCACACGGAGGGCCAGAAAGAATTCTTGCTCAACACTTCCGAGGAGGATTTGAATGAGCAGATGATCATCCAGAAAAAGGGAAACACAACAATCAGCGATATCACCGTCAGCGCAAAGATGCGTAACGCTTCCCACGTTTTGTAACGCGCAGTATGCTTCATTTTTCTCCCCCTCCTCAAGCATCGTAGTTGACAAAACGCTCCAGAGCCATCTGTACCAGATTGATTGCAAGAATCAGCACAAACAGCACCACCGCAATCGTGCTGGCATAACCAATCTGATAACGCCGGAAGGCATACTCGTAGAGCATGACCACCAGGTTCTGCGTCGCCTTGGCCGGACCGCCGTCGGTCATGACATTGATGGTGGTGAACATTTTCAGCACTTCAATGGAGTTGAGAATCAGCAGCATGAACGTCGTGGGCGATACCAAAGGCACCGTGATGTGCCATACCGCCTGGATGCCGTTGGCCCCGTCGATGGTGGCTGCCTCCAGAACGTCCTCGGAGATGTTCTGAATGCCTCCCAGATAGACCACGGTGCTGTATCCCAGCATGCGCCATATCGTGATGGCGGCCAGCGACGGCAGGGCGGTGGCGGGTTCGTTGATCCAGCGCACCGGCGCAATTCCCAGCAGCCCCAGCGCGCTGTTGAGCAGGCCGTACTGGGGATTGAGGATGAACATCCACACCACCGAGATGGCCACCATGCTCGATACGCGCGGCGTAAAGAGCATCGTGCGAAACAGCACGTTGAGCCGGGAGGCGCGCTTGAGCATCAGCGCAAGGATGAAGCCCAGTATCAGCGTAAAAGGCAGAACGATCAGCGCATACTGCACCGTCCGCCAGATGGTTTCATACACCTCAGCGCTGCCGAACAGCTTTTGATAGTTATAAGCCCCGATATATTTTTTCCGCCCCGTCAGGTTCCAGTTGTAGAAGCTGGTCACAAAGGCGTTGACCATCGGATAGAGTGTAAAGAGGAGCAAAAATACAAGTGCCGGAAGCGTCCATGCCACGCCTCTGGCCTCTTGCGCCAATCGCCGTTTCATGCCTGTTTTCATAGGTACCTCCTTGCAGCATTATCCATATTGCTTATAACTTTTCCAGCGGTTCCTTTTTTGTCGCCTGCTTTTATAAACATTTTGACACATCTGTTGCCTTGCGTCAAATATCAAGGTAGAATGATTGTATAACTTTATCTTATACGTTCGGGCCCGCAAGGAGGATTGCCATGGATTTCAAAGCGTTGGAATACATCTGCGCCATCAGCGAGGCGCAAACCATTTCCCAGGCCGCCAAAAACCTCTTTATCAGCCAGCCTGCGCTCAGCCAGTATCTTTCCAAGGTGGAGCAGGAGCTGGGAACGCCGCTGTTTGTGCGCACGGGCAGCACGATGACCCTCACCTCCGCCGGCGCCATTGTTGTCAGAGAGGGGCGCGCGTTGCTGACCGCCCGCAAGGAACTGATGGGACAGGTTGCCAGCCTTGCCAGCGGACGGGCCGAAACGCTGCGCTTTGGCATTTCTCCATTCTACAGCAAGTATTATCTTCCGCTGCTGCTGCCCTATTACCGGGCGAACCACCCTCATATCCGGCTGAACATCGTTGAGCAGTCCTCCACCGAACTGGAGCAGCGCGTGCTGGACGGAGAACTGGACCTATGCTTTATTCCCGCGGAACCGACGCGCGAAGGGCTGACCTACCGTCCTATCTATATGGAAGAAATCATGATCGCGGTGCCGCCCGCCCATCCCGTCAACGCACACGCGGTTCCCTCCGGCGGAACTCCCTATCTGGATTTGGGATTGCTACGGAATGAACCATTTGTGGAGTTGGTGTCAAGCCTTAAGTTTTCCACGATGAGCCGTCGAATTTTCCGCCATTTTTCCATTACGCCCAATGTCATTTATGAGTCAACCAGCTGGGATACGGTATGCATGCTGGTGGCGCATGGCATCGGCGTGGGCTTTCTGCCCAAGGTGCTGATGCACCGGCATTTGCATGAGCCCCGCTTTTACCGCATCTGCGGCATCGATTCCACACGCACGTATTCCGCCGTTTATGCCAGCCAGAACCGGCTTTCGCACTCGGCGCTGAATCTGATCAACGTATTTCAGCGTCTCCTGGAGAGCAATCAAAGCTGAGGAACCATCGGCCAGCCCTCCCGGGGAAATTTTATCTTCCCTCTTCTGCGACCGAAATCCCAATCCACGGATATATGGAAAATCTCAAAAGCCAGATTCGCCAACGCTTCTTCCATGGCTCTTTCCAGACGTACCCACGCGGCGAAAAACGTGTTTTAGCGGAGAGCACCGCCACAACCAGACTTTGGGGACAAGCCGAATCCGCGCGTTCTGCGCATGTGCTCCGCCTCTCCACGCATACGCTCCCCCAGGAGGGGATGTACATTGATATCAGCGTTTCTGTTCTGGATCATCAAGGATTGTCTGTTTCTGCTGGGGTATCTGTCCGGACGGCAGAGCTTTCTCAAGCCGCTGAGCCCGGAGGAAGAGCGCTCGGCGCTTCTGAGGATGCGCGAGGGCGACGAAACCGCCCGCCAGATGCTGGTGGAGCACAACATGCGGTTGATCGTGCATATCGCGCGCAAGTACAAGGTGCCCGGCTGCACGTTTGACGACCTGATCTCCATCGGCTCCGTGGGCCTGATCAAAGCCGTGCGCAGCTACGATATGCGCACGGGCACCTCGCTTTCGACCTACGCGGCGCGGTGCATCGAAAACGAAATCCTCATGAGTCTGCGTCAAAGCCGCAAGCAGCAGGCCGACATCAGTCTGGATGAACCGCTGGGCACCGACCGCGACGGCAATGCCGTTTCCTTTGCCGACCTATTGGGAACGCCCCCGGATATGGTCGAGGATGAGGTCCGCCGCCGCGTGACTCTGGACCGCGTGCGCAAGTCCCTGCCACGGCTGCCCGAACGGGAGCGCACGGTGATCACCCTGCGCTATGGCCTCACGGACGGCGTCATGCATCCCCAGCATGAGATCGCCGGCATGCTGGGGATTTCGCGCTCCTATGTATCGCAGCGCGGGTATTGTAAGCGATCTCTCCGTGGTCAAAATGCTTGAAATACTTTTGAAATCTTAGTTTCAGGCGCTTTCCCCCAAGGCGCTGAACCGATAGCGGATAATCAGCCGTTTGTCCTCCGTCAGCTCGATGCGCTCGATCAGGCTGCACAGAAGCTCCCTGCTGGCAAAGGCGCTGTCCACAAATCGCCGCACCAGTACCTTGGCGAGCTGCTGCCGCTTGACGGGCGAGAAATCGGGCTGCTTCATGGCCGTCAGTTGCTTTTCCAGCACGGCGCGTTCCTCTTTCAGCCGCGCATAGATCCGTTCAAAATCCGCCTCCGCCAGAAGGCCGCTGAGCTTATCCATGTACGCCTTGTCCAAATGGTTGGTCAGGATGCGAATCTTGTTTTCCACAGCCAGAGCATCGCTCTCTTGCCGCGCCTCCATGTTTGCCTCCTCCAACGATCTTTGGGCAAGGGGCAGCAACTCCTCCGCATTGAGATACGATTGGCATGCCTCCCGAAGCTTGCTCAGCACCGCGTCCGTCACCAGCTTTTCCTTGATGGCGTGGCAGGTGCATACCCCCGCTTTGGTAAACCGCTGATACGTCCGGCATACAAAGTACAGGCTTTCCTCACCCTTGGCGTTCCTGCGGTTCAGTACGGCCAGGGGATAGCCGCATTCGTGGCAGAAGATCAACCCCTTTAGCAGAAAATCGTAGGTGCGGCAGCGGGTGTTCTTCCGGCTGGCCACCAGCATCTGTACCTTATCGAAGGTTTCGCGGGAGACCAGGGGCTCATGAGTGTTTTCTACAACGATCCAGTCCCTGCGCTCCCGATGCTGACACTTCTTGCTCTTGTAGCTGATTTTTGCGCTCCGTCCCTGAACCATATTGCCGATGTAGGTCTCGTTTTGCAGCATATTGGAAATACGTTCGCTGGACCACAACCCCGTGTAAACGCCCTGCCGCGCCTGCTTCAGTCCCGCGTAGACGGAGGGCGGCGGTATATTTGCCTCGTTCAATTGGACGGCGATTTGCCGACAACTGACGCCCTCCAACGCCATGGCGAAAATCCTTTGCACAATGGGCGCTGCTTTTTCATCCACGACGATGCGGTTTTTCTCCGTGGGGTGCATCCGATAGCCGAACACGGGCTTTCCGCCGATGAACTGTCCCTTGCGCTGCTTATCATGCTTTACGCTTTTGATCTTTTTGGAGATATCCTTGGCGTACATGTCGTTCATGATGGCGCGAAACGGGGTGATATCGTTGGCGGTGGAATCAACGCCAGTATCTATGCCATCCAGCAGGGAAATGTAGCGCACGCGGTTTTCGGGGAAGAACCGCTCCATGTAGTGCCCCGTCATAATGTAATCGCGTCCCAGACGGGAAAGGTCTTTCGTGATTACCATGTTGACCTTTTTCGCCTTGATGTCCTGAATCATCCGTTGAAACGCAGGACGCTCGAAGGTGGTTCCACTCCAGCCGTCATCGATATAGGTATCGTAAACGGACAGGCGCTGCTCGCGGACAAAACGGTTCAGCAGGGATTGCTGGTTGGTAACGCTCTGCGACGGCCCCTCGCTCTCATCCTCCTTTGACAGTCTGATATAGAGCGCCACATGATATGCCATGGGTTCGCTTATTTTCAAATACATCGTATCCCTCCGAAAACAAGCGGCCATTCAACATACTCATCATACATGACAGGCCGATTTCAGTGCAAGGTTATGGGCATTGTCTTTCAGCTCCCGCTGCATGTAAATCAAAAACGATTGCTGTATGATTTTTTTGATATCCTGCGGTTCCTTGTTATACTCACAGGTCACGATCAGCTCTTTCTCTTTCATAGGGCCTCCTTCGCGGCATGATGGTCAAGGATATGCGCGCTAGAGAGGATATTTGCTTGTTGATGGCAAACTCAAAAGACAGTACCCAAGGGGATCTGACAGGCCCCCATTGGCGTCCGCCGCTCTGCGGCGTACCCGCTTCTCCTCTGGATGAGCCGGCACATCGTCTTCGACGGCTCACGGCGTTGGCTGCTTCTGTGTATGGGATGTGCGCTCTGCCCGCGCGCCATAAGGGTACGGCCGTCTGGCATTCGGGCCATAACCATCCCCCTTTTCTCAAAAACA
>ENA-OZAF01000387-OZAF01000387.1-human-gut-metagenome-genome-assembly--contig:-NODE-387-length-18854-cov-4.774137_pt1 | contig 18854 bp, 16 predicted proteins | sample MGYA00244207_ERZ653498 | MGnify/ENA primary metagenome ERZ653498 (study PRJEB26926, sample SAMN06165156) | human gut metagenome | biome: ENVO:00009003; feature: ENVO:2100002; material: ENVO:00002003... | reverse complement strand
GAAATAACCGGCTTGGACTTCGCAGGCCGGAAAAGCCGGGCGGCACGCGATGGAAGCCCATCGCGCGCCGTCAGACCGTTGAAAAACCCCTGGTTTTGGAAAGAGCCGCGTTTCTTGCGTCCTTCGGACGCTCGCAACGCTCACGAAAAATGCTGCGGCATAAGGCTTTGGGGCTCTGCCCCAAACCCCGGCAGGGGGATGATCCCCCTGCACCCCGCACTTTGTCAGCAGTCTGAGGCGCCGCCGGTTATCCGGCGGCGCTTTTCAGCGCATGCGGCAGCGCAGCACCCGCACGTCGATGGTCATGTGGTCCAGCACGATCTGCTCCAGCGCTTCCGCGGGCACGGAGAAGGTCAGGGGCGTCATGCGCAGGAAGTCATGCGAAGCTTCCCTCGTGAGGGAGGCGACGGAATAAACGGGCGTTTCCGAAAGGATTTCCGCATGCGTCTTGAGATGAGCGAGCACCGAGGCGTTGTCATACGCGCCGCCGCGCAGGTAGCCCGCTACCGCCTCGCGCACTTCCCGCAGGTAATCCGGACCGGGCACGATCTTGATCAGTTCCCCGTCTGGCGCGAGCACGCGGCGAAACTCGGCATAGTCGGCGGGGGAGAACACATTGAGGACCACATCGGCTGCGCCGCTTCGCACGGGCAGGCGCTTGAGGTCGGCCACAAACCAGCCGCCCCGCTCCGCCGAACGCGCCGCCAGGGCGACCGCGTCACGGTTCAGGTCCAGACCGATCGCCCGGGCGTCGGGAAAGCGCGCCTGCACGGCGCGGGCATAATACCCTTCGCCGCAGCCCGCGTCCACCAGCGTGAAGGACTCGGAGCGGCCGTCGAGCAACGCGCACAGCGCGTCCCGCACGGGCGCGTAAAAGCCGCCCGCAAACACCCGCCCGCGGCTTTCGAAGAGCGCCACGTCATATTTGTCCCCGCTCTGCCGGTGGTCGGGCGCGAGGTTGACATAGCCCCGGCGGCTCAAGTCATAGCAATGGCCGCTTTCGCAGATCAGGCTCTGCTCCGTCAGGGCAAACGCGGCGCCGCACCGGGGGCATTGCAGCGCAGGAAGAAGGGGCGAGAGCCGCCCAACCAGAATTGCCGGTTTCATAGGGCACTTCCTTTGGTTATAAAGATGGTACAACATTCGACGGCGGGACGCTCGCTCCCTGCCGCGCACGGCGGAAGGACGGGGAAATACCGATGTGGGTGATGATGGCGCTGCTCTCTGCCCTGTTCGCAGGTGCGACGGCCATATTGAGCAAGATGGGCGTGCGGGATACGGACTCTACCGTGGCGACGGCCATTCGGACCACGCTGGTGCTGGCGTTTGCGTGGCTGCTGGTGTTTGCGCAGGGCTTGCAGACGCAGCTTGGACAGCTTTCGACGCGGACATATCTGTTTCTGGCGTTGTCCGGACTGTGTACGGGCGCGTCGTGGCTGTGCTACTTTCACGCGCTCAAGCTGGGCACGGTCAACCAGGTCACGCCCGTGGACAAGAGCTCCACGGTGCTGACGATGCTCCTGGCCTGGCTTCTTTTGGGCGAACCGATCACCTGGCTCAAGGCCGCGGCCATGGCGGGGATTATGGCGGGCACGCTTCTGATGATCGAGCGCCGGCCCGAGACCACGCCCGCCGCCCCACGCGGACATGGATGGCTTCTGTACGCGGCGCTTTCCGCGGTGTTTGCCGCGCTGACCGCCATTCTGGGCAAGGTGGGCATCGAAAACGTGCCCAGCGACCTGGGAACTGCGCTTCGTACCGTGGTGGTGCTTCTGATGGCGTGGGCGATGGTGTTCGTCACCGGGCGTCAGACGCAAGTGCGCGCCGTTGGGCGGCGGGACCTTGTCTTTATCCTGCTTTCCGGCGTGGCGACGGGCATGAGCTGGCTGTGCTACTACCGCGCCCTGCAGGAAGGCCCGGCCAGTGTGGTGGTGCCGCTGGACAAACTCAGCGTGGTGGTGACCATTGTGTTCAGCCGCGTGTTTCTGCACGAGCGCCTTTCGCGCCGCGCACTGGCAGGATTTGCGCTGCTGGTGGCCGGCACGGGGCTGCTGCTCCTGTGAGCATATTGCAAATATTTTCACAAAGCATGACTTACCCCTTGCAAAACATAGCGCATTTTTGGTAAAATACTTCTTGGGAACAACAATGTTTTAGGAGGTACCCGCCAATGGTGAAAGTAGCTATTAACGGCTTCGGCCGCATCGGTCGCCTGGCTTTCCGTCAGATGTTCGGTGCCGAGGGTTATGAAGTGGTCGCCATCAACGACCTGACCAGCCCGAAGATGCTTGCCCATCTTCTCAAGTATGACACCGCTCAGGGCTCCTACTGCGGTCATATCGGGGAAAACAAGCATACGGTCGAAGCCACCGAGGATTCCATCATCGTCGATGGAAAGGAAATCAAGATCTACGCCGAGAAGGACGCCGCCAACTGCCCCTGGGGCAAGCTGGACGTGGACGTCGTGCTGGAGTGCACCGGCTTCTATTGCAGCAAGGAAAAGAGCCAGGCCCACATCAACGCCGGCGCCAAGAAGGTCGTCATCTCTGCGCCCGCTGGCAATGATCTGCCCACCATCGTGTACTCCGTCAACGAGAACACGCTGACCAAGGAAGACAAGATCATTTCCGCCGCTTCCTGCACCACCAACTGCCTCGCTCCCATGGCCAAGGCGCTCAACGACGCCTATCCCATCCAGAGCGGCATCATGACCACCGTGCATGCCTACACCGGCGACCAGATGATCCTGGACGGCCCGCACCGCAAGGGCGACCTTCGCCGTGCCCGCGCTGGCGCGCAGAACATCGTTCCCAACTCCACCGGCGCTGCCAAGGCGATCGGCCTGGTCATCCCCGAGCTCAACGGCAAGCTGATCGGCTCCGCTCAGCGCGTGCCCGTCTGCACCGGCTCCACCACCATCCTGGTGGCGGTTGTCAAGGGCAAGGACGTGACCAAGGATTCCATCAACGCCGCCATGAAGGCCGCCGCTTCCGCCTCTTACGGCTACAACGAGGAAGCCATCGTTTCCTCCGACGTGATCGGCATGAAGTACGGCTCTCTGTTTGATGCCACCCAGACCATGGTCGCCAAGATCGACGACGACACCTATCAGGTGCAGGTCGTGTCCTGGTATGACAACGAGAACAGCTACACCAGCCAGATGGTCCGCACCATCAAGTACTTCGCTGAGCTGGGCTGAGAAGCGGTCTGAGCCGTTCGCGCCCGATGGGCTGAATGGCTGCCAGGAAAAAAGCGAAAAACTTTCCCCCGCCTTTCCCATGGGAGAGGCGGGGGTTTTGTGTTATTTGAAGAACAGCACGCGCGCCTTGCGGCCTGTTTTGCGGGCGTATGCCAGCGTGCGGGCGGTACCGCCGCCGGCGCGGCCGTCATAGACCGCGATCACGAGCTGGGAGCGGTCCACCATGAAGCGGTTGCGGTCGCGGTAGACGCTGTCGTGGTAGGTTTCGCTGACGACGTGCACCTCGGCGCAGGCGTCAAGCAAAGCGGCGGTTTCGGGGACGGATGCGAGGCGCTCGAAGCGTTGCCGGAAGGGGATGGCGGCCAGGAGGCGAAGGCCGGGATGATCACTGCTTTTTTTGACCACCAGCTGTGCAAACAGAAGATCGACGCCCTCGGCAAAGCCGCTGAAAAAGGAGTCAAAGCCCTCTGCGATGGCCCGGTCAATCTCGGCGGACAGCGCTGTGGTGATTTCGGGCAGCCTGCCGGCGGGGAGGTCGCGGTGGCCGGTGACGCAGCAGGTTTTGGACATAAAGCATTTCTCCTAATAGAATCATTCTTTTACATGTTCAATTGTAGAAGATTATTTCTACAAAGTCAAGATAAAAAGTAAGGTACAATTGAATGAATAATCTCCCTGCATCAGCTAAAATCTATTCTATGGCAGGTGAGATAAGATGGAGTATGAGGTTTTTGTCCCAGAAAGAATTGCACAACTTAGGCTGCAAAAGAATGTGTCAGCCAGAGATATGTCGCTTTCTTTGGGTCAGGCAGCGAATTACATCAACTCCATCGAAAACCGCAAGGCGCTACCCTCCATGCAGTCCTTCTTCTACATCTGCGAATATCTGGGCGTCACGCCGCAGGAATTCTTCGACGAGGGCAACGCCTGCCCCGTGCGCCTGCGCGAGTTGATGGACGAGGCCAAACGCCTTGACGAGAGCGCTCTTGTCCATCTGCTGGCCCTGATGCGGGAGCTGAACGCCGGGCGTTGAGCTTCCTTTTTCATTGACAAATCCGCCCGTTTTCGGTACAATACAATCAAACAAAGCCATATTGACCTCGGATGAAGGGCACGGGAGAGACCGGCTCAGCCGGCGCCGAAGGGGCGAAACTCTCAGGCAAAAAGACCGTGCCCCGACGAAGCTCTGGAAAGCGTTGCGCACCACCGAAGAAGCAATCCCGCCTCCCGCGGGAGAATCTTTCAGGTCACAGGACAGAGGCGGCGGAAAGCCGCGCTCTGTTTTTCTTGGTTGACGGTTTTTTCACAAATTCAGAAGGGGGAATGACAATGGAGCTCAAGACGCCGCTGTATGACTGCCACGTGGCGCTGGAAGGGCGCATGGTGCCCTTCGCGGGCTATGTGCTGCCGGTGCAGTACCCCACGGGCGTGATCCGCGAGCACATGGCCGTGCGTCAGGCCTGCGGCCTGTTTGACGTCAGCCACATGGGCGAGGTGCTCTACAGGGGGCCGGACGCCCTGGCCAATTTGCAAAAGCTGCTCACCAACGACTTTTCCACCATGCGCGACGGCAAGGTGCGCTACAGCGTGATGTGCAATCCCAAGGGCGGCGTGGTGGATGATCTGATCGTCTACCGCTTTTCCCAGGATGCATACTGGGTGGTGGTCAACGCGGCCAACCGCCACAAGGACGTAAATTGGATGCGTGAAAACCTCTTCGGCGATTGCCAGCTTACCGACATGAGCGATGATGTGGCCCAGCTCGCCCTGCAAGGCCCCAAGGCCGGGGCCGTCTTTGCCAAGGTCTGCGATCAGGAGCCGCCCACGGGCTACTATACGTTCATCCCGGAGATGACGGTGGCGGGGGTCAAGTGCCTCGTCTCGCGCACAGGCTACACCGGCGAGGACGGCTTCGAGCTCTACTGCGCCAATGCCGACGCGCCCGCCCTGTGGAACGCGCTCCTGGAGGCGGGGAAGGACAACGGGCTGATTCCCTGCGGCCTGGGCGCGCGCGACACGCTGCGGCTGGAGGCCGCCATGCCCCTCTACGGCCATGAGATGGACGATGCCGTTACCCCTTTTGAAACGGGCCTTGGCTGGGCGGTCAAGATGCACAAGGACGACTTCATCGGCAAGGCCGCGTTGGCGGGCAATGAGCAGCCTGCGCGCCGCCGCGTCGGCATCGAGATCACCGGCCGCGGCATCGCGCGCGAGCACTGCGACGTGTACCTGAATGGAAAGAAGATCGGCGTCACCACCTCCGGCACGCACTGCCCCTATCTGGGCAAGGCCGTGGCCATGGCGCTCATCGACGGTCCGGCGGAGGACGGCGCGCTCACCGTAGACGTGCGTGGCCGCCAGATCGAGGCAAAATTCGTTCCCCTGCCCTTCTATCAGCGCAAGAAATAAGCTTTTCGTAAGGAGGAACCTGTCATGAACATTCCCGCGGATCTCCGTTACACCAAAACCCATGAGTGGATCAAGGAAGAAAACGGCGTCGTTACTGTTGGTCTGTCGGACTTTGCGCAGCAGGAGCTGGGCGATCTGGTGTTTGTGAACCTGCCCCAGGTGGGAGACGCGGTCACGGCGGGCGAGGCGTTCGCGGACGTGGAGTCCGTCAAGGCCGTGAGCGACGTGTACAGCCCTGTCACCGGCACCGTCTGCGAGATCAACGAGGCCCTGCTCGACGCGCCCGAAAGCATCAACCAGGACCCCTACGGCGCGTGGTTCATCCGTGTGGAGAACGTGACCGGTACTGTCGAGACCCTGTCCGCAGCGGAATACGAGGCCATGCCGAAGGAGGGCTGATTCGATGGGCAGCTATGTACCCGTCACGCCGGAGGAGCGCCGCGCGATGCTGGAGCGCGTCGGCCTGCCTTCGGTGGAGGCGCTCTATGCCGATGTGCCGGAGGGCGTGCTCCTCAAGGAGCCACCCGTGTTCACCGGCGGCTATTCGGAACTGGAGGTCCGCCGCCACATGGAGCGGCTCTCAGAGCAAAACCGCGTGTTCAGCACGGTCCTGCGCGGCGCGGGAGCCTATGACCATTACATCCCCGCCGTTGTGCGCGCCATCCCGGCCAAGGAGGCGTTTCTGACCGCCTATACGCCCTATCAGGCCGAGATCAGCCAGGGCCTGCTCCAGTCCATCTTTGAATATCAGACCATGATCTGCCGCCTCACCGGCATGGATGTGGCCAACGCCTCGGTCTATGACGGCGCGAGCGCGGCGGCGGAGGCGTGCGCCATGGTGCGGGAGCGCCGCCGCACGGTGACGCTGGTGTCGGCCTGCGCGCATCCGGACGTGATCGCCACCATCCGCACCTATTGCTGGGGCTCCAACCACGAGATGCGGCTCATCCCCGAAAAGGACGGCGTGACGGATCTGGACGCCCTGCGGGACGCACTGGACGATCAGGTGAGCGGCGTGTACCTGGCTTCGCCCAACTTCCTGGGCTGCCTGGAGGACGTGAGCGCCGCGGCGGAGATCTGCCACGCGGCGGGCGCGAAGCTCATCGTGGGCGCCAATCCCATGGCGCTGGCCCTCTTCAAGACCCCCGGCGAGGCGGGGGCCGACGTGTGCGTGGGCGACGGACAGCCCCTGGGCATGCCGCTTAGCTACGGCGGGCCGTATGTGGGCTTCATGGCTGCGCGCGCCGCGCTGATGCGCAAGCTCCCCGGCCGCATCGTGGGCCAGACCACCGATGTGGACGGAAAGCGCGCCTTCGTGCTCACCCTTCAGGCCCGCGAGCAACACATCCGCCGCGAGAAGGCTGGCAGCAACATCTGCTCCAATCAGGCGCTGTGCGCGCTCACGGCGGCGTGCTATCTGGGCGCGGTGGGGCCGGAGGGCCTTCGTGAGGTGGCGCGCCAATGCTATGACAAGGCGCATTATTTTGCCGACAGGCTGGCCTCCATCGGCCTGCCCCGCCGCGAGAAGGGCCCGTTCTTCCATGAGTTCGCCACGGAGTGCCCCGGCGGCCCGGAGAAGATGCTGGTGGCGCTGGAGGAGCGCGACATCCTCGGCGGCCAGCCTCTGGGCGACGGCCGCGTGCTGTGGTGCGTGACCGAAAAGGCCGAGCGCAAGCGGCTGGATGAGGCCGTGGCCGTGATCCGGGAGGTGACGAACCTGTGAAGCTGATTTTTGAACAGTCCCATCCGGGACACAGAAGCCATTTCCTGCCCGCCTCGGACGTGCCCGCCGCGGCGCTGCCGGAAGAACTTGCACGCGAGTCCACGCTGGATCTGCCGGAATTGACCGAGGGCGAGCTGGCCCGCCACTATGAGGCGCTGGCGCAGCAGGTGCACGGCGTAAACAAGGGCTTCTATCCCCTCGGAAGCTGCACCATGAAATACAACCCCCGCATCGACGAGGACGCGGCGGCCTTGCCGGGCTTCACCGGCGTGCATCCGCTCCAGTCCGAGACGACCTCCCGCGGCTGCCGCGAGGTGCTGCGTCAGGCGGAGGAGCGCCTGACCGCCGTGACCGGCATGGACCGGATGACCTTCCAGCCCGCCGCCGGCGCACACGGCGAGTACATGGGGCTTTTGCTCATCAAGGCGTATCATGAGCGCCGGGGCGACAAAAACCGCACCAAGGTGCTCGTGCCCGACTCGGCGCATGGCACCAACCCCGCCAGCGCGGCCATGTGCGGGTATCAGGTCGTGAGCATCCCCAGCGACGCAAACGGGCTGGTGGATCTGGAAAAGCTGCGGGAAGCCGCGGGCCCCGATACGGCGGCCCTCATGCTGACCAATCCCAACACCGTGGGCCTGTTTGACCCCAACATCCTGCAAATCACCCGCATCGTGCATGAGGCGGGCGGCCTGTGCTACTACGACGGCGCGAACCTCAACGCCGTCATGGGCTGGGCGCGTCCCGGCGATATGGGCTTTGACGTGGTGCACCTGAACCTGCACAAGACCTTCGCCACCCCGCACGGCGGCGGCGGCCCGGGCTCCGGCCCCGTGGGCTGCAAGGCGTTTCTGGCGGGCTTCCTGCCCGGCAGCGCGCTGGCCACGGGCGGCGAGGCCCCCTGCCAGGTGCGCGCCTTCCACGGCAACTTCCTCGTGGTGGTCAAGGCGCTGGCCTATCTGGACACGCTGGGCGGCGAGGGTATCCGCGAGGCAGCCGCGCAGGCTGTGCTCAATGCCAACTATCTCATGTGCCTGCTCAGGGACGGCGGCTATCCCATGGCGTATGACCACACCTGCATGCACGAGTTCGTCATCACGCTGGAGAAACTCAAGCACGAAAAGGACGTGTCCGCGCTGGATGTGGCCAAAGCGCTGTTGGACCATGGCATGCACCCGCCCACGATGTACTTCCCGCTGATCGTGCACGAGGCGCTGATGGTGGAGCCGACGGAGACCGAGAGCAAGGAGTCGCTGGAGGCCGCCGCCGAAAGCTACCTCAAGGTGCTGGCCGAGGCGAACGAAAACCCGGCGGACATGCACAGCCGCCCGCTGACGACCTATGTGCGCCGTCTGGACGAGGTGACCGCGGCGCGAAGCCCCATTGTCAAGTATGAAGCTCCGACTGCTTGAAACCCCATGCACCAACCCTTACCGCAACCTTGCGCTGGAGGAGCACCTGCTCTCCTGCTTGCGCTCGGATGAAGCGCTGCTCTATCTGTGGCAGAACGACCATACGGTGGTCATCGGCCGGAACCAGAACGCGCTGCGGGAGGTGAATCTCTCGCGCCTGCGGGCGGACGGCGGGCATCTGGCCCGCCGTCTCTCCGGGGGCGGGGCGGTGTATCATGACCTGGGAAACCTGAACTTCACCTTTATCGTGCCCAAGGGGGTCTATGACCTCGCGCGCCAGACGCGCGTGATCCTCGAAGCGGCGCGTCTTTTGGGCGCGCCCGCCGAGGCCTCCGGACGAAACGATATCCTCGTCGGTGGCCGCAAGTTTTCCGGCAACGCCTACTACCGCAGGGGGGAAACCTGGTATCACCACGGCACGCTCCTGGTGGATTCCGACCTCGAAGCACTAGGGCGCTACCTCAACGTGTCCCCGGAAAAGCTGGCGGCGCGGGGCGTGGCCTCGGTGCGAAACCGCGTGTGCAACCTGCGGGAAGCTGCGCCCGGCGCGACCGTCGATGCGGCGAGACGCGCCATGGCGGAGACCTTTCAAACGACGTATGATGAAAAAGTGGAGATGTTTGACGAAGATCGCCTTGATTTTAACGCAATAAGGGAGATTGAACGGCGAATATCCTCCGAAAATTATCTGATTGGGGAGAACTTTCCCTTTTCCCTTTCGCTTCAGCGCCGCTTCGCGTGGGGCGGGCTTGAACTTGCGCTGAATGTGCACGCGGGCCGCATATCGGACTGCCGCGCGTATTCAGACGCGATGGAGGAGCATGAGATCGTCTGCCTGCCCGGACGGCTGACGGGCTGCACCGTGGACGGCGCGGCCTTTGCGAAGGCGCTTGCGGGCTGGGGCGGCGAGGACATGAGGCGCGGCGTGCTGGACCTGCTCATGGAGCTGTGAACGCCGCGCGGACGGGAGGAACGCATGGACCATCAACTCTTGATTCTGGGCGCGGGCCCCGGCGGCTATGAAGCAGCCATCCGCGCGGCACAGCTGGGCCTGAACGTGGGCCTGATCGAGCGGGACGCGGTGGGGGGCACGTGTCTCAACCGCGGCTGCATCCCCACCAAGACGCTCCTGCACGACGCAGGCCCCGGCGCGGACTTCGCCGCCCTCGGCGCGCGCAAGGAGCAGGTGGTGTCCACGCTTCGTCAGGGCGTGGAAGGGCTGCTCAAAAAGCGCCGCGTGACGGTGTACCGCGGCACGGGCGTGCTCACCGGCGCCCATACCATCGAGGTGGGCGGGCAGGCGGTCACGGGTGAAAAGCTGCTGTTGGCCCCCGGCTCGCGCCCCGCACTGCCGCCGGTGGAGGGCATCGGTCTGGCCCTGACCTCGGACGACCTGCTGCGGGAGCCGCGGCCGCTCGACAGCCTGCTCATTCTGGGCGGCGGGGTGATCGGCGTGGAGATGGCGGCCTTCTATGCGGCCACGGGCACGAAGGTGACCATCGTAGAGGCGCAGGAGCGTCTGCTTCCGCTGATGGACCGCGAGATTTCCCAGAACCTGCAAATGATCTTCAAGCGGCAGGGCCTTGGCGTGCGCACGCGCACCCTTGCACGCCGCATCGCGGAAGGCAGCGAAGGCGTCGAGATGGAGCTGGACGGCGGTGAGACGCTTACCGCGTCTGCCGTGCTGGCCGCCGTGGGCCGCCGGCCCAACACCGACGGTCTGTGCGCGCCGGGCGTGGCGCTGGAGATGGAGCGCGGCTTTATCCGTGTGAACGAGCGCTTTGAAACCAGCCTGCCGGGCGTCTATGCCATCGGCGACGCCATTGGCGGGATGATGCTGGCGCATGCTGCCTCGGCACAGGGGCTTTCGGTCGTGCATGCGCTGGCGGGGGAGGAGGCGCCGCTGTGCCTTGACGCGATTCCCGCATGCGTGTACGTTTCGCCCGAAATCGCCTGCGTAGGACTCACCCAGGCGGACTGCCAGCAGCGGGGCATCGAAGCCAAGGTGGGCAAGGCCCTCATGGGCGCGAACGGCCGCACGCTGATCGCAGGCGGTCAACGCGGCTTCATCAAGGTTGTGGCGGACGCGCAGGACGGCCGCGTGCTGGGCGCGCAGCTCATGTGCGAGCGCGCCACCGACATGATCGACTCCTTCACTGTGGCCATTGCCAACGGCCTGACCGCCGCGCAGCTCATGCGCGCCGTGCGGCCGCATCCCACTTTCCTCGAGGCGGTGGGCGAGGCGCTGGACGCGCTGGAGGGCCGGGCCATCCATTCCTGACAGACAAAAAACAAAAGGCGTTTTCCGAGAACTTAGGGAAGCGCCTTTCTGCTAGGGCGTGGGCTTCATGAAGCGGCTTAAGCCGTTGACAGGCCGCGCCTCTTCCTGATGGCTGTCCTCCGGAGCTACGGCCAGCAGGTTGGTCAGCTCGCCGTCTTCCGGGCGATTCTCCGGCTTTGGATCCAGCATACGGAGCACCGCATCCCGCAGCTCGGCGGGAAGCCCGGAGGAGAGGGCGATATCTCCCCCGGCGAGGGCCGCTTCATAGAGATACGTGTATTTCTGATGGTCAAAGGAGGGCAGCTCACCCGTCCATACGCGGTGAATCAGCGCGCCGAAGGCGAAGGTATCCAGCTTCGGTCCCAGAGGCGCATCCTGCCCGGCCATGCGCAGGAACGCCTCGGGCGAAAGGTAGACGGGGTCGCCCTCCAGGTCGCTCTGATTCTGCGGCGGATCATCCTTGAGAAAGCCGCTGTCCAGGTCGATCAGGCGAATGCGGTAGCCGGTCGGCCGTTTGAGCAAAAGCACATGGTCGGGCTTGAGGTCCGCGTGCACCACGCCCTGCGTGTGCAGGCGCTGCAGGCACAGCGCCAGGTCGGAAAGGATCTGTCGCCTGGCGCGCTCATCCAGCGCCGATGCGTCGTCCGCGGTCAGGTCGGAGGGGAACACCGCCTCGCTGGCGGCATAGTAACGCCGCTCAAAGCGGAAGAAATCCAGCACGGGCACCAGCGTATCCCCAATCACACAGGAAAGCGCGGCATAGAGCCGTTGCTTCTGCCCCTCGAAAACCTCGCAGCGCTCGCGCTGGCGGCGGCCCAGCGGCGTTGCGGGGTCTGCCGGATAGACGGGAGAGAGGAACTGCTTGAGAAAATACTTTTCCAGCCCGCGCGCGGCGATGCACCAGCGGGCGCTGCCGCTGCCCACGGTCCGCAGAGGCGTGAGCGGTCTATATCCGCCAATCAAAGCGCTCATCCCGTCCCCCCTCCGTCCAGTCATACTCCGTGCGGTATTCCTGCCATTTTCCCCGCGCAAAGTCCACATTCCGCCGCTTCCTGCGCACGGGGGTTATGAAGCGTTTCTGCAAAAGCGCGCGCCGGGCCGCGAACGCCTCCCGCGCCGCGTCGATGCCTTCAAACCCAAGCGGGGCCAGGAGCACCGTCGCGTCGTCGTGCGCGGCTTTTTTCAGCTGGTTCAGCAGCCGCCGCTCCCAACCGTCCCAGTCGGCGCTGGAGCGCAGGGTATCGAGCAGCAGCATTTCAAACTCCATAGGCGTGGGCAGGCAGCCGAAGGCCCCGTCGGTCGCTACGACCAGCACGCAGGGCTTGCGCACGCGCAGGCGGCGAAGGCTCACCGCCACGGGCGCGTCGGCGCTGACCAGCGCGCTCAGGGGACGGTCACGGTACAGGCTTTCGAAGGGGTCCGGGTCCCCGCGCAGGTGATCGCGGGTACATTGGTGCAGCCCGGTTGCGTCCAGCACATAGCCCCGGCTGTCGCCTGCCCAGAGAAAGCACAGGTCGCTGGCAAAGGAAAGATCGGAGGAGATAGCCGCGCATAGCGTGGTGGGCAGGCTTCGCTGCATGCTGCCCACGATGCGCGAACCGGCGGGGCAATGCTTCTGGGCGAAGCTGCAAAACAGGCTTTCCAGCTCGCTCGACAGCTCGCGGCACAGCAGCTCACTCTCCACTTTGGAAGCAGGCATGGGCGGACGCTCACCCGCCCATGCGGAGAGGGCGTGCGTGGCCAGCCGCGACCCGGCAAACGCACCGGTGTGATCGCCAAGGGATTCATAGCGGCGGCTGCCAAGCCCGCCGCATCCGTCCGCCACGCACAAAAGCGCGCCCTGGGCGGTGGCGCGCATGCAAAAGCTGTCCTCCCCGGAGCCGGGCAGAACAGCATATTGGGCGCTAAGCAGGCGCTGGGACACGGGCGGCGCTCCCTTCCGCGTCAAATGGTGTTGCAAACGGCGTCCAGCACCTGCCGGTACTCCACGTCCAGCAGCCCTTCACTGACCGTTTGCACATGAATGACCTGTCCCCATTCAGAGGAGATGCGGTTCCAGGAGGGCGCGTCCGGCGCAAAGATCAGCAGGCGCTTGGCGTTTTCATCCATGCTGCCCCCCAGCTGCTCGTCCTCCCACCACAGGCTCAGCTCGTCAAAATCCTTGGCCATGCCCTCCGGATACCAGGGCGCGATTTTTCCATGGCCCAGGTCGTGCGTGGGCGCATCCGACCACATGACGATAATATGGCGCTTCTTCACGCCCTCGCGCGTCCAGTCGCTGCGGATAGCGTAGGCCAGCGCCTCCAGACCATCCTCCGGGATGTCGCCGCCGCCCTTGGCGGTGATGCCGTTGACGCAGTCGTACAACATCTGCGCCTGATCGGGCAACACAAAAAAGTCGCTGCTGAGCATGGCGTCGTCGCCGTCGGCCACGTAATCGCGGAAGGCGATTACCCGCACGCGCAGCTGGTCGATCACCTTGTGCTTCTTTTCCATTTCCGCCACGATGTCGCGGTAGAGGTTGAGCGCATTTTGCTTCACCAGATCCAGCACGTGGCGCATGCTGCCCGTGGCGTCGATGCAAAAGACCATATCGACATGGTAGGTCAGTTTATACCCTTCCAAACCGATCGAGCCTCCCTCAAAAAAGCGTTCTTCTTTCAAAAGGATTCTGCGTCAGCCCGTATTTTCCTGCCGAATGGGAAGGAAAAGCGGCGACGGAGCACGAAATATTTTCTGAATAAGATGCTTGACGATGAAAGGATCAGGGCGATGAAGGTACGCAGGACCATCGGCGGTGCGCTGTTTGGCATTGGCTGTGCGGTTACGTTTGTAGGAATCTTGGCGACGGTGTTGCCCATGGTTCAGAACGACCAGCTGCAGCTGGTGCTGTCTTCGTTTGAAATGCCATCGGGGAATCTTATCGTCAGCGCCGTCAATGGAGCGATGACCTACGCGCTGCATCATTGCTACGGGGTGCTGCTGTGCGGCATTGCAATGATGGCGGTGGGGATGGGCATTCTGCTCCGCCGTTCGCGCCGCCGCCCCGCCCGCCGCAGGGCGCCCTCGCCTTACAGCCGCCCGGCGTCTGCGCCCGCAGCCAAACCCGTATGGCCGGAGGAGGATGCCGACTGGTCGGCATGGAAGCCGCGGGAAGCGAGAACCAACCCCTTTGCGGGGGCGATTTATGAGGACCTTCCCCCCCGTACACCGTCTCCGGCGGTGCCGACGGCCTACACGCCGCCGCCCATTCTGCCGCCCTCCAATGCCGAGGATGAACCCTCGCCCTATGCCCGGCCCTTTGCAGAGCCGCCTGCGCCGCCGCCCGTGGCGGAGCCTGCTGATGCAGAGCCTTTCTTTGCAACACCGTCTGTGGGGGAGCGGTCATCCACGCCGGAGTCGTCAGCGCCGCCTGCTGTGGAGCCTCCCTCCGTGGCACAGGCCGTGCAGGAGCCGACGGCAGCGTCTACGTCATTTGCCGTTTCGGGGATGGACACAGCTCCCTCTGTTCCCGTCCCGCCCGCGCCGTCGGCCGTACCTGCCCATACCGAGGCTGGCACGCCCAGCCAGAGCGGATCACGTGTGATGATTCGCTCCACCATTGCGGCCAGGGCGGAAAAGTCCGCCCCGGAGCCTACAGCCCCCGCACCGCCCGCGTCGCGCAAGGTGGTGCTGGACGGCATCGCCTACGAGCCCAACGAGCCTCCGGAAGAGGAGGCCGCGCCGCCCGTATCCTCCCGAATCCGCAGCACGATGGGCAAGCACACGGTATAAACGCAGAGCTGAATAAGGAAAGGGGCCGCCTCGCTGCGGCCCCTTCATGATGCCGGAAAAAACCCGCGAGGTCGATTCCGGCATGCAAATGCGGCGTCCGGATGAACCGGACGCCGCGGGTTTGTGTTACGGGTTGAGCAAGGTGTCGAGAAGCTCCATACCGGCATCGTTCGTGCCATCATCATTGACCACGGTTTCGGTGGTATTGACCGTTTCAGTCGTTTGTGCTTCCTTGACCTGCAGGTTCATGGTGGAGAAGTTGTTCGCGTCCGACTTCAGCGTGGCCGTCAACGTGAGGGAAGTAGCGGTTTCATCCACAGCGACGGTCAAGAGGCCGCTGGCGCTGATACTGGTTTCCTTTGACTTGGCGCCGGACAACGTCCACAGAATGGGGTAGGCCTCGACGTTGTCGCTATCATACACGATGGCCTGATCGTTCATCAGAGCAGTCAGCTGTAGGGTCTTGCCCTTGGTAACGGAACTCTTCGACTGAATGGTCAGCACGGCCGCGGCGGGAGCCTGAGGTTCAGGCTCCGCCACAGGTTCCTGCACGGGTTCGGTGTAAGTCTCCTGCACGGGCTCGGTGTAGGTCTGCGTCTGGGAAACAGCCGGCTCTTCCTGGAGTGTGTCCATATTATTGTCGCTGGGGAGCAGGTCTAAGGTAGAGGCGCTGGGATTGGTCACAGAAATCGTAATGGAGTTGCTTGTAGCAGTGGCGCCGCTGCCATCCTTTACGATCACCCAGAGGCCCAAGGGGCTCTTTGCCTCGTCGTCGGCGACCAGTTCATAGCTCCAGGTGCTGGCATCGCTATATGTGCCGCCGCCGTCCCAGCTATACTGGTAGTTGCCGTCTCCCCCCGTGGCGTTCGCGGTGAGCGAGATTGTCTCTCCCACTGTCATGCTGGGAGCCCCGCCCGAGAGCGTAACGCTTAGGGCTTGGGGATCGGGAACGACGGGAGTGGAGCCGGAGACGTTGAGCGTTATGGTCGCTTCCGCGGTGTGGTCTGAGGTACCTTCGCCGCTGTTGTAGGTCACGGTTACTTTGGTGGAGTAGGGACCCGCGGGCAGATCAGCCTTGGGAGTGACATACCAGGAGGATGCGTCGCTCTGGTTGGCGGGGATCTTGCTGGAACCATCTCCGTTGACGGTAAAGTAATTATTGGTATCGTTGATGGCCACTTGCCTGATGGCGGCATCGAAGGCGGAGGTGTTCCGGATGGTGATCGGGATGTTCTCCAGCTTACCGACCGTCTGCGTCACGGTCGCACCATCCACCGACAGGGTTGCCTCGGCAGGCGCGCTGCCTTCGCTTACAGTCAGAGTGACCCGTGCGGTCGCGGGAGCGGCGCCGTTATAGGTGACGGTGATCTGGCCGGTATAGGTCCCGGCGGAGAGCCCGGAGACGGGCTGGACGGTCCAGGTGGTATCGGTCGCGTCGGCGGCAATATTCGTGCTGCCGGTGGTGTTGACGGTAAAGTTCTTCGAGTCGACGCTGACATCGGTAATGGTGGCGGTCACGTCGCCCGTGTTCTCAATGGAGATGGCGGCGGCGCCGGGCGTGCTGCCCTCGGCCACGGAGCCAAAGTTCACGTTGCCCACGGTCAGGCTGGGAGTGCCGGCGGTGGCGGAAACGGTGAAGGTCACGTCCGCCTGCGCGGTCTTGCCGTTGTCATAGGTCAGCACCAGCGTCGCGCTATAGGTGCCTTCGCTCAGACCGAGATTGGGAATCACGGTGTAGGTGGAGCTGTCCTTATCACCGGCCTTAATGGTCGCCGCACCGCCGCTCAAAGCGAAGCTCGCATGATTTTTGCCGGAAAGCGTGGCGCTGGTGACGTTTACGTCAGCCGCACCAGTGTTGGTGACGGTAAAAACCTTTTCGGGCGCCGTCCGATAGCCTTCCTGGACCGGATCGAAGGTCAGATTGCCGATGACAAGTTCGGAGACAGGCGCGGGAGTAGATTCGTTCACAATGAAGGTTACGGGGGCTTTGGCACTGCGCCCGTCATCATAGTTCACGGTGATGTTTGCGAGATATTTGGCGGCGGCAAGATTCGCTTTGGGCTGGATGGTCCAGGAGGTGTCGGTTGCGCCGACCGCAATCTGCTTGTTACCTTCGGTGATGACAAAGTCAGAGCTGTCCGAGTTGACACTGGTGATGTTGGCGGTAGCACTGCCGGTGTTGGTGATGGTCAGAGCCTTTGCGGCAGGCTGCTCGTAGCCCACGACCACTTCGTCGAACGTGGGCACGACAATGCCAAGGAGAGGCGCCTTGACCACGACGGTTGCCGTCTCGCTGGAGGTGTCGGTGCCGGTGTAGGAGCCGGTGCCCGTCACGGTGACGCTCAGCTTGTGGCCCTCATCCTCGGCCGCGACGGTGTAGCTGGCGGAAGTCGCGCCGGAGATGGCCGCGCCGTCACGGTTCCACTGATAGGTCACGGTGGCCTGCGCCGGGCTGGGCACGGCGGTCAGCTTGTCGCCCACGGAAGGCGCGGCGCCCGCGGTGGGATTGGTTTCGTTGCGGATGGTCACGTCGGCGATCGCCCTGGAGGCGCTCACGGCGGCGGTCAGACCGCTGCTCTTGGTGCCGCTGTATACGCCTGTGCCGGTGACGATCAATTCGATCTGCTTGCCGACGTCATTGGCGGTGACGGTGTAGGTGGCCGCATTGCTCACCTGATAGCCGCCCACCTTCCAGGCGTAGATTACGCTGGCTCCGGCCGGGTTGAGGGTGGCGGTCATCACGTCGCCCACGACGGGCGCGATGGTGTTGAGCGTCACGCCCGTCAGCACGGTGTTGCTGACCACGGCGTTGGTCGCCGCGCTGGTGACGGTGCCCTTGTAGGAGCCGGTGCCCGTTACGCGCAGCTGGATGGTCTTGCCCACGTCGTTGGCATCGACGGTGTAGGTGGTATTGGTGCTCTTGAGCACGCCGCCCACCAGCCATTCATAGCTGACGGTGGCGGTGCTGGGCGATATGGCCTGCATCGACAGCACGCTGCCCACCACGGGCATATAGTTGTTGAGGGTGACGCTGGTAACCTCGTTGTTCTCGTGGTAGATGAGGAACTCATTCATCATCCAGCCTACGCGGCTGCCCACGCGGATGCGATCCCACACCGCGCCCTTTTGCAGCACGGCCACCTTGGTGCCCACGCTGTAGACGCCGATCTTGGAATAGCTCTTGCTGGGGCCGGTGCGCAGGCGCACGCCATAGCCGTTGCTGCTCCAGATGGTAGCGTAGCATAGCACGTTGCCGTCATCAGGATAATCGCTGCCAAAGTGCAGGAACTGGCTCATCATATAGCCCACGGTGCCGCCGATGCTGATGCGGGACCAGTAGGTGCCGCGCTCCAGCACCGTGACCGGCGTGCCGACCGCATAGGTGCGAATGATGCGGTAGCCCGTGCCGGGGCCGGTGCGCAGGCGCACACCGTAGCCGTTGTAGCTGGTGACATAAGCGGTTCCCTCGCTGGGAACGGAACCGCCCATGCGCAGGTAATTGCCGTACATATAGCCGGTACGGCCATCCGGCGTCTGAACCTTGTACCAGCCTCCGCTGGAGCCCAGGATCTCGACCTGGGTCCCGGTATAATAGCTGGTGATGGTGGTCGCGCTAAAATTAGGCGCGGAGCGCAGCCTCAGCCAGCCGCCGACAACGGTGGCGTAGGACGCTGCCATGGAGGTTGCGGGCAGAACGCTCAACAGCATTACCGCAACCAGTAGGACCGCAAGAAAACGTTTCATCTGCTTATCCCTCCGATTTTCCGTTTGCCCGGGGTGGTTACGATCATAATACGAACGAAGAGGACAAAATCTTCCCTCTTGTGGAATTTCATTGTACAATTATTTGCAAAGGTTGTAAATAGCGATATATGGTGGTTTTCCTGGGTTTCCGGCCACAAGCCGCCCCGGTGTGACAGACGTTGTTACAAAATTTGCAAGATAACAAAAACAGGAAGAGGGCGAAGCGCCTTCTTCCTGTGCACATGTTATGCCTTTTGGGTAAAGCTGGTGTGGCAGCTGTCTCTTATACACATCTCCGAGCCCACGAGACTC
>ENA-OZAF01000380-OZAF01000380.1-human-gut-metagenome-genome-assembly--contig:-NODE-380-length-19122-cov-4.856978_pt1 | contig 19122 bp, 17 predicted proteins | sample MGYA00244207_ERZ653498 | MGnify/ENA primary metagenome ERZ653498 (study PRJEB26926, sample SAMN06165156) | human gut metagenome | biome: ENVO:00009003; feature: ENVO:2100002; material: ENVO:00002003... | reverse complement strand
GATCTACACGCGTAAGATCGTCGGCAGCGTCAGATGTGTATAAGAGACAGGGTACGCACAGTGTACACGCCTCGGCGCGCTCCCTGCGGCACGACACAAGCGTCTGCGGCAACCCGGAGATCTTTTTCGGCGGCAAATTGAACGGCGTGGGTATCCCGGAGAACGAATATAAGGTGACGGACAGTGCTTTGGTGCAAAACGTCGTCGCAGCGATCGAAGCGCGGTAAGCTTTACCCGGAGAAAGGGGATTTTAGGTGAAAAACGATATTGACAGCATTTTGGATACGCTGTTTTCCGGCGGCAAGCTGAACGTGGGCAGCGGCACGAAAAGCCGCGCCGCAAAAGACGCCGAGGATTTTTTGAACAGCATCGAAAAAACGAATGCCAACATGCAGAGCAGCCTGAATCGGCAGATCAGCGACCTCGATAAGCTGACGAGCGACGCGCAGCGCAGCATGGACGAAATGCGCCGTCTGCTGGACGCCGAGGGCCTGACCGGCACGCCCGAAATGGAAGCGCCGAAAGCGGAGACCGCAGAAAAAAAGCCGAAGGCAAAGGGCGCGGAGGAGCCGCCGCAGGACCCCGCGCAGTCGTTCCGCGAGGCGAGGGAAGCGACGGGCAGAACGGTCATTGGGCAAGACGCATTTTTGGACAGCCTGTTCACCGCATTTCGCCGCCCGAGCGTGACGGGGCGCGAAAACGGCAAGCCCGCGGCGGTCGTCGTGATCTCCGGCAAAGAGGGCACAGGCAGGCACAGTGCGCTTGCGGCTTCGGCTGCGGCGCTCTGCAAAGAGGGTGTTTTGAAAAACGGCGAGGTCACGAATATCGACCTTTCCCGCTACCCGAACGCCGAAGACGGTAAATTACTCACACAGGATCTTTTTTCCGCGCTGCAAAGCGAAAACGATATTGTGCTGTTTGAAAATTTTGAGCAGTGCCACAAATCTTTGCTGCCCATGGTGGCGGCGCTGTGCGAGACGGGCGTTTTAAAATTAGCTTCGCGTTATGCTTTGCAGAAAGGCATGCTCATCGATGTCGGCACGGCGCTTGTGCCCGATGCTGTCAGCGAAATCTCCGTAAACGGGAAGTACCTCGTCTTTTTGACGAGCCAGAAGGACAGCGCGTTTACCGATGCGTTCGGCGCGGCATTTTTGTCCTCCGTCACGGATTTCTGCCGCACGGCGGAATTCACGCGCGAGAGTCTGCTCAGGATCGGCGAAGCGGCGCTCGGTGCATTAAACGACCGCACAAAGGCTAAGCTAAACTACACGTTCACGTTTGGTGAAGATGCCTCGGCGCTTTTGGCGGATAAATTCAGTCGCCGCGACGGCGTGGAGAGCATGGCGCGGCTGACGGAACGTTGCTTCCGCCTTTTGAGCGAAGAAAAGCTGCGCCGCGCGGAAAAGGACGGTGAAAAGACCGTTTCCGGCACACTCGGCGTAAAAGACGGTGTGCTTATGTTCACATTCCCGGATTTTGCCGTCACGGTGGAAGAAGAGAAAAAGCAGGCGGCAGACCCGAAAGCTGCCGAAGAAGTGAAATCGGAGCTTAACGAGATCATCGGACTTAGTGAAGTGAAGGACTACGTGCTGTCGCTTGAGCAGAACTATATCATTCAGCGGCTGCGCGAAGCGCGCGGCATGAAGGCCGATGTGCCCACCATGCACATGATCTTTACCGGCAATCCCGGCACGGGCAAAACGACCATCGCAAGGCTTGTTTCACGCTATTTAAAAGCCATGGGTGTACTGAGCGGCGGGCAGCTGATTGAAGTCACGCGCGCCGACCTTGTAGGCAAATACGTCGGTCATACCGCACCGCTCACGCAGCAGGTCATTCGCTCTGCGCTCGGCGGCGTGCTGTTCATCGATGAGGCATATTCGCTGTACCGCGGCGCAGACGACAGTTTCGGACTGGAAGCCATCGATACCATCGTCAAGGGGATGGAGGACCACAGAGAAGACCTTATCGTTATTTTGGCGGGCTATACAAAAGAAATGGAGGAGTTTCTCACGGCGAACTCCGGCCTGCGCTCGAGATTCCCGAATATCATCGAGTTTCCGGATTATACGGCGGAGGAGCTGCTGGCCATTACAAAGCTGACTGCAAAGAAAAAGGGCTATACGATCGATGAAACATGCGAAACGCCGCTGCTTCAATATTACGAAAAGCGGCAGGCAACGGACGCCAGAACGGCGGGCAACGGACGCTTGGTGCGCAATTTGGTTGAGGACGCGATCTTAAACCAGTCTCGCAGATTGACGGGCGGAGACGTGACAAAGCTGACGGAAGCGGAGCTTGCGGCGCTTTTAAGCGAGGATTTTGACCTAAGCGAAGGATAGAAACGGTGTGAAACCGCATGAAAATGATGAAAGTGTAAACATTTATCGATTTCTCTTGCAACTTTTAAAAGAAAGATTTACAATACAAGATTGGAGAGACCGAAAGTTTCAGTAAACTTCCATTCTGTGATAAGCGAAAGACAACCGAGCGAATAAAGTTTCGCCCGCCTTTTCAAAGGCGGCGGATCCCAAAGGCAGCGCCTTTGGTCGCTTTCCGCAGAAAGCGAATTGCGCGGCCCCTCCAAGAGCGTTTATCCAAACCGTAAATTATTGCGAAAGGGCATGAGAATATGACGAAAATCGATATTTTTTCCGGCTTCCTCGGCGCAGGCAAAACCACGCTGATCCGCAAGCTGATCTCCGAAGCTTTTAAGGGCGAAAAGCTCGTCCTCATCGAAAACGAGTTCGGCGAGATTGCCATTGACGGCGGCTTTTTGCAGGACGCCGGCATTGAAATCACCGAGATGAGCCAGGGCTGCATCTGCTGCAGCCTTGTGGGCGACTTCGGCAAGGCGCTGCATCAGGTGCTGGAGACCTACCACCCGGACCGCATTTTGATCGAGCCGTCCGGCGTAGGCAAGCTGAGCGATGTGATCCGTGCCGTGCAGAACCTGCACATGGAAGACGTTACGCTGAATAGCTTCACCACCGTTGCCGATGCAAACAAGTGCAAAATGTATATGAAGAACTTCGGCGAGTTCTATAACGACCAGATCGAGCACGCAAACTCCATCATTCTGAGCCGCACGGACGGTATCAAGCCCGAAAAGCTTGAAGCCTGCGTCGCTCTGTTGCGCGAGCACAACCAGAACGCCACCATCATTACCACCCCGTGGGATCAGCTCACCGGCGCACAGATTCTCGAGACGATGGAGCACAAGAATACCCTTGAAGAGGAGCTGAAGCTCCTTGCCGAGGAGACCGAGCACGAGCACCACCATCACCACGATCATGACCACGATGAGCATGACGAGCACTGCACCTGCGGCTGCCACGACCACCATGACGATGAGCACGACCACGAGCATCACCACCATCATCATGCCGACGAGGTGTTCACAAGCTGGGGCACCGAGACGACCCGCAAGTTCACGAAGGACGAGATCGAGCACATCCTCGAGGAGCTCGACAACAGCGAAAAGTACGGTATGATCCTGCGTGCAAAGGGTATCGTCGCAGGCCGGGACGGCGAGTGGATCCACTTCGACTACGTGCCGGAGGAGACCTCTGTGCGCAACGGCAGCGCCGGTGTCATCGGCCGCCTGTGCGTCATCGGCTCTCACATCAACGAGGCCGCGATCGAAGCGCTGTTCGCGTAATGTGGGCTGAACCTTACAGAAAGGCGGAATATTGATGGATGATATGCCGGTTTACCTGTTTACGGGCTTTCTCGAATCAGGCAAGACCTCTTTTATAGATGAAACGCTTGCGGATAAGCGTTTCAATAACGGGCAGCGTACCTTGTTGCTCGTCTGCGAGGAAGGCGAGGCGGAGTACGACGAGTCCCGCCCCTACATGAAGAACATCTATGTGGAAAACATTGAGGACGAAGACGAGCTGACGAGCGAAACGCTTGCCATCCTCGCGAAAAAGCATCGCGCTTCCCGTGTGCTCATCGAGTATAACGGCATGTGGCAGCTGAAAACGCTGTACGACAACATGCCGGAAAACTGGGCGGTCTACCAGGAATTCATGTTCGCGGATGCGACGACATTCCTCACTTACAACGCCAACATGCGCGGCCTTGTTGTGGATAAGCTCTCCGGCTGCGAGTTGGTCGTGTTCAACCGTTTCACGAAGGACATGGACAAAATGGCGTTCCACAAGATTGTGCGCGGCATCAGCCGCCGCCCGGACATCGCCTACGAGTACACGAACGGCGACGTCGAATACGACGAGATCGAAGATCCGCTGCCGTTTGACATCAACGCGCCGGTCGTAAAGATTGAAGACGGCGATTACGCGCTGTGGTACCGTGACCTTTCCGAAGACCCGAAGAAGTACGACGGCAAGGTCGTCGAGTATAAGGGCCTTGCAGCCGTGAACCCGCGCATGAAGCCGGGCATGTTCTTCTTCGGCCGCCAGCTGATGACCTGCTGCGTGGAGGATATCCAGTTTGCGGGTCTGCTCACGCTGTGCGACGCGGACAAAATGCCGGAAAACGGAAAGTGGTACACCATGCGCCTTTCCGTTGCGTATAAGTGGCACAAGCTCTACGGCCGCAAGGGTCCGGTTCTGACGCTTCAGAACATCGAGCCTGCCGAAGCGCCCGCGCAGCCCGTTGCGACGTTCTATTAAGCTTAAATTCATTGCCCGTTGGCTTTTCAAAAGTCGGCGGGTAATTTTTTTATTTATTTTTCTGTATACGGTGTCGAAAGTGCGCGATTTATGGTATACTAAAAATTACTTAAATATATGAAATGAAAATGGTGATAACTTTGCATACATATCAGCTTGTTTTGCCCTGCCTTTTGGGTGTTGAGGGCCTTGTAGCGGAGGAGCTCCGCGATATGGGCGCGGAAAATGTCGCGCCGGAAAACGGACGTGTGCTGTGCGCAGGCTCCCCGGAGATGATTGCCCGCGCGAATATCCGCTCCCGCTTTGCGGAGCGTGTGCTCGTTCTGCTCGGTACATTTGAAGCGAAAAGTTTTGAAAGCCTGTTTCGCGGCGTGAAGGCCCTGCCGTGGACGGAGTGGATCGGCCGCGACGACGCATTTCCGGTCAAGGGGCGGTGCTTATCGAGTCAGCTCATGAGCGTGCCGGACTGCCAGGCCATTATCAAAAAAGCCGTGGTGGAAAGCCTCAAGGAGGCGTATAAGCTGGAGCATTTCCCGGAGACGGGCGCGAACTACCAGATTCAGTTTTTAATCATGAAAGACAAGGTCAGCATTATGCTGGATACGAGCGGCGCGGGGCTACACAAGCGCGGTTACCGCAAAAATTCCAACGAAGCGCCCATCAAAGAGACGCTTGCGGCGGTCATGGCAAAGCTTTCCCGTGTGCGCACGGACGGCACGCTCATCGACCCTTTCTGCGGTTCGGGTACGATTTTAATCGAGGGCGCCATGCTTGCCATGCACATTGCGCCCGGCCTGCGCCGCCACTTTGCGGCGGAAAAGTGGAAAGCCGTCCCCGGAAATATCTGGGACAACGAGCGCATTGCCGCAAAGGCACTTGAACGCCGCGATGAGGGCTTTTTGGCGTTCGGCTATGACATTGATCCAGAGGCCGTGCGCCTGACGCTTGAAAACGCGAAGAAAGCGGGCGTTGCGCAGTATATCTCCGCAGAAGTGCGCGACATCAAGGATTTCAGCAACGACGGCCCGTTCGGCTGCGTCATCTGCAACCCGCCGTACGGCGAGCGGCTTTTAGATGTAAAAACGGCGGAGGACATCTACAAAACGATGGGGCGCGTCTTTACGCCGAAGCGCGGCTGGAGCTATGCTGCCATCAGTCCGGACGAGCGGTTTGAGACATGCTTCGGCAAAAAAGCCGACCGCCGCCGCAAGCTCTACAACGGCATGATCCGCTGCCAGTATTACATGTATTTTAAGGCATAAAAGATGCTTTAGGGGAGGGTACATATGCGGAATGTTTATATCATCAACCCAAAAGCCGGCAAGCACGACCATACCGTGCAGTTTATGGAGCGCATCCGCGCCGTGCATGCCACGCACGGGGAAGAGCCGGAAATTTACCTCACACAGCGCGCGGGCCATGGCGAGGAGCTGGCAAGAGCGGCCGCCGAAAAGGGCGATGCGGTGCGCATTTGGGCTGTCGGTGGCGACGGCACGGTGCTGGAGGTCGTGCGCGGTGCGGAGTTTCACAAAAACGTCGCCGTGGGCGTATATCCGTGCGGCAGCGGCAACGACTTCGTGCGCTCATTCGGCAAGCGCGAAGTGTTTTTGAATCCGGAAAATCAGCTGGCGGGCAAGACTGTGTCCATCGATATGATCCGCACGCAGCACGGCGATGCCGTGAACATTTGCTCTGTGGGTTTTGACGCCAAGGTGGCGGCGGAGATGAATTATTATAAGCACCTGCCGTTCGTTTCGGGCGAGCTTGCGTATACCATTTCGCTTGCAAAGTGCTTTTTGGGGCACCTTGCGGACAAAATGACCGTAACATTTTACTATGCGGACGGCACAAAAGAGACCGTTACGGGCGAATTTCTGTTCACGCTTGCGGGCAACGGTCGCTGGTATGGCGGCGGGTACTGCGGGGCGCCGAACTCGGTGATGGACGACGGTCTGCTCGATTTTGTGATGATCCGAAAGCCCGCCTATTTCCGCATTCCGGGCCTTGTGACGAAGTATAAGCACGGTGAGCATTTAAGCAACCCGGCGTTTTCCGACCTGCTCGTTTACCGCCGCGGCGTGAAGATCGAAATTCAAAGCGAAAATGAAGTCGTCAGCAATATGGACGGCTTGTGCATCAAGGTGAAAAGCGAGGAATACAACATTCTGCCGCACGCACTGAATTTCATTTTGCCGCGCGGCGCGGCATTGCCGAAGGAGCCGAACAATGCGCGGTGATACACTCGGAAAAGCGGAAATCTTAACGCCGCGCCTGCGCCTTAGACGCTTTTCCATGCAGGACATGAGCGGCTTTCTGCTGTTTGCCGCCGATGCGGATACCATGCTGCGGGCGGGCTCCAAGCCGGTTTCTACACCGGCGGAGGCGGAGAGTGAATTGAGGCGCGCCGCAGACGACCCGTATGCCTTTGCCATCACCCTGCGCGAAACGGGCGAAGTGATGGGCAAGATCAAGTATCAGCGCGATTACTGCCGCTATAATACGGACAGTATTTCGATTGGCTACGAGCTTTCGCGCCGCTACCGCCATAACGGCTACATGACGGAAGCGCTGCGCGCCATGGTGCAGAACGCGTTTGAAGTGATGAACGTCGAGGTCGTCGCCATCAGCCACTTTGTGGGTAACGAGCCGTCAAGAAAGGTCATCGAGCGCGCGGGATTCATCTTTGAGGGCGTTATGCCGTGCGGCTTTAAGCGGTTTGACGGCGAAATTTTTGACAATGTGTGTTACTCCATCCTGCGTTCGGAGTACGATACGGGGCTCATTTCGTCCGTGCGACGCATGCGGTAAAGCTTACAAATCAATGTGCATGCCCATATTCCGTCAGAAAATTGTGGAAATACCGCTTTTTTCTATTGCCAATGTACAAAAGCAGTGCTAAAATTGAATAAACTCAAAAACTGTGACTTTGTTGTGTCTTGCACCGGCAAAGTCTGTTTTTTAACGCGAAAGAAAGGAAGGAATAAAGATGGAACAGTCTTTTCCGAAGCGCCCGTTCCGCACGCACGGCGGCGCGCATGTGCCGCACCACAAGAACACGGCGCATACCGAAACGCACGTGATGCCGCCGCCCGATGAGATCACGCTGCCCATGACGCAGCACATCGGTGCACCGTGTGTGCCCTGTGTGAAAAAGGGCGACCACGTGTATGTTGGCACCAAGGTCGCAGACAGCGACGCATACGTTTCCGTGCCGATCCATTCCTCGGTTTCCGGCACCGTGAAGGAGATCAAAAAAGTCATTATGCCCGGCGGGCAGGCGGTGGACGCCGTCATCATCACGTCGGACAGGTTAATGGAGCACGACCCTGCGGTATGTCCCCCGCCGGAGATCAAAACGAAGCAGCAGCTGGCCGATGCGGCGCGCGCTTCGGGTCTCGTCGGTCTCGGCGGCGCAGGCTTCCCGGCGCACGTGAAATTAAACGTCCCCCCGGACAAAAAAATCGATACGCTCATCGTCAACGTTGCGGAGTGTGAGCCCTATATTACCTCCGACCACCGCGAGGCGCTCGAAAACGGCAAAAACGTGCTTGCCGGTATTTATAAGATCAAAGAGATTTTAGACGTGCACCGCGTCATCATCGCGATTGAAGACAATAAGCCCGACGCCATCGAAGCGCTGACGCGCATTGCGGATGACCCGAAAATGGACCCGAACGACGAAGTGCGCGTGTTAAAGCTGCATGCAAGCTACCCGCAGGGCGCGGAAAAGGTGCTGGTGCAGGCGGCAACGGGCAGAAAAGTCCCGGCGGGCGGTCTGCCGGCAGACGTGGGTTGCCTTGTCATGAACATCGGCTCCGTCTCGTTCCTTGCAAGCTACATGCGCACCGGTATGCCGCTGACGATGAAGCGCGTCACGGTGGACGGCAGCGCCGTGCAGAACCCGCAGAATGTCATTGTGCCCATCGGCACAAAAATTCGCGAGGTCATGGAATTCTGCGGCGGCTATAAGGAAGAACCGCAGAAGCTCATTATGGGCGGCCCGATGATGGGCGTCGCCGTGACAACCGACGAGCTGCCGGTCTTAAAGCAGAATAACGGGTTACTCGCGTTCGGTGCGGAAGAAGCGCGCCTTTTGGAGCCGACCGACTGCATCCGCTGCGGCCGCTGCGTTGCGGCATGTCCCATGAACCTTGTGCCCGCAAAGCTTGAAAAATACGCGGAGCGCAAGGACGTGGAAATGCTGAAAAAACTCGACATCATGACGTGCATGGAATGCGGCTGCTGCGCATTCTCCTGTCCGGCGAAACGCCGCATCGTGCAGGCCATTCGCCTCGGCAAATACTATGTAAAGAAGGAGGCGGCTAAAAAGTGAACAAATTCATCGTTTCCTCCTCGCCGCACTTTCAGTCGAAAGACACCACCCAGACCTTGATGCTGGACGTCATTTTGGCGCTGACCCCTGCGATGATTGCGTCCGTCATCATTTTCGGCTTCCGTGCGGCGGTTATTATCCTGACAACGGTCGCGTCCTGCATTTTGAGCGAATACATATCCCGCCGCGTCATGAAGCGCCGCCAGACGGTCGGTGACCTTTCCTGCGTTGTGACGGGCGTTTTGCTCGCGATGAACCTGCCCGTTTCCATCAGCCCCATCATTGCGGCGTTCGGCGGCGTCATCGCCATTGTTGTCGTAAAGCAGATGTTCGGCGGCATCGGACAGAACTTCGTGAACCCCGCGCTAACGGCGCGTATCATTCTGATGAACTCGTTCCCGGCGAAAATGACCGCGTGGACGGCGCCGATGGACCACAGTTTCTCCGATGCCATGACGACCGCAACGCCGCTCGGCATTCTCTCCGAGGGCACGGGTGCGGTGCTGCCAAGCTACCTCGATATGTTTCTCGGCAACACGGGCGGCTGCCTCGGCGAGACCTGTGCACTCGCACTTATTCTCGGCGGCATTTACCTTGTTGCACGCCGCGTTATCAGCCCGGTTATCCCGGTCACGTACCTTGCAACGGCAGCGGTGCTTTCCGCACTGCTCGGCCGCGACCCGCTAATGGATATTCTTTCCGGCGGCCTCTTGCTCGGCGCTATTTTTATGGCGACCGATTACACCACAAGCCCCATCAACTTCAGCGCACGCGTCATCTATGCCGTCGGCTGCGGCGTGCTGACGATTTTAATCCGCCAGTTCGCGTCTTTGCCGGAGGGCGTATCGTACTCCATCGTACTGATGAATATTTTAGTGCCGCTCATTGAGCGCGTTGCGAAGCCGCAGACGTTCGGCAAAATGAAGGCAAAGAAAGCGGGTGACGCAAAATGAAGATCACCGCGAAAGATATTTTAAAACCGGCGCTCATTCTGTTTGTCATCTGCCTTGTCGTCACGGCGCTTCTGGCGGGCACAAACCTGCTGACGAAGGATAAAATCGCCGAGCAGTCCGCACTGGAAGCGGAGCAGTCGAGAAAAGTCGTTTTGAGCGACGCGGACAGCTTTGAAGAAGCGGACGGCTATTACATCGGCAAAGCGAATAACGAAACGGTCGGCTACGTTTTCCAGACGGAGGCGAAGGGCTACGGCGGTGCGGTGAAGGTCATGACCGGCATCAGCGCCGACGGGCAGATCACCGGCGTTGTCATTCTGGAGCACAGCGAAACACCGGGTCTTGGCGCGAACGCGGAAAAGGCTTCCTTTACGGATCAGTTTAAGCAGACTGCGCCGGAAAAGGGCATCACGCTTGTGAAGAATAAGGCGCCGTCGGACGGCGAGATCGAAGCCATGACCGGCGCGTCCATCACGAGCCGCGCGGTGACGAACGCCGTCAACGAAGCCATCACAAAGTACAACACGGTAAAGGAGGGCGCATAACATGGCAAAAAGCCTCAAAGAAGAATTTACAAAAGGCATTATCAAAGAGAACCCCGTGCTGCGCCTGATGCTCGGCACCTGCGCGACGCTCGCCGTCACAACGGCAGCCTCGAACGCCATCGGCATGGGCCTTGCGACGACATTCGTACTCGTATGTTCCAACGCCGTTATTTCTCTTCTCAAAAAAATCATCCCGGATAAAGTCCGCATCCCGGCGTATATCACCATTGTTGCGGGTTTTGTTACCATTGTGCAGCTGCTCATCAAGGCCTACGTGCCGGCGCTTAACAAGTCGCTCGGCGTGTTCCTGCCGCTCATCGTTGTCAACTGCATCATTTTGGGCCGTGCGGAAATGTTCGCCAGCAAAAATCCCGTGCTGCCGAGCATCGTAGACGGTCTTGGAATGGGCGTGGGCTTCACCGCCGCGCTGCTCGCCATGGGCATCATCCGTGAATTGCTCGGCGCGGGTACCGTGTTCGGCATTCCGCTCCTCTCGAATTTCATGGATCCCATCATCATTTTCCTGCTCCCGCCGGGCGGCTTCTTCGTGTTCGGTATTCTCATCGCCATTGCGGGCAAGCTTTCCGCGGAGGGCAAAGCGCCGGAGACCATGGGCTGCGCTGCATGCCCGTTGGCGGCTTCCTGCTCCAAGGTTCAGGAAAAATGTGAAAAGGAGGGCGGCAAAGCATGAGCCTTAAATTTTTAGTTGGCATTTTCCTTGCCGCAATCCTCACGGAGAACTATATTCTCAATAAGTTTCTCGGCATCTGTCCGTTCCTCGGCGTTTCCAAAAAGCTCAATACGGCGTTCGGCATGAGCTGCGCCGTAACGGTTGTCATGGTTATCGCGACGGCGGTCACATGGCCGGTGTATACGTATGTACTTGTCCCGCTGAACCTCGATTATTTGCAGACCGTGGTGTTCATCCTCATCATCGCGGCGCTCGTGCAGCTTTTGGAGACCGTGATGCACAAGTATATGCCGCCGCTGTATAACGCGCTCGGCATTTACCTGCCGCTCATCACGACGAACTGCGCCGTGCTGGGCGTGACGATGCTCGTGCTCGAAAAAGGCGCGGAAAACCCGAGCTTCGGCTATTTGGCATCGCTTGTCAACGCGTTCGGCGCAGGCATCGGCTTCATGGTTGCAATGGTCATTTTCGCCGGTGTGCGTGAGCGCCTCGAGCTGTGCGACGTGCCGAATTTCCTCAAAGGTCTGCCGATCACGCTGATCGCCGCGTCGCTTGTGGCGGTTTCGTTCCTCGGCTTTAACGGCATTATAGACCGTCTGCTCGCCTGAGCAAAACGAAAGGGGTTTCTATATGGATAAAATTTTGATCCCGGTTCTGATCGTCGCGGGCATCGGTCTTCTGGCGGGTATTATTCTGGCGGTTGCCTCCGCCATTATGGCCGTGCCGAAGGATGAGAAAGCGGAAGCGATTTTAGAGGTGCTTCCGGGCGCGAACTGCGGCGCGTGCGGTTTTTCCGGCTGCTCCGGCTATGCTGCGGCGCTCTCTAAGGGCGAAGCGCAGCCCGGGCTGTGTTCTCCCGGCGGCGAAGCGTGCGCCAAAGCGTGCGCAGAGCTGCTTGGCACGGGCGACGTTGCCGTCGAGAAAAAGACGGCGCTTGTCCACTGTATGGGCAGCTATGACTGCACCAGCGACAAAATGCGCTACGACGGCATCGATAGCTGCGCCGCATCTACCCTGCTTGCCGGCGGTATCTCCAGCTGCCGCTATGGCTGCATGGGCATGGGCGACTGCGCCGCCGTGTGCGAATACGGCGCAATCAACATCTGCAACGGCATGGCGTCAATCGACCCCGCAAAGTGCCGCGGCTGCGCAAAATGCACCGCTGCATGTCCGAAGGGGCTCATCAGCTTTGTGCCGCTGAAAAAGCAGGCGGTCGTGCGCTGCTCCAACTGTGATAAGGGCGCAGAGACGATGAAGGTTTGCAAGGTGGGCTGTATTGGCTGCGGCAAGTGCATGAAGGCGTGCGAAGTGGGCGCCGTAAAGGTAACGAACTTCTGCGCGAAGGTCGATCCCGCAAAGTGCATCGGCTGCGGCAAATGTGCCGAGGTCTGCCCGAGACACGTCATCACCATGCTGGACGCGTAATTTTTAAAACAAACCGAGCCTCGGCTGTATGCCGGGGCTTTTTTGTTGTCAAAATTTGCAATCCGCTCTTTACAAATCCCTGAAAATCCGTTATACTATACAAAACACGGTTCACCAAAGTTTTTTCTGCGGTGCGCCGCAAAACAGCTTTTTCGTTCTGAGCACAAGGCATCGCCGCGTGTAAGCCGAAAATGGATAGAGGTATATTCCGCAGATAGATTCTGCGCTTTTTGTGCTTCCTGCATTTTCGGCAGGGAGCATTTTTGTTTTGCTTGTTTTATAAAAACGGGAGGTGTTTTATGCAGACACGCGTAGCCGTGATGAGCATTATTCTGGAAGATAACGCCCACGCGGAAGAAATCAACGACATTCTGCACCTGTACGGTCGGTACATCATCGGACGCATGGGGCTGCCGTACAGACAGAAAAATATCAACATCATCTGTGTGGCGGTGGATGCCCCACAGGATGTCATCAGCGCCATGGCGGGAAAGCTCGGGCGCGTGCGCGGCGCCAACATCAAAACGGCGTATTCCAATTTCACGAGCACAGAGCCGGAAATCAAAACGGAGTGATCCGAAAAAATGACTAACGGGAAAGTGAACTGACCCGAAAGAAAGGAAATTATCAAACTATGTACGATCCGAAATCCTTAAAAGCAGAGGAATTTATCTGCCACGAAGAAATTGAAGACACTTTAAAATACGCGGACGAGAACAAAGACAACATGCCGCTCATCCGCGAAATTCTCGATAAAGCCCGTCTGTGTAAGGGACTTTCACACCGCGAGGCATCCGTTCTGCTCGCCTGCGAAAACCCGGAGATTCTGGACGAAATCTATAAGCTTGCAAACGAGATCAAGCACAAGTTTTATGGCAACCGCATTGTCATGTTTGCGCCGCTGTACCTTTCCAACTACTGCGTGAACGGCTGCATCTACTGTCCGTATCACCGCCAGAACCATCACATCCCACGCCGCAAGCTGACGCAGGAGGAGGTCGCAAAGGAAGTCATTGCGCTGCAGGACATGGGTCATAAGCGCCTTGCCATTGAAGCCGGCGAAGACCCGGTGAATAACCCCATCGAGTACATTCTCGACTGCATCAAGACCATTTACAGCATTCAGCATAAGAACGGCGCCATCCGCCGCGTAAACGTCAACATCGCCGCGACGACCGTGGAAAACTACCGCAAATTAAAGGAAGCCGGCATCGGCACGTACATCCTGTTCCAGGAGACCTACCACAAGGAAAGCTACGAAAAGCTGCATCCCACGGGCCCGAAGCATAACTACGCCTACCACACCGAGGCGATGGACCGCGCCATGGAGGGCGGTATCGATGACGTGGGTCTCGGCGTTCTGTACGGCCTTGAAATGTACCGTTACGAGTTCTGTGGCCAGCTGATGCACGCGGAGCACCTTGAAGCCGTGCACGGCGTAGGCCCGCATACCATCAGTGTGCCGCGCCTTAAAAAAGCCGACGACATTGACCCGACGAAGTTTGATAACGGCATCAGCGACGAAACATTCGCGAAAATCTGCGCACTTATTCGTATCGCCGTGCCGTACACCGGCATGATCATCTCCACGCGTGAGAGTCAGAAGGTGCGCGCGCAGGTTATCAACCTCGGCGTTTCGCAGATCAGCGGCGCATCCCGTACCTCCGTCGGCGGCTATGCCGAAGAGGAGCGTCCCACCGACACCGAGCAGTTCGACGTTTCCGATCAGCGCTCCCTTGACGAGGTCGTCCGCTGGCTGATGGAGACCGACCACATTCCGTCCTTCTGCACGGCATGCTACCGCGAGGGCCGCACCGGCGACCGCTTCATGAGCCTGTGTAAGAGCGGACAGATCCAGAACTGCTGCCACCCGAACGCACTCATCACCTTAAAAGAATTCCTCGAGGACTACGCTTCCCCGGAGACGAAGGCCATCGGCGAAAAGATGATCGCGCAGGAGCTTGAAAACATCCCGAACGAGAAGACCCGCAGCATCGCAAAGGGCTATATTGAAAAGGTCGCCCACGGCGAGCGCGACTTCCGTTTCTAAAACTTTCGGTTATTCTTTAAAAGGCAGGCGACTTCTATGGCAGACCTTAACCAGACCCCCTCGGCAAACCGTGTGCACATCGCATTTTTCGGCAAGCGCAACGCCGGTAAATCCAGCGTGGTGAACGCCGTTACGGGGCAGAATATCTCCATTGTGTCCGATGTCAAGGGCACCACGACCGACCCTGTGCAGAAAGCCATGGAACTTTTGCCGCTTGGACCGGTCGTCATTATCGACACGCCCGGCATGGACGACGAGGGCACCGTGGGCGAGCTGCGTGTGCAGCGCGCCCGGCAGGTACTCAATAAAGCTGATATTGCGGTGCTCGTCATCGACGGCACGGTCGGCAAAAGTGCGGAAGACCTCGCACTGCAAAAGCTCATCGAGAAAAAAGGCGTGCCGTATATCATCGTATTGAATAAAGACGACCTCGGCGGGTTCAAGGCCGAAAACGACAACGAAATCGCGGTCAGCGCGAAGACGGGTGAGCATATTTTTGAGCTCAAGGAAAAGCTTGCCGCCATCGCTGCAAAGGGGCAGAACACCAAAGTTATTTTGGGTGACTTACTTGAGCACGGCGACCACGTGGTGCTCGTCACGCCCATCGATTCCTCCGCGCCGAAAGGCCGCATGATTTTGCCGCAGGTGCAGGCCATCCGCGACATTCTGGACGCGGGTGCAACATGCTCTGTCACGCAGGTGGAAGAGCTTGCGGGCGTGCTAAACGGCCTCAAAACGCCGCCGAAGCTCGTTGTTACGGACAGCCAGGCATTCGGCAAAGTAAAGCAGATCGTGCCCGAGAGCATTAAGCTCACGTCATTCTCCATCTTATTTGCGCGCTACAAGGGCGTTTTAGAGACGGCCGTGCGCGGCGCTGCGGCTATTGAGAATCTGAAAGCGGGCGACCGCATTTTGATTTCCGAAGGCTGCACGCATCACCGCCAGTGCGGCGATATCGGCACCGTGAAGCTGCCCGCGTGGATCCGCAAACACACCGGCAAGGACTTTGAATTCGAGTTTACTTCCGGCGGCGGATTTCCCGAAGATCTTTCGCCGTATGCCCTTATTGTGCACTGCGGCGGCTGTATGCTGAATGAACGCGAAATGCAGTTCAGACAGTCTTCCGCCGAAGAAAAAGGCGTGCCGTACACGAACTACGGCATTCTCATTGCATATATCAATGGCATTTTAAAGCGGAGCTTAGCCCCGTTTGACGAATATGCTTCCATGATTTAAGCTGTTATTTGCAAAAGACAGTCCCGGCTTTCAAACGAGCGCGGGGCTGTTTTTTTGTCGTTTTGTGGGGGGTTTTGTATGAAAAAAGCGGACATCAGAGGACATCGGAGGACAAAATTATTACGGAACTGTTAAAAGTCAAAAAAATCGCGTTTTTCCTATTGACTTTTCTTGACCAAGTGATTAGAATAGGTTTAGCACTCGGGGATAATGAGTGCTAAAGCGTAAGCGGCACAGCTCCCCGAGACCTAAACTTGTATTTCTTTACCGACCGGGCCGCACCCCGGCGGGTTTCGCGGCGCACCCCGCTGTACGCGAAAAATTTATTTATGAACTGCGGGGAGAAAGGATACGGCGCATTAGGCGCCAAGGTGGAAGTTATGACCATTAAGCCTTTGACAGACAGAGTACTCATTCAGGCCGAGAAAGCGGAGGAGACCACAAAGAGCGGCATCGTGCTGACAAGCGCGGCACAGGAGAAGCCGCAGATCTCCCGCGTTATCGCAGTAGGCCCCGGCGGCATGGTAGACGGCAAGGAAGTCGTTATGCAGCTTAAGGCCGGCGACCGCGTCATCACCGGCAAGTACACCGGCACGGAAGTGAAGATCGACGGCGAGGAATATACCATCGTTCGTCAGTCCGACGTTCTGGCAGTCGTTGAGTAATTTGAGTTTCAGTCTTTATTTTTGATATTTGGAATTGTGAGGTAATTTATTATGGCAAAGCAGATCATTTACGGCGAAGAAGCCAGAAAAGCATTGCTCGGCGGTATCAACAAGCTTGCAGATACCGTTAAGATCACCCTTGGCCCGAAGGGCAGAAACGTTGTGCTCGATAAGAAGTTCGGCGCACCGCTCATCACGAACGACGGCGTGACAATCGCTAAGGAAGTTGAGCTTGAAGATCCGTTTGAGAACATGGGCGCACAGCTCGTGAAGGAAGTTGCAACCAAGACGAACGACGTTGCAGGCGACGGCACCACGACCGCAACACTGCTTGCACAGGCACTCATCCGTGAGGGCATGAAGAACGTTACCGCAGGCGCAAACCCGATGGTTCTGAGAAAGGGCATTCAGAAGGCGACCGAGACAGCTGTTGAGGCGATTGAGAAGAACGCCAAGAAGGTCTCCGGCACGAAGGACATTGCCCGTGTTGCGGCTGTTTCCTCTGCAAGTGAGCAGATCGGCAACCTCATCGCCGACGCGATGGAAAAGGTTACGTCCGACGGCGTTATCACCGTTGAAGAATCCAAGACGGCTGAGACGTACAGCGAGGTCGTAGAAGGCATGATGTTCGACCGCGGCTACATTACGCCGTACATGGTCACCGATACCGACAAGATGGTCGCTGTCATCGACGACGCGTACATCCTCATCACCGATAAGAAGATCTCCAACATCCAGGAGATTCTGCCGCTGCTCGAGCAGATCGTACAGTCCGGCAAGAAGCTCGTCATCATCGCGGAGGACATTGAGGGCGAGGCGCTGACCACCCTGATCCTCAACAAGCTCCGCGGCACGTTCACCTGCGTGGGCGTTAAGGCTCCGGGCTTCGGCGACAGAAGAAAAGAAATGCTCACCGATATCGCAACGCTCACCGGCGGCCAGGTCATCTCCAGCGAGCTTGGCCTTGAGCTGAAGGATACCACCGTTGATCAGCTCGGCCGTGCACGTCAGGTCAAGATCGACAAGGAAAACACCATCATTGTTGACGGTGCAGGCGACAGCGAGGCCATCAAGAGCCGTGTCAGCCAGATCAGAAGCCAGATCGAGACCACCACGTCCGATTTCGACCGTGAGAAGCTGCAGGAGCGTCTTGCAAAGCTCGCAGGCGGCGTAGCGGTTATCAAGGTCGGTGCGGCTACCGAGGTCGAAATGAAAGAGCAGAAGATGCGCATTGAGGACGCTCTGGCTGCAACGAAGGCTGCTGTTGAAGAGGGCATCGTCGCAGGCGGCGGCACCGCACTCATCGATGCGATTCCGGCTGTTAAGGCTTATGTCGATTCCGTTGACGGCGACGAGAAGACCGGCGCTGCCATCGTTCTGAAGGCTCTTGAGGAGCCGGTTCGCCAGATTGCTGCGAACGCAGGTCTGGAGGGCTCCATCATCATTGAGCACCTGAAGGCAAAGAACACCGTCGGCTACGGCTACAATGCTCTGACCGATACCTACGGCGACATGATCGACGAAGGCATCGTTGACCCGACGAAGGTCACCCGTTCCGCTCTGCAGAACGCTTCCTCCGTGGCTTCCACCGTTCTGACCACCGAGTCCCTCGTGGCAGACATCAAGGAGCCGGCTGCACCCGCAGCTCCGGCAGCACCGGACATGGGCGGCATGTACTAATCAATAATCGCTTCGCAGTGTAAATAAAACCGCATAAAGCTTAAGTATCCAGCACATTTTTGTGCTGGATATTTTTTATATTATGAATAAAATGGTGGAAATTTGAAAACAATTATGTTATAATATTTTTGACACGCATTACGTGCATCTTACCAAAAGGTACATTTAGTAAAATTTGGAGAAATGTAGGAGGAATGTATATGAAAAGGGTTTTATCGGTATTTCTTGTGGTGGCAATGGTGATGTCGCTTGCCGCGTGCGGAAGCGGAAAAGTGCGGATAACCACGCAGGAAAGCAGCAAAAACGCGGAAGCTTCCGCAGCGGAATCGGTCAGTTCTGAAAGCGAAGACGCGAAAGTCAGTCAAGAAAGTGAGCTGGAAAGTGACGCGGAGAACGTTTCGGAAAGCACACCTTCCGTGGAAGATGCTTTTGAAGAGGTTTTGGCCGTGGATAACGACCAATGCACAATCAAAATTACGGGTATCGATTCAGATGATATATGGGGTTATACGTTGAAAACCTACATGGAAAACAAATCCAGCGACAAAACGTATATGTTTTCCGTGGAGAGCGCTACTATAAACGGCGTCAAAGCCGAACCGGGTTTTGCGACTGAAATTGCTGCCGGAAAAAAGTCGAATGAAGAGATTCATTTTTCGAAGGATTTATCTAACGGGAAAAGTCTCGAGGCGCAAAGCGTTGGTGATTTTACGGATATTCGGCTTTCGTTTATAGTGTATGACTCCGAAGACTGGGCGGCAGATCCGGTAGCTAAGGAAACGGTTCATGTATATCCGCTTGGAAAAGACAAAGCGGTGGAATTTGTTCGTGCATCCAAAGACACAGATACTGTTATAGTAGACCTGTCTCTTATACACATCTGACGCTGCCGACGATCTTACGC
>ENA-OZAF01000371-OZAF01000371.1-human-gut-metagenome-genome-assembly--contig:-NODE-371-length-19441-cov-7.208449_pt1 | contig 19441 bp, 20 predicted proteins | sample MGYA00244207_ERZ653498 | MGnify/ENA primary metagenome ERZ653498 (study PRJEB26926, sample SAMN06165156) | human gut metagenome | biome: ENVO:00009003; feature: ENVO:2100002; material: ENVO:00002003... | reverse complement strand
ACGCGTAAGATCGTCGGCAGCGTCAGATGTGTATAAGAGACAGCTTATTAACATTTCCATAATATCTGTTTTTCGCTTCCTTTCTGTAAAAGAACCACCTTCCACAAAAATACAATACCAGCATATAGCACAGATAATGCGGAAAAAAACAAATTATTCCGTAAATGGTTCCTTTCATACCATACTGAAGCAGTAAATTGCACATGATAATTCCATAAAAAGCGCCAAACAGCATGCTATATACTCCTGTCGCTATTCCATAAGAGGTGAGCAGAACTCCCAATACAAAAAGAAGAAATTGAAGACCACGGCGTTTTAGTATATACGAAGCAAGCTGGTTTACCGGCAGATTCAAAACTGCTCCAACTGAATATTCTTCCAGACCATGCTGAAAGTACTTCATATCCCAAAAAGCAAAATCCGCAAGATAAATGATACATCCGGTTATAACGCCAAAAACAACCGCGCCATATATGATATATGCTGTTTTATACGCTTCATTTTGGTTTTTCATCACAATCTCTCCATCTAAGAATCAATATATGTGAAATCCATGAAGAATATGCCTGGCTGCAAAAAGTCCGAAGCCCATATGGGCTTCGGACTCTGAATTCGTATTAAAGCATACTATCTAAGCTTATTTCGCATAATCTGTAACACGGGACTCACGTATCAGATTAACCTTAATCTGTCCTGGATATTCCAATTCGCTTTCAATCTGTTTTGAAATATCTCTGGCTAAAAGTACCATGTCAGCATCACTAACCTGCTCTGGAACTACCATTATACGAATCTCTCTACCTGCCTGAATAGCAAAAGTTTTATCAACACCCTTAAAGCCGTTTGCAATATCTTCCAATTGCTTCAGTCTTGTGGTGTATGTCTCCAATGTCTCACGTCTTGCACCCGGACGAGCGGCAGAAATTGCATCTGCTGCCTGTACGATACATGCAATTAATGACTCCGGCTCCACATCGCCATGATGTGCTTCTACTGCATTGATAACCAATGCTGATTCCTTGTATTTTCTACACAAGTCCACACCTATCTGGATATGGGAACCTTCCATTTCATGATCCACAGATTTACCAATATCATGTAAAAGACCTGCACGCTTAGCTAAGCGGACATCCACACCAATCTCAGCAGCCAACAAACCACATAATTGAGCTACCTCCATTGAATGCTTCAATGCGTTCTGTCCATAGCTTGTTCTGAACTTCATCTTACCAAGTAAACGAACCAGCTCTGGATGAATTCCCTGAACGCCAACCTCCAGGGTGGCATTCTCTCCTTCTTCCCGCATCATCTGTTCAACTTCCTTCTGCGCTTTTTCTACCATTTCTTCAATTCTTGCAGGATGGATTCTTCCATCCACAATTAATTTTTCAAGTGCAATTCTTGCAACCTCTCTTCTAACTGGGTCAAAGCTTGAAAGAATCACTGCTTCCGGTGTATCATCAATAATCAAATCCACACCTGTCATGGTCTCCAGTGTACGGATATTCCGTCCCTCACGACCAATGATTCTGCCCTTCATCTCATCATTCGGTAATTGTACTAAAGAAATTGTAGTCTCGGCAACATGGTCAACAGCACATTTCTGAATAGCTGTGACAACATATTCCTTTGCCTTTTTACCTGCTTCTTCTTTTGCTCTAGTTTCTAATTCCTTGACTAGAACTGCGGTTTCATGTTTTACTTCATCTTCAACAGTCTTTAATAAATATTCTTTTGCTTGTTCAGAGGTTAATCCAGAGATTCTCTCCAGTTCCTGCAGTCGTTTTGCCTCAAGCTCTTCTACATTCGCTTTCTGTCTCTCCAAGGCCTGTTCTCTAGATGCAAGGCTTGCTTCTTTTTTCTCAACAGCTTCTGTCTTACGGTCCAGATTCTCTTCACGGGAAAGCACACGCTTTTCCATTCTCTGAACCTCATTCCGACGGTCCTTAATCTCTTTTTCAAGATCATTCTTTGTCTTTAATGACTCTTCCTTTGCCTCTAGGAGAATTTCCTTTTTCTTGGCCTCAGCATTCTTTACAGCTTCATCTATAATCTCTCTCGCCCTGTCCTCGGCATCTGCGTTCTTCTTCTCTACCACATTCTTACGATATGTAAGGGAAACGAACCAGGAAGCAATTACAGCTGCGATTAAAATAATAGCAAAAACAATAAGATAGCTTGGTTCCACAGGAGCACCTCCTTATTAAGTTTTAATGCACTAAACATAAGTGCAACAGTTAGATTTTATCTTTTTTTGTGCATTATGTCAAGTAAAACTGAGAAAGTTATTAAAATATTGTTACTATTTTGCTATACACAATCCGAACTGATTCTATATCTGCCCGCTAGTCTTCAAACTCTATGCTGTTCCGCAATGCAGTCTCAATCAGGGAAACAGCAAAGCCTTTTCCATAAAAATACCGGAATACTTTCTGTCTCACTGCCAGGTTTCCTAAATCCTTTCCCCTGGTGTAACGCTCAAACTGTTTTTCAAAGCCTTTCTGCTCAGAATATCCATTTTCCTCAAAATATATATCAATAAGGCTTTTTGAAATTCCCCTGCGCATCAAATCATATACAATCTGTTTTTTGCTTTTCTTATCACTATATGTCCCGGCATACATCCGGATATACTCCATATCATCCAGATAGCGATATTTTTCAAGAAATTCAATCACCTTTTCCACAACCTGTTCCGGATAATCATGATAGCGCAATTTGTCCCGCAGCATAGAAACCGTTAAGGGTCTTCTCTCCAGCAGGTAGAGCGCCCGCTCCTTCGCTCTCTTATAAATAATCTCGTCCAATATGGACGAGATTACCGAATCCTCTATTATTATATTCTCTTCAATCTGATAACGCTTTAATTCATTTTTGTACAGGGCAAACAGAAAGGTATCATCCCCGAATACCCTGTAACGCTTATTTTTCCCGGATTCTATCTTGGTAATTAACATGCCTATTCTTTCTCCACAGAGGAATCCTGCTTATCCGGTACAGCTTCATCCAAAACCGGCAGCCCGGCACTTGCCCGGACCTTATTCTCAACCTCTAAGGCAATCTCCGGATTATCCTGCAGGAATATCTTAGAGTTCTCTCTGCCCTGTCCAATCTTTTCTCCATTGTAAGAAAACCATGCACCGGATTTGACAATAATATTCTCCTTGACTGCCAAATCTAAAATATCACCCTCTTTTGAAATACCCTTGCCAAACATAATATCAAATTCTGCCTCCTTAAATGGAGGAGCCACCTTATTCTTTACCACCTTGACCCGGGTACGGTTACCAATCACTTCTCCGTTCTGCTTCAGCGTCTCAATTCTTCTGACATCCAGACGCACGGAAGAATAAAACTTCAAAGCCCGTCCGCCAGTCGTAGTCTCTGGATTACCGAACATTACGCCGACCTTCTCCCTCAGCTGGTTAATGAAAATAACAACACAGTTCGACTTGCTGATAACGGCGGTCAGCTTTCGCAATGCCTGTGACATAAGACGTGCCTGCAGTCCCACATGAGTGTCTCCCATCTCACCATCAATCTCAGCCTTTGGCACCAGGGCGGCAACAGAATCCACAATAATAACGTCCACCGCACCGGAACGAACCATCGTTTCTGTAATCTCCAATGCCTGCTCTCCATTATCTGGCTGGGAGATATATAAATTGTTAATATCCACACCTATATTTCCTGCATAAACAGGGTCTAATGCATGCTCTGCATCAATAAAGCCTGCGATTCCACCGTTTTTCTGTACCTCGGCAACAATATGTAACGCCACCGTGGTCTTACCACTGGATTCCGGACCATACACCTCTATAATTCTTCCCTTCGGTACACCGCCAATCCCAAGAGCCAAATCCAGGCTTAAAGAGCCGGTCGGGATTGCCTCCACATTCATATTAGCGGCTGTATCGCCTAACTTCATAACAGTTCCTTTACCAAACTGCTTTTCAATATTTGCAAGTGCGGCATCCAATGCCTTTAACTTATCGTCATTTGCCATCTTATTAACCTCCGTGAACATTTGTTCGTTTTTCTAATAATAATATATTATTTGTTACTTGTCAACAATAAATCGAATGTATTTTCGATTGTACTTACCTCCTTGCTCCCACTATAACACATACCAGTGACAGAGCATGGCAATATTAAAAAATAAAATCGGAAAATTTGTGACAACCCAGATAAAATGATGATGATACTTTATCATTTTCTTTACACTTTGTAAATAGTATTATAAAATTACAATTAATAACATTATAAAACCCTTTTAAACCGAAAAAAATACAATTAACACAAGTAAAACAACCCTTATCATAACAGGAAATATAACGGAGACTTTTATGAAACATATTGGAATTATTACAGAGTACAATCCATTCCACAACGGACATCAATATCAGTTGAATACCATCCGGCAGCAGTTCCCGGAGAAGCGCATAATCGTGATTATGAGCGGTGACTATGTCCAGCGCGGAGAGCCTGCTGTCTTTAACAAATATCTGCGTGCCAGATGTGCATTACAGGCCGGGGCAGACATCGTGTTTGAACTGCCCTCCCTGTTTGCCTCCTCCAGCGCGGAATATTTTGCCTCTTCTGCCGTTCTTTCCCTGGCTGCAACAGGAATCATCGATACATTATGCTTTGGCTGTGAAGACACCAATTTAGATGCCTTTACTAAAATTGCCGGTCTCTTTCTGGAAGAGCCTGCGGCTTACCGGCAGACTTTAAAGCAACATCTGAAGGATGGCTTCGCCTATCCTAAGGCACGAAGCCTGGCGGCAGCTGACTATTTCCAGAATGATGCATACAGCCGCCTGTTAAAACAGCCCAACAACATTCTGGGCATTGAATATATGAAAACAATTCAAAAATATAAGCTGGACATAACCCCGTTTATCATAAAGCGGACAGGCAGCGGATATCATGATATATCCACTGACCATACCCTGTGCTCTGCCTCAGCCCTGCGGCACACACTGGCAAAGGAAAATACGGATTTGCGGCAATACATGCCGGAAGCAGCCTGGAACCTGTTGGAGAAATCGGAATACGCAAAACCCCTGTTCCTATCTGATTTTTATCCCTCTTTACAATATGCATTATGGCAGAAGGATTCTTACGAGGATTATTTTGAAGTGACAAGGGAGCTTTCCAACCGGCTTAGCGCCATCCGCTCTTATCCCTGGGGCGTAAAGGAGTTAATCAGCCAGTTAACCAGCAAAAATCTTACAGAAACGCGGATTCAGCGCTCCCTGTTAAACATTCTGCTAAACCATACAAATGCAGATATGGCATCTGCCAAAAAGGGAAATTACGTCTCTTACCTCCGGCTGCTTGGTTTCCGCAGTTCATCCGCACCGCTGCTGAAGGAAATGAAAACCACATGCAGTATTCCCATTATCAACAAGGTGGCACAGGCAGAAAAAATACTTTCCAAAGAAGAATATTCTGTCTTTCAGAAGGACCTTCGCAGCAGTGCGCTGTACCAGCAGATATTTTTTAATAAATACCATGTCCGGATTCCGTCCGAATATGAACATTCCGTCATAATCGAAAAATAAAACCATACAATAAAACAAGACCATTTTTAAGGGATATTCATGAAACAGTTTCTCTTTATGATTGTTCTTCTTTTTATATTGCTGGTTTTCCACAACGAAACCATTGCAGGTACCCAGAATGGTCTTCTTTTATGGTATCAGACCCTTATACCCTCTCTGCTTCCCTTTATTCTGGTGACAAACGCCCTTTCCGAAACAAATGCCTATCAGGCTGCCGCAGCTCACCTGAAAAAATTCTTTCCAAACCGGATTTATGAAATCATGGCTATCTTGTTAGGCAATCTCTGCGGCTATCCCATTGGGGGAAAAATCATCAGCGATTTTGTGAAAAACCGGTATATCCTGCCGCAGACAGCAAACCGCATACTTTCCCTGTCCAGCCAGGCAAGCCCGATGTTTCTAATCGGCTATGTCCATATGCACATTATTAAAGACGCCATTCCGCTTCCTGTGTTTCTGGTTGCCATCTATCTGCCAGTCATCCTGTGTTATCCATTTTTTACCGGATTTAACCATGACAAGGCAGAACGCTCCGGCAGTTTCCCGAAAAAAAACTTTTGTATAAGCGATACCTTTTTACATGCAGTCCAGATAATGGTCACCATTGGCATATATGTGATTATTTTCTCCATAATCCTGTGTATTCTTCTGCCGGTCTGCCAGCACACTGTTTTAAAGCTGCTTCTCTCTTTTCTGGAAATCACAACGGGATTAAAGCTGTTATATACGCTCTCCCTTCCTGAAATAATCAAGCTGCCCTTTTTATGCGCCCTTTCTTCCTTTGGGGGACTGTGCAGCGCCTTTCAAATCAAGGGGGTACTGGATTACCCTTCCGCAAGCATAAAAAAATACCTGCTGGATAAAATATTTCTATCCGCAGGTACTTTTTTCATAATCTGGGTATACCTGAAATTTCTCGCTTAAATTATTCTTAAAACTTTTCCTCCATGGAGAAATCATCTACTACTCCCATTGACCTGGTAACTCCCGATGCGGAATCCTCAGTCTGTTCTGCAGCATTTTCCGTCTGCTCAGTTCCCAGTGCTCCTTCTACCATTCCCCTGCCCATTCTCGGACCTCTCTTCACTCTGCCTTCCATAGGCGGAACCTCTCTTGCCTGCTCTCCGTTTGCCTTGTATACGGTCTTGTCCACCTTCGCTGCCGCTGCTGCCTCTAATGTCTTGGCAACGGTCTCCTGTGCTGTCTGAGGTGTATGCAGAACCGGATTTCTCTTCTTTACAATCTTTTTCTTAACCTTCTTAGGTGCGGCTGTTCCAGTCTCCGCCTGCGGTTTGCCGGTTGCTGCCGCGCTTTCCGTTCCGGTGGCATTTTTCTCCGCTGTGGTCATAGCCGGTACGGAAGCTGCCTTCCCATCTGCCGGCTGTGGAGACACCTTTGTTGCAGCTGCTGTATTTTGCACTGCCACAGCAGGATTCGGATTACTCTCCTGTTTCTTAACAGGCGCACCTGCCTCTAACGGAGTCTCGTTTGGCACAACATTTTCTCCACTGGTAATAAAATCCGGAATGTTCACAGCCGGTTTTGTATCCTCTTTCTTCTCCGGCTTGTCCTCTTTCATCCCCACTGCCTGTTTTACCTTCTGTGCCATACTGGTCTTTGCCTTAGGCTCTGCTTTTGCTTCTGTTCTCTTAGACACAGCCGTCTTCATCTGCGGTGCCTTTGTCACGCTGTTCGGGTCTCCGGTAAACTCCACAATCTGATTCTGAATCTCTTCCAGATTTGCATTTGCAATCATATAATCATTATTAAGCGCCGTAACTAAATTCTCATAATTGGCGCGTTCTGCCTCCATGGTGGCCTCCACATAATTGCGGATTCCCATCATAATATCATTGGTATACTGCATAGAGCCCAGACGTATTTCATTAGCCTCCGCAACAGCCTGTGCCAGCAAATCATTTGCCTGCACTCTTGCCATTTCCACCGTCTCATATGCCTTCTGGTTTGCCTGTGCCATAATCTCTGTCTCCGCCACCATCTGGTTTGCCTGCGCAGTGGCATCTGCAATGATACCATCGGCTGTTTTTCTGGCATCCATCAGTATTGCTTCCTTGTTTCGCATTATTTTCTTACAGCGGTCAATCTCCGCCGGAATTTTAACCTTCAAATCCCCAAAAAGCTCATCAAATTCATCTCTTGGTACAACAACTTTATTAGAGGACAATGCCGTTGTCTTACAGCTGTTTAAAAAATCCTCGATTTCATTCATTACATCTTCAATACTTTTCCTTGCCACTTTCTTTTCCTCCATTTCCTTTGATTCGCTTTTATGAAAAACGTGCTTTCAGTCTTTCCACTACAAATGGTGGCACAAAATCCGATACATCGGTTCCATAACTGGCATACTCCTTGACAATACTGGAACTTAAATATGCGTATTCCACACTGGTAGCTAAAAACACTGTATCAATAGTATCCCTGCTGACTTTGCGGTTACTCTGTGCAATTTGCAATTCGTAATCAAAATCCGTAATTGCGCGAAGTCCCCTGATAATCACGGAAATATCATTCTCCGCCATATAGTCCACCAGCAGACCTTCAAAGCTGATAACCGTCACATTATTAAACTTCTTTGTGACTTCACTGAGCATCCACTGTCGTTCTTCCACTGAAAACAATGGATTCTTGGCACTGTTATTCAGTACTCCCACAACTACTTCATCAAACATTTCCGCTGAACGCCTGATAATATCTAAATGGCCATATGTTACCGGGTCAAAGCTTCCCGGATAAATTGCCTTACTCACTCTTTTTTCCTCATTTCATTCCGTTTTTTCCAGAAAAATGTGCTTATTTGTCTTGTACACTTTCTCCTTCAGCACTCTGAAGCCCTGTATATCCTGCCCGGATAAATGGGTATCCAAATCTGCCTCTACTATAATTAATGCTTTCTCTTCCAATATGTCATAAAAGGCCGGAAAACGTAAGACCTCCTTCTCCAGTCCCTTGCCATAGGGCGGGTCCATAAACACGACATGAAACCGCTCCTTCCCCTGAAGCATGGAAATTGCGGAAATTGCAGTACAGTTCATCACCTCTGCCTGTAAAGCCAGATGGGTAAACTGCAGGTTCTCCCTTATAATGCCTGCCGCCTCTTTGTTTTGTTCCACAAAACAGGCCTTTACTGCCCCACGGCTTAACGCCTCAATCCCAATGGCTCCGCTTCCACTGAACAAATCCAGAAAATGAACCTCATACAGCTCATCCTGAATCATGTTAAACAGTGTTTCTTTGATACGGTCTGTTGTTGGTCTGGTGTTGGCTCCCTTCGGTGCCTTAAGCTGCAGCCTCCTGGCTTTTCCTGCAATGACTCTCATGTTAGTACTCCTACTCTATTTTATTAAAAAACCTAGATTTGTCAATAGTTTCAGGTAAATGTCACACTATTTACAAAATTTTTCTATAAACCATGAACCCGTCTCAGAAAAATCCGATGTCTCAAAATTCCCGGTTTTTGTCACTGAAGATTTTAATAAAGATGACTGTTCCTCCTTATTGCTCAGGTTCCATGCAAAATAGCTTAAATGATACTCATTAATCATTTCCATCCATTTTTCCGCTTCATCATAATTGATGGAGCCATTTCCCGAAGCCTCGCAGATGCTGCACTCACTGACGATTACCGGAAGCCCGTTCTGTCTCGCCGTCTCCACCTTGCTGCGAATCTCCTCCTTATGGGTCGATGCATAAAAATGTACCGCATACACAAGGTTTTGCTGACCCTCTATTTTATTTTGTGAGGCGGTGTCCACATCCTGTGACCAGTTTGGAGTCCCTACAATTATGAGTGCATTCTTATCATTTTTCCGGATAACAGGGATTATTTCCTCTGCATAAGATTTTATGTCATCCCAGGTTGTTCCGCCATTTGGCTCATTGCAGATTTCGTAAATGACATTGTCATAGCCGGCATATTTCTTTGACATGGTTTCAAAAAAGCTCTTAGCGGAGTCCTTATTCTGGTTTGGATTATTGTCATTTAAAATGTGCCAGTCAATGATTACATATAATCCAAGCGCATTACATGCCTCTACACCCTTATCCACCAGGTCTTCCAGCTCCTTCTGGCTGCCTCCGCTGCAATACCCGTTATAATCTGCCGTATACATGGCAAGACGGATGGCATTCACTCCATATCCGGCAAGGGAAGAAAAGGCCTCTTTATTCACATATTCCGGGAACCAGTTAATTCCATGGGTGGAAACTCCCTTTAACTGGAAGATGTTACCATCCTTATCCACGATATCGGTTCCCTCTACGGAAAGAGCTCCATGGTTTTCCACCGGCGTACCTGAGATATCCTTCTTTGCCACTTCTTTACTCTCTGCTGCTGCCTCCGTCTGTTCCTCCGAAGCTTCCGTACTGCCGGACGGTGAAGTTTCAGAAGCTCCCATGGCATAATCCACGCCGTCAATGGACAGTGTTCCCTCTGACGGCGTAAAGGCTTCCTTTGTATCCAGTATAAAACCGAATGTAACCTCACCGTCTGCAGTAATCTCTGTATTGTATTCTGCCGGAGTAATCTCCAGGGTTGTCTCTTCTAATGTATATGTACCATTCCATCCGTTCTCCAGCTTTGACCCTTCCGGAACCGGAATCGATACCTTCCAGTTTGCAGCTGACCCACCAGACTTATTTTTAATCACTCCGTCAAACTGGGCACAGACCATACCGCCGCTTTCCCAGCTGTTGGTGCCGGTCACAGTAAGCTCAAACGCCTGGGAACTGTCCGGCACAGCCTCTGTTGCAGCCTGCTCCACGGCCGCCTCGGTCTCAGTGACTGTGCTCCTTGTGGTGACGGCTGCCTCCTTATCCCCACAGCCTGCCAGTCCTGTTAAAAAAACCGCTGTCAAAACCGAAATAAATATTCTTTTCGTATTGCCTTTCACCCTGTAATCCCCCTTAATCCTTTGAAAAAGCTGTTTTGGTACTCCGTTTTTTGTTTATCCAATAAGTATACATAAATTTTCTATTTTTTTCAATTCTTGAAAAGACTTTCTAGTTTATTTTTTTCTAAAATCCAGATAATATTCTTACAACATTAAATTGTTGTTCATATAGACACATCAGGAAAAAGGAGGCGCATTATCATGAGTAGCAGAACAAAAAAGGAAGCACAGGGTGCTTTGGACAGGTTCAAATATGAGGTGGCAAACGAAATCGGTGTTCCTTTGAAAAACGGATACAACGGTGACCTTACCTCTTATCAGAACGGTTCAGTGGGCGGCTATATGGTCAAGAAAATGATTGAAGCCCAGGAACGCGAAATGAGCGGAAAATAATTCTTTCCTGAAATACGCCAAAGGGTGTGAAAAAGCCTGCCACTGTTTCCAATGACAGGCTTTTTCATATTATATTACAGCTGAATGCTGGCATAATCACAATCATCTGCCAATTCTTCCAGAGGATATTTTTCTTTTTCCAGATAAGCAAGGGCATCATTTGCCTGCTTTAACATATCGGCATTGTTGTAAATATCCCCCAGCTGGAACAGCAAATCGCCGCTTTGTCTGACACCAAAAAAATCCCCGGGCCCACGAAGCTTTAAGTCCTCACTTGCGATATAAAAGCCATCGTTGGACTCATTCAGAATATTCAGACGCTCCATAGCTTCTTTCCTCTCGGTGCTGCAAAGCATAATACAATAGGACTGGGCATCTCCTCTTCCCACCCGTCCGCGAAGCTGGTGAAGCTGGGCAAGACCAAACTTTTCCGCATTTTCAATCATCATAACGGTTGCATTCGGATTATTGATGCCCACCTCGATTACCGTGGTAGACACAAGGATATCGGTTTTGCCTTCCGCAAAATCCCGCATAATTATATTTTTTTCCTCCGGCGGCATTTTGCCGTGAAGATAAGAAATGTGAACCTCCTTTGGAAAAATTTCCATAAGGCTTTCCCGGTATTCTATTACATTTTCCGCTTCCACATTTTCACTGGCTTCCACCATGGGACAGATAATATAAATCTGATGTCCCTCATGAATCTGCTCTAACATAAATTTATATGCCGTTGGACGGTACTTAGGACCTACCACGCAATTCTTAATCGGTTTTCTGGATGCCGGCATGTCCTTCATGACAGAAATATCCAAATCTCCGTACATGATTATCGCCAGCGTCCTTGGAATCGGGGTGGCACTCATAACAAGCACATGGGGCTCATTTCCCTTTTCCGAAAACTTTGCACGCTGCCGCACCCCGAACCGGTGCTGCTCGTCCGTAATGACAAGGGCAAGCTTTTGATATATTACCTTATCCTGTATCAGTGCATGGGTGCCAATTAAAATATCAATGTCCCCAGCTGCCAATGCCTCATATATTCTACGCTTTTCTGAAAGCTTCGTGGAGCCGCACAGCAGTTCCACTCTTACGCCAAAAGCCTCCAAATCCCTGGATATGCTTTCAAAATGCTGCATGGCAAGCACCTCGGTGGGCACCATAAAAGCAGCCTGGTATCCATTTTTACCCGCAGCTAATAATGCCATCTCTGCCACTGCCGTCTTACCGGAGCCCACATCTCCCTGGATTAACCGGTTCATGACCGTGTCCCCCGACATATCTTCTTCGATTTCCCGGATTGCCTCTGCCTGTCCCTTTGTCAGGGAAAAGGGCAGTTTCCGGATAAACGCATCCACTGCACTATAGTCTTTCATGACAAAATGATTTTCTGCCTTCACCGTGTTTTCCCGCATAAGCCGCATATGCAGCAAAAACCAGAAAAATTCGTCAAAAACCAGACGGTTTCTGCATTCCATCAGAGCGTCCATATTATCCGGAAAATGCGTTCCCTGTATTGCCTTATTAAGGGGCATCAGGGAATATCTTTCACGCACCGCCTCCGGCACCTTATCTGTAATCTCGTCCAGATAAGCCAGCGCACCGGCAACAGCCTTTGTGACCACTTTATTGCTGAGCCCCTCTGTCAGCGGATAAACCGGCTGCAGGGAGGACACCAGCTTGTCATACTGCGCCTGGGTATAGTATTCCGGATGCTCCATCGTAAGCTGGTGGTTGCGCACCATTAAGGTACCCACAAAAATAAAGGTCTGCCCGATATGAAACACCTGCTTTAAAAACGGAGAATTGTACCAGGTAAGCTTAACGGTTCCCGTACCGTCCTTTACCGTACAGGTCACCAAAGTAAGGCTTCTCACCTTTTTTATGTCCACGTACGACTGTACAGAAGCCTTTATCGTCACGCGTCCCCCAATCTCTGCCTCGCGGATATCCACAGGCATGGCATAGCTAAGATAATTCCTCGGATATAATTTTATTAAATCCTCAATCGTATAGACCTTAAGCTTCTCAAACAGCGCCGCTGTCTTTGGACCGATTCCCTTGAAGCTCACAATTTTATCAGTTATTTTCATATTAAAATACAGCTTCCCTATTCAACGGATAAGATATAGTAATAAATTGGCTGGCCTCCATAATTGAACTCCACATCGCAGTCCTCATATGTCGCTTCCACATAATCCGCAAATTCCTGTGCATCCTCTTCCTTCACATCCGCACCATAGTAAATGCTGATGAGCTCAGAATCCTCATCCACCATCTCTTTTAGCAAATCTTTTGTGGCAGCAGCCAAATCCGTGGATACCGCCTTGATACCCTGGTCATCAATTCCCATAATATCACCGGCGTTAATGCTTTTTCCATCAATGTTTGTATCACGGACTGCATAAGTAACCTGACCCGTCTTTACGCCACTCATTTCCTCTGTCATGGAAGCCAGATTTTCTTCACCTGATTTAGAGGCGTCAAAGCCCACCAATGCCGCTACTCCCTGAGGTGCTGTCTTAGACGGAACAACGATAATCTCCTTATCCTCCGTTAAGGACTGCGCCTGGTTTGCAGCTAATATAATGTTTTTATTATTCGGTAAAATATAAATGGTATCTGCATTTACCTGTTCAATGGCATTTAACATATCCTCGGTACTTGGATTCATGGTCTGACCGCCTTCAATCAGATAATCTACTCCCAAATCCCTGAAAATATCATTCATTCCTTCACCCACAGAAACAGAAATAAAACCATATTCCTTGCGCTGTGCCGGTTCCTCCTTCACTGCTTCTTTCCGCTCGTTTTCTTTCTCTTCCGCCTGCAGTGCAGCCATCTTCTCGGCCTCCATAATGACCTTCTCTCTATGCTCCTCCCGCATATTATCCACCTTCATGCTGGTCAGGGAACCATAGGTAAGACCCCGTTCAAACGCAAGTCCCGGATGGTTTGTGTGTACATGAACCTTGACAATCTCATCATCAGACACCACAACTAAGGAATCCCCGATGGATTCCAGATAGGATTTAAATTCCTTTTCAATCTCTTTGTTATATTCCTTCTCAAGCATGATAATAAACTCGGTACAGTAACCATACCTGATATGGGAGGTATCTATCTCCTTGCGGTCAATTCCAACAGAATTGGTAAGCTTCAGTCCGGATGCATCCGGAGCCGGTTTACTGTCAGAAGCGCCGTCATCAAAGCCATTTGAGAAATCATAGGCTACCTTACCTGTCAGCGCATCATAAGCGCCCTCCAATATGGTCATCAGACCCTCTCCACCGGAGTCCACAACCCCAGCCTCTTTTAACACCGGAAGCATCTCCGGCGTCTGGTTTAACACTTCCCTGCCGTATTCCAGCACTTCCGAGGCAAAATCCAGCAGATTCTTATCGGTGGTGCTTAATTCAGAGGCTTTGTCCGCAAGCCCCTTTGCCACGGTAAGAATGGTTCCCTCCTTCGGCTTCATAACCGCTTTATATGCAGTTGCCACCGCCCGGTTAAATGCTTTGGCAATATCCTCAATGGTTACCTCTTCTTTTCCTTCTAATTCCTTACACAGACCACGGATTAACTGTGACAATATAACACCGGAATTTCCCCTTGCACCACGCAGGGAGCCGGTAGACATCGCTTTTGTTACATTAGAAAAGGTTGGCTCTTTAATATTTGCCACTTCTCTGGCTGCTGCTGTAATTGTCAGCGTCATATTCGTTCCCGTATCACCGTCCGGTACCGGAAATACGTTTAATTCATTGATATAATCCTTTTTCTCTTCAATTCTCTTTGCACCCGCTAAAAAGCCGTACTGCAGACTCTTTGCATTTACACTTATTTTCTGATTCATAGCTCCTCCTAATCAATTACCCGTACACCTTCAACGAAGATGTTAATATTCGCAACCTGCATACCGGTAAATTCTTCTACCTTATAACGAACTGTTGACATCAGATTTTCTGCCACAGTGGAAATGCTGACACCATATGCTACAATAATATGGAAATCAATGGCAATATCATTGTTTTCTGATACCGTAACATTTACCCCCTTAGAAACACTGTCACCACGAAGAAGCTTAACCAGTCCGTCCTTCATGTTAACCGTTGCCATTCCTACAATACCAAAACATTCAATTGCGGAAAGGCCTGCATATTGTGCGATTACTTCACTTTCAATGATTACATCGCCATTTCCTGTTGAAACTTCTATTTTCATACATGTCCCTCCATTTTCTCTGCTTTACCTGTCCAACTGCCAGCCATAATCCCTTAATGGCGGCGATACAGATAGATTATACAACGAATCTTAAAAAAAAGAAACAACTTTTTAAAATTAATACTTGCATTCTCATAACACTTCTGTTAAAATTGACGTGTTGCAAACCGGTAGGTTAATATATTCAAGGAGGTGCAAGTCATGGCAAAGTGTTCAGTATGTGATAAAGGCGCTCATTTTGGAATCAAGGTGAGTCATTCTCATAGAAGGTCTAACAAGATGTGGAAATCAAACATTAAGAAGGTTAAAGCTAACGTGAACGGTACACCTAAGAGAATTTATGTTTGTACTTCTTGCTTGAGATCCGGTAAAGTTGAGAGAGCTTAGGACAGCTTATAAGAAGAGAACCTGTATGGGTTCTCTTTTTTATTGCCAGACATATGAAAAAATGGTCCGGTGAACCATTTTTGAGTAGTCCTTAAGCCAGACGGAAACCGGATAAATCAGCACCTGCAGAATAATATATATGCAATTACCAGTGATGCTACCACCACAAAGAAGTTCCAAAAGCCCTCCAACAGATAATCCACAATCATCCCAACACTAAACCAAAAGAAAGCAAAACCCCATACTCGTTTCATATATCCTCCATGTCCGTCATGACCTGCTATAAAACAGTATATTCCGATTCTGCTTCCTTTGTGACTATTTTATTTCTTTTTTATAAATTTTTGAATGACCAAAAGTCCGGCCTGTTACTCATCTGCTGATAAAATATCAGATACCGCAGAGTCCACTTCCTCAGAGTTTTCCTCTGCCGGTTTATTCTTCTGAAAACGGTCAATCAAATCCGGAACCATATCCAGTACCTTTGTAACCGTATCCTGATTCTTTACATTTACAAGGCGAATCTGTCCGTCCTTGATAACCAGTACGGCACTGGCAGTCATCTTTCCGCCAAGTCCTCCGGCTCCGTTGTTCTTCTGTTCACTTGCAAATGCACCTGCAGCCACGCCGAAACTCACATCCACCAAAGGTAATATGATTGTATCACCAATTGTAGTAGGCTCTCCTACTACGGTCTTTGTTGTCAGGAATTTATCCATTCCCTGAAATAAAGATGCCACTGTCGTATTAAAATCGTTTGCCATGTTTTTTCCCTCCTATGCTTCTATTATAGTTTGCACTTTCTTTGTTACTTTTATAAGATTTTTATTAAATATAACCTTCAAAGCCAGCTTCAGAATGGAATACAATCTGATTTTTCCATTCCCCTTCAGATTTCCTTCGAGACACGCCTTTTCAAAATCCGGTTCCACTGTAAGAAATCCGTCATATAACGGCAATGCCATACTGATTATCCCCAGAACCTGTCCCGTATCTGCCGGATTGTCCAGACCAAAATGTACAAATCCCTCTAATTCATCCGGTTTTATAATCGCTAAAATTTCTTTCACATAATCTATGATATCCCTCTTTGCCAGTTCAAACCTTCTGGAATGATATACCTTCAGCAAAGCATCCTTTTTGCTATTTATTTTCTTTAGCTTATCCATTAATAGTTGCAGCTTCTCACGGATATCCCTGATTTTTCCACGGATTTTTGAAAGCAGTGTCTTCCGGTCAGATTTTTTCTCCCTTTTCCTGCCAGTGTTCCCCTGGCGGCTTTCCCCAGAGTCTGTCACAGCCTTCCCAGACTCCTTTTCAAAGTGCCGTCTGCCCTCTGTCTGCTCCTCCCTGCTTTCTTCCTTTTCTTCCTTCTCCTCCTTAAGCTCCCGGGAAATATCTTCTTCCTCCTCATCAAAAGCAAAGAATTTTCTTCCCAGCCATGATATCTTTTTATCCGTATTGGTCATTACCACCTGTCCAAACAGCTTTATTACATATTTTACCTCCTGGTTCTCGCAAAAGACAGCTGCATTTAACATAACCGGTCTCCATTTTACGGATGCCTCCGCCTGAAGCACGGAATAAAAGCTGCCTGCAAACCGGTAACGGATTGGCACAAATAGCAACATTCCTAATATGAAAATCAATAATCCAAGGATGACCAGCAAAACAATCCCTGTCACCTTTAACACTGTCAATATCATGTATTCTCCTCGAAAAATGCATCTATCCGGATATTTCCTTCCTGAAAGCCGGCATCTGTTATAATCTGTTCAACCAATTGAAAGGCATCCTCGCGGCTCTTTGCAATTCCAACAACAATGAGCTCTCTCTTCATCTGCTTATAAAAGGTCTGTAACAGCTCCGGATACCAGTATACCTCTAAAATTCCCTGGCTGCCAATGGGCAGAGTAACTAAAAACAGGTTAAGCCTTAAAGACCCCCTTTTCATCTTCCTTTTAATAGAGGCAAATTCCCGGGCGGATATCTTATGCTTATATAATTTTTCATGAAACCGGATATCCATATTCTCACCTGCGCATTCCGACTATTCTTCCTCCATCATATCTTCCAGTATTCTGGCACATGCCATCAGCTCACTGGAATTACCACAATGATTCAGACTATATTCAATATAATCCTTAATTTCCTGCTGGGAATTAAACAATACCGGCATGCTTGAAAACATGGAAGCCATAACTGCCCGGTTTACTTCCTTTCCGTGATGCTCAAAAAATTCTGTCAAATCCTTTACCAGCTCATCCCGCTTTGCAGTAATATACTCTGAGCCGGCTGTCTCCTCCGCTTCGTCCTTCTCCTCTAAATCAATAAACAAGCTGCTAGACAACAGCTTTGAAATCAGCGTAAGGCTGGTAAAAATCTTGTCCGACATAATCCATGAAATCGTGTCACTGTGCTCCGATACAACCTCCGGCAAAATACTCTCAAATTGCATGATATCCTCGCCTAATGTTTCCTGGACACCCTCTATTTCCATAAATCCATCATCCACAAACTCCGGAATCTCACCGCTGGCTACAAAGGCATCATGCAGGCCTCTCAGCATCTGAATGCAGGTCTCTGTCTCCTTTTCCTCATTCTTCTCATATGGCAATGCAAGCAGCGCTGCATATAAATCATTTACAATGTCCATAGCCAGTAAATAATTGCTGACCAGCTCTGTCAGATGCGCCGTGGTAAGCGAGAACTGCTCCATCAGTGCCTGGTAGGCTTCAAGATTTATGTTCTTTATGTCCAGCTCTGCCAATGCGTTGATTACTTCTGCAATTTCCGGATAATCCTTTCCATACCCTTCCGGTAAATCCAGCAGCACCGTGGAGCGCAGCATTTTTACGAAATCATCTACAGCAGATTTGTCGGAACCGTTATAAATGTTAAGGGTATCTGTGAGATAATCAAAAAAACGTCCTTTTGTCATGCGGATTGGAAGCTGTCCCGTTACCATCTGTATCTTACTGTTAATAACCATCTTATCATTATCCGCAAACAGATAAGCAAATACCCTGGCTGCCAGCTCGCTTTCCTCCACAGGAACCACTTCCCCTGTTATCCCGTATTCAATCCGGTTTAACACATACTCATATAGCTGTAACGCATCTGTATAAGCCGTCAGAACCGTCATTTTTTGTTTCAGTGTTTCCCGCAATGCGTTCATTTCTTCTATGGCTGTTGTATAATCCTCTTTTAACTCATCCGAGAGAATTGTCTGGAATAACAATGTATGTATCCGGTTCATCACATCGGAAAGGCACTGGTCTGCGGACACATTTGCAGTGTCATCCTCCACCTCTTTCATGGTGTAATAATTAAGTACCAGATGAATCAGACTATACTCATATGCCGCATTGATATAAGCGCCCGCATAAGCCGGAAGCTTCATCTCCAAATCCTTATGCTGCATGATATCTCTGATATTTTTTTTATCCTCTTTTTTCATAATCACATATTCTCCTGCTATTTCTTATGCTGATGCGTAAACAAATGATTGCTGCAATACTCATAATTTCCCTTACAGCGTAAACAGTAACGAAATTCCAGATTTGGATTATCCTCTTCTGTCTGTCCGCAGACAGCACATTTATGTCTGGTAAGAATCTGTGTCTGGCGGACTTCTTTTTTGTATGCCCGTTTTCGTTTTTTATGTGCCGGTGTCACCCTTGTCCTGCCCTTCATCAGGAAATAGAACAGGATAAAGTTCAATACCGACATAATAACCGTTACCATTCCTGCATAATCCCCCATCATTCCATATGAAAGTACAGAAAGGATTAAATAGGCAATATCCAGATATCCCAGCCATTTGACCTTGATTGGAATAATAAAGTATAACAGCACCTGCATATCCGGAAACATAAAGGCATAAGCCAAAAACATACTCATACATAAATAACTGTCTCTTATACACATCTCCGAGCCCACGAGACTCGACGTCATCTC
>ENA-OZAF01000369-OZAF01000369.1-human-gut-metagenome-genome-assembly--contig:-NODE-369-length-19494-cov-4.410309_pt1 | contig 19494 bp, 18 predicted proteins | sample MGYA00244207_ERZ653498 | MGnify/ENA primary metagenome ERZ653498 (study PRJEB26926, sample SAMN06165156) | human gut metagenome | biome: ENVO:00009003; feature: ENVO:2100002; material: ENVO:00002003... | reverse complement strand
GTCGAGTCTCGTGGGCTCGGAGATGTGTATAAGAGACAGTCCTTGACCGCCGCTGCCGCAGCGATGGCAAAGGGAATCCACAAGATCAGGTTGATCAGGCCCATGCCCAGCTGGGCCAGACGACGGCCGCGCAGGCGGCGGCGCAGCTCCTTGCGCGGGGAATGGTCATTCCGGTCGGCATAGGCCCAGACATAGCGCGCCGCACTGTTGCGCACCGCGCCGTACAGCCACACGGCCACGCCCAGGCCCAAAACGGCCAGCACCGCCATGGCGCCGTCCATCAGGGTGTTCTGCGGCGGCGTGAGCGGCGTCGCGCCCACCAGGTTCAGGAAAAAGTTGGCCACGGCGCACCGCGTCTCCGTCCAGGTGCGTCCCAGCTGGGTCAGGGTGCTGAGCAGGGTGAGCGCATCCACCTCTTTGTACCAGTAGTAGCCATAGATCAGCATGACGAAAAGCGGCAGGCCCCACTTGGCCACATGCACGGCATGCAGGAGGGACTCGGCCAGCTTTTCGCCGTAGTTGCCCATGTTGAGCGCCGTGTCAAAGCTGAAATAGCGGCCGCCGTCCCTCTGCACCAGCGCCTCGGCAAAGGAATAGCGCAACGGCAGCACCAGCAGCACCAAAAGCGCCGGGCACAGCAGCGCCAGCAGCTTCAGCGGCGATCCCGCCGGAAAGACGAACAGGCACGCCAGCGGCGCAAGTGCCGCCAGGCGCAGAAGCAGCGATACGAACATATACAGAAGCGTCCGCAAATAAAAAGTGAGCGGATTGTGCACAACGGTTGTGTGTTGCATACCGGTTTCCATCCTCCCTGTACTTGGGTCTATAGACATACATAGATTATTATAGACGATTCAGCCCTGCGTTGCAAGCGCTGCGGTGCATTTGCCCGGATAAACGAAATGACAGGTTTGCATTTTCCCCCGCCTATGCTATAATAAACCCGGTTTGCACGGGAAAGACTGAATCACGGGCGGCATGGGCCGCAGACGGAGGGACACATGCGAGAAATTCTGCTTTCAATACTGGTCGCCGCCATCGCCTATCTGCTGGGGTGTTTTTCCACGGGGCTCACGGTATCCGGCGCTAAGGGCGTGGACATCCGAAACCGCGGCAGCAAAAACACCGGCGCAAGCAACGTGCTGCGCGTGATGGGGCTCAAAAGCGGCCTGATCACCTTTGCGGGCGATTTTCTCAAGGCCGCGCTGTCCTGCTGGATCGGCAGCCTGATTCTGCCGGGAAGCACCTTCGGCATCGCGCGTTACGGCATGATGCTGGCCGGGCTGTTTGCGATCATCGGGCACAACTGGCCGGTGTTCTACGGCTTCAAGGGCGGCAAGGGCGTGGCCTGCTCGGCGGCGGTGGTCTTTTTTGTGGACCCGCTGTGGGGCGCAATCGCCATTGCGGCCTGCCTGGCGGTGATCGCGCTGACGCGCTTTATCAGCTTGGGCAGCATGACGATGCTGTTTTGCTACATGGTGCTCATGTGCATCGCCCACTGGGGGCAATGGGCCGTGTGTCTGTTTACGGTGCTTTTGTTCGCCATGTGCGTCTGGCGCCACCGCACCAATATCCAGCGTCTGATGAGCGGCACTGAAAACCGCATCGGTCAGAAAGCAAAATGATGGCTGAACCGTGGGAGGGCTCCAGGCAAAGCTCTCCCACGGTTTTTTGTATGAGAAAGGCCGCCCCCCGATAGGAAGCGGCCGGGCGCAGCCTGTTGGGCCTTGTGTACGACAGTCAGGAATTTATTCTTCGATTTCGATCGTTGGGGTACCGCTCGTCATCAGTTGGATAACGCTTTCAGGCAGGTTGCCCAGCGCGGTAAAGGCCGCCTGGGTGACATGCGCCTGCAAATCGATAAACAGGGATTGCATTTCCTCGGCGGACAGCTTCATCAGATCGATAGCGGTATCGCCGGTCGCATTGTCGATCGCATCCAGCACGCTGTCCTCGGCAGGTCCGGAAACCAGCTGGAAGCCGAAGAGAGGCCTGTCGGAGGCCGCGGGTGCGATAATGGCGGCAGCGTTGCCGCGGCTATAGAGATTCAGGGTCCGTATGCGGTCGTTGCCCTGGTTCTCGGCATGGTAGGCAAAGGTCAGCTGCTGCCGATTCGCCAGCACGGCGAAGTAGCCGTCGCTTACGCCGTCCTTGCCCTGCGAGAGCTGAAAGCCCATCAGGCCCAGCGTCTCATCATCGGCAATCATGCTCATGTCCGCGCGATGATCCACACCGTTGTTGCCGGTCAGGCGGTCATAGTTGAAGTTCAGGGCCGCCTTCGTTTCGGTTCCCTCATCAGCAGGAATGGTCATCTCCATGCCCATGTCCATGCCCACGAGTTTGGTGTCCTCATCGCTGGTGTAGATATTCATGACGAGTTGCAGGTCGCTCTCCTCGTAGACGCTGCGGGCCTGCTCAATCGCCTCATCCACCGCCGCGGACAGTTCCTCCTCCCCCAGCTCCGGGTTCTGGGACTTGAGCGTCATCTCCATAACCCCGCGCATATACTGCGTATCGCACATGTCCGCCATATCCTCGGAGGTCAGGACCATGGACATATGGCGGGTCGCCGGATCGCGTTCGGGATCGGTAAACTCGCCTTCCTCAAGGGTCATGTTGTCAAAGAGCCGCTCATAAACAGCCACCATGTCAGGATCGTCCGGGAAGCTTTCCTGAATCAGTTCCTTAAGCGCTTCGCGATCGTTCATTGCGCTGTCAAGGGTCCCGGTAACCGTGGACGACCCGGCATAACCGGCTGCGCCGAGGGTTTCCACGATTTTTGTCTTATACAGTTCGAGCATGTTTTTCAGCGTGGCGGCCATGCCCTCGTCTGTTTCCATGCCGTTTGCCTCGGCGATTTCCATGAACAGATCGGAGACGTAGGCGAAGCCGTCATCCCAGTTGACATAGTACACGTCGTCCCCCAACAGCGTGGACTGCACGTACAGGCCGGTGCTGTCCGCGCCCAGCGCAACGGTGGCAATATCCTCTCCGCCAACGGAAAGCGTAAGCCCGCCCGACTTCTCGCCCTTGGTCAGGGTCAAGGACAGCGCGTCGCAGAGGTCTGCAATCGCGGGCACTGCGCTCAGGTCGTCGCCGGGAATGATGGTGAGCGTATGCCGGGTATCGGCCAGCGCCGCCAGCGGAAGCGCCATGGCCAGCACCAGGCACAGTAGGGTGGTGATCAGCTTGCGGGTCATACACGAATCCTCCTTGTATTTTCTATGGGGTTTGATGCCTCCCTTGGGTGGCATATACAGTATAACGCGGCTCGGCACGGTTGTCATCCCGGCGGCGGCAAAAGCCGTAACCGTAGGCATGAAGTGTCCGAAACCCCGCCTCAACGTTTGAGCCACACGGTCTGGTTCACGATGGGCGTGTAGCTCTGGATGAGCTTGACCACCTTGACGCTGACGTTGGTGTCCTCGTAATCCGCCGGCATGGCGCGGGGCTCGCCGGCGCGCTGCATGGCGATGGCCAGCTCCGCCGCCTGCTCCACGCTCTTTTGCGTGATGCCGCCGATGACCACCGTACCCTTGTCCAGCACCTCGGGCCGCTCGGTGGAGGTGCGGATGAGCACGCCGCAGAAGCCCAGCATGGCGCTTTCTTCGCTCAGGGTGCCGCTGTCGCTGAGGACCACCAGGCTGTTCATCTGCAGGCAGTTGTAGTCGAAAAAGCCAAAGGGCGTAAGGTTCCTGACCAGCGGATGGAATTGGAAATGGCGCTGCTGGATAAACTTCATGCTGCGCGGATGCGTGGAATAGATGACCGGGACCTGATAGACCTCGGCCATGTGGTTGATGGCCTGCATCAGGGAGAGAAAATTGTCCTCCAGGTCGATGTTTTCCTCGCGGTGGGCGCTGACGAGGATGTAGCGGCCCTTCTCCAGCCCCAGGCGGCGGAGCACATCGCTTTGCGCGATCTGCTCCCGGTGGCGCTCCAGCACCTCGCGCATGGGCGAGCCGGTGACAAAGATGGTTTTCCCGTCGATGCCCTCGCTTAGCAGGTAGCGGCGGCTGTTTTCGGTGTAGGGCAGGTTGATGTCGCTGATGTGATCGACGATCTTGCGGTTGATCATCTCGCTCACGTTCCAGTCCCAGCAGCGGTTGCCCGCTTCCATATGGAAGATCGGGATTTTCAGCCGCTTGGCGGAGATGGCCGAAAGGGCGGAGTTGGTATCGCCCAAAATGAGTACGGCGTCGGGCTGCTCGCGCGCCATCACCCTGTAGCTCTTGGCGATGATGTTGCCCATGGTTTCGCCCAGGTCCGCGCCCACGGCGTCCAGATAGACATCCGGATTGCGAAGGCCCAGTTCGCGGAAGAACACCTCGTTGAGCGCGGGGTCGTAGTTCTGGCCGGTATGCACCACCACATGGTCGAAGTAGCGGTCGGCGCAGCGCATCACGGCGGACAGGCGGATGATCTCCGGCCGCGTGCCCAGCACGGTCATGAGCTTGAGCTTGCGGGTCATTTCGCTTCCTCCTTTGACGGCTGAACGGGCAGACGGATGGTGTCGGGCCGCGCGGGGTCGAAGCACTCGTTGGCCCACATCAGGGTGATCATGTCGGTATCGCCGGTGTTTTCGATGTTGTGGGTGTATCCGGGCGGGATGTCCACCACCTGCGGCGCGCCGCCCGATACCCGGTAGGAGATCACCGTCGCGTCGCCGGGCTTTCGGAAGCGGATGACGCCCTCACCGCTGAGCACCACGAATTTTTCATGCTTGGTGTGATGCCAGTGCTCGCCCTTGGTGATGTGCGGACGGGATACGTTGACGCTCACCTGTCCGTGGCCGCCCAGATGCAAAAGCTCCGTGAACGACCCACGCGCGTCGGCATGGGCGACCGTGGGGCGCGCGAAATCCTCCGGCGGCAGAAAGCTCAAATAGGTGGCGTAGAGCTTGGCCGTCAGCGGGTCGGACTGGTCGGGGCACTCCAGGCGGTCGCGCATGTCGCGAAAGCGCCCCAGCGTCGCCGCCAGCTCGCCCACGGTAATGCGGTATTCGGGCGTGACGGCATAGCGTCCCTCCGCGTCCGGCAACGATACGCCCTCCAGCGCGCGCATAAACTCCGCCGCCACGTCGTCAATGTAGACCAGCGGCACCTGCGCCGCCGGGTCGTTGACCGTGATGGGCAGGCCGCGCGCGATGTTGTGGCAGAAGGTGGCCACCACGCTGTTGTAGTTGGGGCGGCTCCACTTGCCAAACACGTTGGGCAGGCGGTAGAGGTACGCCCGCGTCCCGCAGCGGCGCGCATAGGCGGCGACTGCGTCCTCGGCGGCGCGCTTGCTGGCCCCGTATGGGTTGTCCAACGCCGCCTGAATCGAGCTGGCCAGCACCACGGGCGGCTTTTTGCCCCGCTCCAGCAGCGCCGTCAGTTCCAGCGTGAAATCGCCGTTGCCCCGCATGAAATCGTCCGGGTCCTCCGGCCGGTTTACCCCCGCCAGATGAAACACAAAATCCGCCTCCGCGGCCGCGGCTTCCAGCGCCTCGCGCGGCGTGCCGAGATCCATCAGAGCCAGCTCATCCTCCGGGCGGCCCTCCCGCAGGGTTTCGCTCAGGTTGCGGCCCATAAAGCCGCCCGCCCCGGTGATCATGATGCGCATGTGTATCCGCCTCCTTGCGTCAGGCCCGCACGGGGCCTTCCGCGTCCATCTTATCAGGCCCTGCCCCGGCTGTCAACGTGTTGTTGACGGCCGCGCGGGCATGCCCTATAATGATACCATTCATTGCCTGCAAAGGGGGTGCGCGCGGTGCTGGCTCCGCGCATGCTGGTGATTCTTTCCTCGCTGTCCGGCGCTTCGGAGGCTGCACAGACGGCGCAACGGGCCCTGGCGGCGGCGCGGCCCACGGGCCTGCGCTTTGCCGTGCCGGAGGCGTGCCGGGAGGGGTTTGATCAGGAGGACGCGCTGTTCTACTCCGGCGAGGAACCCCTCGAAGCCATGCTCCCCCTTTTGACCGACGAAACGCACTTTCTGCACCTGATGGGGGCGCACGGCTTTGCTCCCAAGTGGGATGCGCGCCTCTACGACGCGCTGCGCCATGTCTCCGGACCGGCGCTGCTTTCCGCTTCCGTCAGCCCGCCGGTGGAGGCTGTGCCCGCGCCCGTGGCGGACGCCGATGCCGACACCCGCGTATACGACCGCGCGGCGCTTGGGGCGGCCCCGCTTCCGCGTCCCGCGGTGGAGGCGGAAGCCTGCCTGCCCGCCCTGGCCGACCGCTTTGAGGACAACGCCGTACAGATCGTGCGGGGGCTTCCGCTGGTGTGCGCCGCAGCGCCCGTGCGCACGCTGGTTGCGGACCCGGCGCTGCTGTTCGGCCCGGTGGATTTTTTGCGCAGGGCGGAACCCGCGCTGGCCACGCTGTCCATCGCGGCCTACGTGGCGGGCTTTTCGGTCCATGCGCTGCCGGATGCCCCGCTGTGGCCGCTTGCCAAGCCGCCACGGCGGTGGCTTCGCCGCCCTGTCCCGGATGCGCTGCCCGGCACCACGCTCAACCGCTTCGAGCAACTGGCGGGCTTCCGCTATGACCGCCAGCGGGCGGGCGTGCGCACCACCTGGGGGCTGTTCGGCGTGGAGGACGTCTATCCCCAGCGCCTGCCGCGGGGGCTTCGTCTCGCGCAACATGCCCGCGCCACCCGCATGCGGCTAAGCGAGCGCTACATGCCGCTGCTGGTGACCGCCTTTGTAGACCTGCCGTCGCCCCGGCGGCCCGTGGCGGCCTACATCCTGCGCTTCGGCTTTCTCAAGGCGGTGGAGAGCCTGCCGCTGCTGCTCTATACCGGCGGCGCGCAGGAGCGGCTTCTGCGCGCGGGCTTTCCCAACACGCAGAGCTACCCGGACAACGCCGTGCTGCCCCGCTCCCTGATGGGCATGGGCATGAGCCCCACGGACCATTTCCGGCGCAGCAAGCCCCTGCTGATGCTCCGCGCCGCCAGCCGCCGTCCGGAATTTACGCATGCCGCCTGGGTGGACATGGACATCCTGCCCCATCCGGTGTGCGCCGAGGCGGTGCCGTCCTTCGGCAAGCTGATGGACGACCGCATCCACCTCGCCGCGGTGGACGGCGTGCCGGACCCCAGCTTCGTGGTAGCGCCGGTGGAGCTGCTCGGGCGGCTGTGCAGTCGGACCAAGGCCATCACCCAGCTGGACGCGGAGCTCAAGCGCGGATGGAGCGAGGAGCTTCTCTGGACCCGCCTGATCGAGGAGGCGCCGGACCTGTTTGCGCTTCACCCCATGCCCCGGCGGCGGCTGTTGTTTCTGACCGTCTTTGATCCGCAGCTGCTGGGCGCGCGCCTGCGAGCGCTGCTTGCCTCCCTGCCGGCGCCGGTTGTGCTCCCTGCGCCCCAAAAGCCCGTATCCGTCAAAGGAGGAAATCCCACCCATGAGTGAAGCGCTTCGTCCCTCCAAGCCCGTATCCGCCAGCCGCACCGAACAGGTGCACATCGTCATGCCCGCGGACGTAAACGGAAGCTACACGCTCTTCGGCGGCATTCTGATGCAGTGGATCGACGTGGTCGCGGGCGTGGTTTCACGCCGCCACAGCGGCATGGAAACCCGCACCGCCGCCGTGGATCATCTGGAATTTCTGGCTCCCGCCCATATCAATGACACCGTCACCTTGCAGGGGCGCGTGACCTATGTGGGCAACACCAGCATGGAGGTCTGCGTGGACACCTACGTGGAGCATCTGGAATGCCCGCACGACCGCACCCGCGTCAACCGTGCCTACCTGACCATGGTGGCCATCGGCGCGGACGGCCGGCCCGCCCGCGTGCCGGCGCTGGTGCCCGAGACCAGCGCCGAGCGCGCCGATTTCGAAGCCGGCAAGGAGCGCCGTGCCCAGCGCCGGCGGGAAAAAAAGGACTGACGGACAAAAGCGCCGCGCCGGATGCGTTTCCGGCGCGGCGCCTGTTTTTGCAAATCAGTCCTTGGTTTTTTCCCGTAGGATGAAGCGGATGGGCGTTCCCTCGAAGCCGAAGCTTTTGCGCAGGTGGTTCTCCAGGTAGCGCTCGTAGGCGAAGTGCATCAGCTCCTCGCTGTTGACGAAGAACACGAACGTCGGCGGGCACGCGCTCTGCTGCGTGGCATAGTAGATCTTGAGGCGGCGGCCGCCGGAGACGGGCGGCTGGAGGCTGGCCTGCGCGTCGGCCAGGGCCTCGTTGAGCACGCCCGTGGGGATGCGGCGGCTGTACTGCTCATAGGCGGCCTTCACGGCGGCGAGCACGGTATTGACCCGCTGGCCGGTGAGCGCGGAGAGGAACAGCACCGGCGCATAGCTCATGAACTTGAGGTCGCTTAAGATCTTCTTGCGGAACTGCTCCATGGTGTTGGTGTCCTTTTCCACGGCGTCCCACTTGTTGACGGCCACCAGCACCGCCTTGCCGGCGCTGAGGATGAGCCCGGCGATCTTGGTGTCCTGCTCGGTCACGCCGGTCTGCGCGTCGATGAGCAAAAGCGCCACGTCGCAGCGGTCGATGGCGGCGATGGAGCGAAGCACGCTGTAGCGCTCCAAAGTTTCGTCCTCCACGGCCTTTTTCTTGCGCATGCCGGCGGTGTCGATGATGTTGTAGCGCGTGCCGTCCGCGTCGGTGAAGGTGGTGTCGATGGCGTCGCGCGTGGTGCCGGGGATGTCGCTGACCATGGTGCGCTCCTGCCCCAGCAGGCGGTTGCACAGCGAGCTCTTGCCCACGTTGGGCCGGCCCACCAGCGCCAGCTGGATGACATGCCCCTCCTCCTCGGCCTCGTCGGGCGCGGGCGGAGGCAGTCGCTTGACAATCTCCTCCAAAAGGTCGCCCAGGCCCAGCATGTTGGTGCTGCTGATGGCGATGGGATCGCCCAGGCCCAGGTTGTAATATTCGTAGAGCTGGTCGCTCATGCCCTGATAGTCCATCTTGTTGACCACCAGCAAAAGCGGCTTGCGCGTGCGGCGCAGGTAGTTGGCCACGTCCTCGTCCTCGGAGGTCAGGCCCGCGCGGCCGTCGCAGAAAAAGCAGATCACATCGGCGGTGTCCATGGCGATTTCCGCCTGGCGTCGCATCTGGGAGAGGAGCACGTCCTCGCTGCGCATGTCCAGGCCCCCGGTATCCACCATGCTGAAGCGGCGGCCCATCCATTCCACGTCGGCATAGACGCGGTCGCGCGTCACGCCCGGCACATCCTCCACGATGGAGATGCGCCGTCCCGCGATCTTGTTGAAAAATGTCGATTTGCCCACGTTCGGGCGGCCTACGATGGCCACCAGCGGCTTGGCCATGGGGTTCCCTCCTTCAATCGTCGAAGCGGCCGCGCAGCGCGTCGTAAAACGCCTGCCCGTCACAGCCGGTCACGTGCAGGGGCAGCGGCGCGCGCCTGCGGAAATCGTCGATGTGCATGTCGTCCAGAAACAGATCGCCCTCGTGGCGCAGCATCACCGAGCACAGGAGCAGCTCGTCCGCGTCCGCCACCTGATCGGGCGTGAGGGCGGAAAGCACGTCGCCCCCGGTGAGCAGGCCCGTCACCGTGACCGTCTCGCCAAAGAAGCGGTTGCGCACCGGCAGCACCCGCACGCTCACCCCCGGCGGCGCGAAGCGCTCCGCCAGGCGCGCAAGGTGCGGCGCGGCGCTCACGCCCGTGGGAATGAGATAGCGTTTCGCAGGGGGCGTCCCGCCGGGCAGCTCGAAGCGCTCGGCCTCCTCGAGCTCGCATTCAAAGCGGCGCAGCAGCCCCACGCCGTTTTCGATCTGCGGGAAGTCCTCGTACCAGCTTTCCGGCGGAATGGGCCGCCCGGCAAGGCAGAAAAACTCGTCGCTGGGGAAGGCGAAGGTGGTGCCCAGCTCGCGACGGCACTGCTCCTGAAAGGGGGCGATGGCGTCCAAAAGCGCCTCCGCCTCGGCCTTCGTAAACGGGCGGAGCGGTTCCAGCCCCTCGCGGAAGCGCGTAAGGCCCACGGGCACCATGGCCGCCGTCTGCGCCGCGGGCGCCAGGGCGCGCAGGTCGGAAAGCGTTCTGAGCAGCTGCTCGCCGTCGTTAAAGCCGGGGCAGACGACGATCTGGCAGTGGAAGCGGATGCCCGCATCCTTGAGGCGCGTGAGGCGCTGGAGGATGTCGCCCGCAAAGCGGTTGTTCATCATCCGGCAGCGAAGCGCGGGGTCGGTGGCATGCACGCTCACATACAGCGGCGAGGCATGGCGGCGGATGATGCGCTCAAACTCGGCGTCGTCCACGTTGGTCAGGGTCACGAAATTGCCCATCATCAGGGAAAAGCGCCAGTCGTCGTCGCGCACGTAGAGGGTTTTGCGCAGGCCCGGCGGCATCTGGCGGATGAAGCAAAAGACGCAGTTGTTTCGGCAGGTGCGGGGCGAGAGCGCCATTTCCTCCCCGAAGTGCAATCCCAGCGGCTCGCCCTCCTGCTTGCGGATGTCCACGGTGCGCTCCCGGCCGTCCCTCTCCACCACGGCGCATACGCGGCTGCCCGCGATCAGCGCCTGGTAGTCGATCTCGTCCAGGACCGCTTCTCCGCCAAGGGAAATCAGCACATCGCCCGCGCGCAGGCCATGGCGAAACGCCACCGATCCGCGGTCCACCGATTCGATCACGTGCCGCATGCGCCTCTCCCCCTTTCTTTGCCCATAATGAAGCAGTTTGTATTATGCCCCGAATCCGGGCGGAAGTCAAGCCTTGCGGGGAATTGGGCCCACTTGCGCCCGAACGCGCGGGATATTGGAAAACGGCGCATTTTGTGTTATGATACAAAAAGCATTCCACAGTTTCATCGCGCGGGAGGGGTTTGTTGATGGTCTTTTCTGATTTTCATTTTTTCAGCGATGTTTTGAACATCCACACGGCGGCGTACATTCTCTTGCCTGAACCCAAGGTGGTGGCGCAGTCCGCCTCGCCCGTGCCGGTTCTCTACCTGCTGCACGGATTGAGCGACGACCACACCATGTGGCTGCGTCAGACGCGCGTGGAGCTGTTCGCGCGGCGCTACCGCCTGGCCGTGGTGATGCCCGCGGCCAACCGTTCCTTCTACATGGATATGGCGCATGGCGCGAAGTATGAAACCTTCATCGCCCGCGAGCTTCCCTCCGTGATCGAGCGCTACTTCCCCGTATGCCGCAAGCGCAGCGGACGGTTCATCGCCGGCCTTTCGATGGGCGGCTACGGCGCGCTGCGGCTGGCGCTGCGCTATCCGGGGCGCTATGCGGCGGCGGCCAGCCTTTCAGGCTGTGTCGAGATGGAAAAGGGCTACGAAACCTTTGCCAGCCGCGGCCCCTTCATGCTCAGGGAGCTGGACGACGTCTATGGCAGCGAGCATGATCTGCTGCGCGGGCCGGGCAGCCTGTTCGGCCTGGCCGACCGGTTCCTCAAGGAGCCGGACCGCGCGCCGCGCATGTATATGGCCTGCGGCACGGAGGATCATCTCTTCGAGGCGAACGAGCATTTCTTTGCGCGCTTCGGCAAGGAGCTGCCCATCGAATATCATACCGAGCCGGGCGACCACAACTGGGCTTTCTGGGACCGCTATCTGGAGCGCGTCCTTGCCTGGCTGCCGCTGGAAAAGGCGGAGGGCGTATGGTGAAGAAGCGCTCCGCCATGGACCGTCTGCTGGAGGAGGGCTTCTTTGACAGCCGCGAAGCCGCCCTGCCCTATCTGATGAGCGGCGCGGTCTACTGCGGCGCGCAGCCTGTGACCACGGGCGGTCAGCTGGTTCCCTCCGACAAACCCATGACCGTGCGCGGCCTGTATGACCGCTACGTGGGCAAGGGGGGCTACAAGCTGGAAGGCGCCATCCGCGATTTCGGTATCGCGCTGGAAGGCCGCGTATGCATCGATGCCGGAGCCTGTACCGGCGGTTTCACCGACTGCCTCATCCAGCACGGAGCGGCGCTGGTGTACGCGGTGGAGGTGGGTTTTGGCCAGCTGGCGGGCTCGCTCGCGCAGGATGAGCGGGTGGTGAATCTGGAGCGCACCAACCTGGGGGACGAAAAGCTGCTTTCCCTGTCCCCCCTGCCTACGGTGGGCAGCGTGGATTTGAGCTACCTGTCGCTGGTCAAGGCGGTGCCGCAGTTCCGGGCGGTGATGCATGGCCAGGGGGAATTGATGTGCCTGGTCAAGCCGCTCTTTGAGATCGACGATCCTGCCGCGCGCCGCACGGGCGAGCTTTCGCCGGACCGCTATGCGCCGCTTTTGCGCGCCCTGTGCGACGCGCTGGACGCGCAGCCCGGCACCCACGCCGTAAACGTAACGCACAGCCCCGTCACCGGCAACCATGGCACGCATGAGTTTTTCCTGCATGTGCGCTTGGGCGAGGGCTCCTTCGCGCCCGTGGAGGACGCGGCCATCCGCGCCGCGGTGGAGCGTGCGCTCACCTTGCCGAAATACCGAAAATAATGTCCCCGGCGTGGGAAGATTTGTTTTCTGCGCCCCGTTTACATGATAGGCAAGGGATTCTTGTTCCCAAGGAGGGATTGACCCATGATGAACCGCAAGCTTCGCCTGTGTGCCCTGGCGGCGTTCCTGCTGTGCCTGCTGATGGCCGGCTGCGCCCTGGCGGCCACCGATACCTACGGCGTGATCTACGGCACCGACACCCTCAACCTGCGCGCGCAGGGAAGCTCCTCCAGCCAGTGGCTGGGCAGCTACACGCGCGGCACGTGGGTGGAGATCAACGGTAGCCAGAACAACTTCTATTACGTGCGCACGCCCGACGGCAAGACCGGCTACATGAGCAAGAACTACATCGACAAGGTGCTCGACGAGAGCGACTTTGTGTGGACGGCGCTGGTCACCAACAGCAACGGCGGCGCTTTCCTCAACTTCCGCGCGCAGCCCAGCTACAGCGCGCAGGTGCTGGGCATCTTCTACAACGGCGTGCCGCTGCACGTGCTCAGCGCCTCCAACGGCTGGTACTGCGTGCAGATCAACGGCCAGACGGGCTATGTGCGCGGGGAATATGTCGCCGACTGGCAGCGTAAAAACCCCGGCAGCAGCACCGTGGCCACCATCAAAACGCCCAACAACACCGCCATGAACCTGCGCTCCGGACCCGGCATGAACTATCCCGTGACCCGCCAGTTTCCCGGTGACAGCTATGTGAGCGTCATCGCCAAGGGCAACGGCTGGTGGTGCGTCAGCATCGGCGGATACTGGGGCTTCATGAGCAGCGACTTTTTGCAGGAAGGCCTGTGCGCCGCGCGCGACCAGGCCGCCCAGGGCGGCGGCACGTCGAGCACAGCCTACGCCGTCGTAGCCAACCCCAAGAGCACCCAGGCGCTCAACCTGCGCCAGTATGCCTCCACCGGCTCGAATGTGCTGGACAAGCTCTACAACGGCACGCGCCTGTGGGTCAACGCCCAGGGCAGCGAATGGTGCCACGTGACCAACCAGACCAACGGCATGACCGGCTACGTGATGACCGCCTATATCCAGCTGCACAACCTGCCCTCCACGCCCTGGCGCACGGTCAGCCATCCCAGCGGCAGCTATGTGAACCTGCGCTCCTCGGCCAACATGTCCATCAACAACGTGCTTGCCCGCATGGCCAGCGGCACTTCGGTGCAGGTCCTCATCCCCGGCTCGGAATGGACCAAGGTGTCCTACGGCGGCACCACGGGCTATATGCTCACCTATTTCCTGAAATAGCCGTGTGCCGGTATGCATCCGCCAGCAGGCGCAGCACCACCATGCACAGCATGGCCAGCGCGCATACGTAATACCCGCCGCCCCGCACGTACAGCCACTTGAGCGGCGTACCTGCGGGCGCGGCGCTCAAGAACAGATAATTTGTGTTTAGGGCGCGGTTGAACGCCGCCACCGCCAACAGATAGCCGCTTGCCAGGACCAGCGCCCGCCGCGGGTCCGTGGGAAGCGGCTTTCCTGCGCGCCAGAGCATGACGGGCGTCAGTGCCACCAGCACATGCAGCTGCAAAAAGGCCAGCCGCATCAGCACCGGACGGGAGGAAGCGATCACCGCCGGAAACAGGAGCGTGACGGCCGCCGCCGGGCCGGCCAAGAAGGCAGACAGCTCGTAGAGCGGCTGCGGCGCGCGCCACAGGAGCATGGGGATGGACAGCACCCCAAACAGCCCGCACAGGTGAAGCGGCAGTCCCGTTTGCAGCGTGAGCTGCCCGTCCAGCCGCAAGAGCGCCAGCTGCACGGCCATCGACGCCGCCAGACCGACGGCCATAACCCCGCGTACCACGCCCTCGCGTCCGGTTCGGCCCGCGCCCCACCACACCACGCCGCCCCACAGCGCCATCAGCAGCACCGCCATGCGGTTTCGCCTCCTTGTGCCAAAGTTCGCCTCTTTTTGGGTGTGGAAGCGCCATTCTCCACCACAGCAAGGCCAAAAAGTGCTCCGTTTTGCATGCTCTTTACCACTTGGACAAAGTGTGGTATAATGGTTACAATTCCCACACTGTTTTTGAAAGGAGGCCGACGGTATGACGCGATATACCCGATCCCATGGGTATCACAATGTGATGCGTTCTCATCGCTACCGGCCCATACTCATCATCCTGCTGGTGCTTCTGGCCGCGTTCCTTATTTTCAAGGCGGCGGGCGTCGGCGGTATCAACGAGGGCAACTATGAGGCCCAGCGCAACACCCGCCTTCGCAGCGAGGTGCAGCATGCCGTCAGCAGCGTCAACTCCCTCAGCCGTCTGGGCGCCAGCTCCACATCCGCCATGCTGGGCTGCATTCGCCAGTATGTGCACGGTGTGGAGGTGCTCAATGACCTGAACGTGGGCATGTACGGCGAGATTGGCCGACTGTACAGCCAGAGCACGTTCGACGCCATCTACGCCATCATCGAGGAATACGATGCAAAGCTCGCCAGCGGTCAAAACATCAGCGATACGCTTACCTCGCTCAGCGAGGTAATCAATGAGCTGAGCGACATGACCACCGTCCTGCTCGACGGGACGGAAGCCGTGGTCAGCGAAACTTGAACAGCGCGACGCCGCCCAGCATCAGCGCAAGGCCCACATACTGCCGCAGGCCCATAGGCACCTTTTCCTGGCCCATCCAGCCAAGGGCGTCGATGACCGCCGCCACCAGCAGCTGCGCGATCAGAATGACTGAAACCGCCACCGTGACGTCCAGTCCCTTGATGGCCAGCATGACCGTGACCGTGATCACCAGTCCCAGCGCGCCACCCAGCAGGTAGCCTTTGGGAGCGCTTGCCAGAGCGCCCAGGTTGCCCGTGCCAAACAGCCACATCACCACCAGCGACAGCGCAAATGCCGTTCCCTGCACGTAGGCGTTGGCCTCCCACAGGCCCACGCGCTCCTGCAGGCGCGTGTTCATCACGCCCTGCACACTCATGGCCGCTCCCGCGATGACGCTGAAAAGAAACCCGATCAACAAAACCGCCTCCCCTTGCCAGTATGCGCAGGGGAGGCGGTTTCTATCAGGCGCGGCTATTTCAAATCGCCGATGCGGTTGGCCAGGACAGCCATCTGGTCGTGGATGCGCTGCATATCGCCGTCCAGTGCGGCGATGCGGTTGGCAGCGTCCAAAAGCTGGCGGTTAAGCTCCTCCGGCACGTGCGCGGCTTCCTTATAACGCAGCTGGTGCTCCAGGCTGGCCCAGAAATCCATGGCGATGGTGCGGATCTGCACCTCTACGGGCAGAAGCAGCTTGCCCTCGCTCAAAAACACCGGCACTCGCACGATCAGGTGCAGGCTGCGGTAGCCATTGGGCTTGGGCGAGGCGATATAGTCCCGCATCTGCACCAGCTGGATGTCATCCTGCCCGGTAAGCATCTCGCCAATGGCATAGGTATCGTTGAGATAAGCGCATACCACGCGGATGCCCGCGATGTCGTTGAGGTTCTCCATCGCCGCCTGGGGCGTGATGGGCAGGCCCTTGCGCTTGAGCTTCTGGGCGATGCTCTGCGGGCTTTTGATTCGGCTTTCCATATGATGGATGGGATTGCGGCTATGGCGCATCTGGAACTCGTCGTCCAGAATCTCCAGCTTGGTACGCACCTCGCGCAGCGCGGACTGGTAGCGGCATTTCATAATGACATAGTCCTCCGCGATATCGCGCAGGGCCTGTGAAATTTCGGGCATAACGGGCAGGGTCATTGGTACCTCCTTGCACGGGACGCGTATTCTCTCTGCTTCGCGTCGCTTCTTCCATTATTGTACCCCATCGCGGGCGCTTGCGCAACGTCTGGAAAGAGCGAAAAAAGGGCCGAACGGTTGATACCGTCCGGCCCTGAAATCCCTGTGCCCAAAAATCCGGTTACTGCGCGGTAGCGCCGGAGTAGGTCAGCAGGCTCTCCGGCGGGAAGTGCGCGATGAAGGTCTTGCCGGGGGTGAGCTGGATCTCGTTGCCCTTGTCGTCCAGGAAGATGGTGGGGCTTTCGATGGACTCACGCACCCAGTAGCCGGGGATGTAGCGGCCGCCGATGAAGATGTCCGCATTGCCCTTGCCAACGCTCTGCATCACGGGCATGATCTTGGAGTTGTTGGTGTACTCATAGCCCACGCGCTGGATGATCACGTTGCTGAAGGACATCTGCTCCTGGTTCTCCTCGCTGCGGTCCTCGGCCTCGGCAAAGGTCATGTAGGGCGCGTCGCCGGAATAGCGCAGGTAGAGGTTGTTGGCCTCGTCATAGTAGAAGTGGGAGATGTAGCGCTTGTGGCCCCAGTCGAGGTTGATGGTGTAGGCGACCTCATAGCCGTCCACATAGGGGCTGGCCTCGGCGAACAGGAAGGGATGCTCCACGGCCACGGTGGTGGCGGGAACCAAGGAGCGGATGCCCACGAGGTTGACGTTGTAGTTGTCGGGGGCCTTGACGCCGCTCACGCGGTTTTTGTACTCCTGGTACTTACCGTCCAGCAGGTTGAAGGTGACGCCCTTCTCGCTGGCGCCCAGCTCGGCAAACATGGCCGCGATGTCGTTTTCCTCACGGCGCGGGCCGCCAGCATACACGATGCCGCCCTGCCACTCCTCGCGCAGCAGCACGTGGCCGATACGGGCCGAACGCACGGGGCCGGCGCTCAGGGGCTGGCCTTCGGCAAAGCTGTCGTTGTACAGGAAGGTGATACGGGTCTGGCCGGAGCGATAGAGGATGCCCTCGTACACGATATCCGCGTACTGGCCGCCCCAGGGCGCACGCTGCCCGACGCCGGCGGCGGTCACGTTCTTGCCGTCCACCTTCACGGAGCCTTCAGGATTGCTGATCTGCACCAGCATGGGCATATAGAGCGAATCGCCGCTCACGGGCATGCCGGTGGTGGGGCTCTGGCCCTCGATGACCGGGTTCACGTCCAGGGCGCCCTCGGCAGGGGTGATGTTACGGTCAGCGATATCCTGCAACACAACCACGCCCTCGGTCGAAAGGGTATAGTTGGTACCGGCGTCGTTCGCAGCCAGCGCGGGCACGGCGGTCAGCGCCAGCACAGCGATGAGCAGCATGGAAAGGATTCTTTTCACAGTCGGACCTCCTCGCGTATTTCTGTCATATGCGCGGCGCACAGGGCGTGCCGCAGCTGTTTTTGATTATACCATCTTTGGAAAGCGGCTGTCAACGTAATACTTGCGTAATATATGAAACGATTGCCAATTTTCGCCGAATGACGGCCATTGTTCCTCCCTCCCCGCCTGCGCGCGGTATCGTTCACGGCGCTCCCAACCAATAAGACGGAAAAGCGTGGCAAAAAGTTCACGGTTTCGAAACTTTTTTTGCAGCCTCTTTTTCACGCAGTCCGCGCAGGACCGGCAGCGTCAGCGGAATGGCCAGCAGGAAGGATAGAAAGTCGGCCACGGGCTGCGCCAGCTGCACGCCCAGAAGACCGAAGGCATGCTCCAGCAGCCACACCGCCGGAATGAAGCACAGTCCCTGCCGCGCCATGGCCAGCAGCGTGGCGCGCCCGGCGATGCCCATGGTCTGCAACATCATGTTGGCCAGGCAGGTAAAGGCGAACAGAGGAATGAGCGCGCATTGCAGGCGCAGCGCCAGCGTGCCGATCTCCTGCACCTGGGGATCTCCCGCCAAGAACAGGCTGATGATCTGCGGCGCCAGGGCAATGGCCGCGGCGCTCACCACCACCAGCACACAAAAGCACAGCTTCACGCAGAACCAGAAGGCCTTGCGCACGCGCTCATAGAGGCCCGCGCCATAGTTGAAGCCGCAGATGGGCTGGAAGCCCTGCCCGAAGCCGATGATGGCGCTGACGGCCATCATCATCACGCGGGTGACGATGCTCATGGCCGCGATGGCCGCATCCCCGTAGCCGCCGGACGCCAGGTTGAGGCACACGGTAGCCAGGCTGTTGAGGCCCTGACGCGCCAGGGAAGGTACGCCGCCGCGCAGGATCTCGCGGAAATTGGCCAGGGTGGGCGTAAAATCGTGCCAACGGATGCGGATGTTGCCGCCCCGGCGCGTGCCGGCCAGCAGCAGGAAGAAGCTGACCACCTGGCTGAGGCTGGTGGCCAGCGCCGCGCCTGCCACCCCCATCCCGAAGGTAAAGATGAATATCGGGTCCAAAATGATGTTGAGCACCGCGCCGGAGGTAATGCCGATCATGGCGTAAAAGGCGCTGCCCTGGAAGCGCAGCTGGTTGTTGAGCACCAGGCTGGCGATCAGGAACGGCGCACCGGGCATGAGGTAGCCCAGATACGCCTTGGCATAGGGCGCGATGGTGGGCGTGGACCCAAGGGCATAGGCCAGCGGGTCCGCCGCCAGCAGGCCAAGGGCCATAATGGCCAGTCCTACAAAAAACGCGCTGAAAAAGCCGGTGGAGGCCATCTTGCGCGCATCTGCCGCGTCTCCCGCGCCCAGCACGCGCGCCATGTGGTTGCCTGACCCGTGGCCGAACATGAAGCCCACCGCCTGCATGATAGCCATCAGCGGAAAGGCCACGCCCACGGCGCCGGATGCGCTGGCCGAGCCGATCAGGCCCACGAAATAGGTATCGGCCATGTTGTAAAACGAGGTGATGAGCATGCTGACGATTGTGGGCACGGAAAGCGAGAGCACCAGCCTGGGCAGGGGCGTTTCGGTCATGTAGGTCAGTTTTTGTTCGGCGGTCATCTGCTTTGGCATGGTATGCGTCTCCTTTTGCGTAGAAGGGAAAAGCTCACCGGCGGTCGTTGCCGGTGGAGAGGGTGCGGCGGCGCTGGGGGCGCTGTCGGCGGATGAGGTCCTCATAGGCGCGGTGGTCCTGGTGGAGCGTGACGTGCGCGGCGGCCTCCTGCGGGGGCTGCGGCGCAGCTGCGCGACTACCTGGAATGGGGCAGCATTCACAACAGTGTCAATCTGCCTGAGCTCCCCCTGGGCGCCCCAACCGCCGCCCGCATTCTGGTGATTCACGAGAACATTCCCAACATGCTTTCCACCATTGCAGCCTGCGTAAGCCGTGAGGGCATCAATATTGATACCATGGTGAACAAGAGCCGCAAGGCGCTGGCCGTTACCATGATGGAGATGGCGGACCTTCCCTCGGAATCGGGCATTCAGGCCATTGCGGCCCTGGACCTGTCTCTTATACACATCTGACGCTG
>ENA-OZAF01000363-OZAF01000363.1-human-gut-metagenome-genome-assembly--contig:-NODE-363-length-19773-cov-4.955624_pt1 | contig 19773 bp, 19 predicted proteins | sample MGYA00244207_ERZ653498 | MGnify/ENA primary metagenome ERZ653498 (study PRJEB26926, sample SAMN06165156) | human gut metagenome | biome: ENVO:00009003; feature: ENVO:2100002; material: ENVO:00002003... | reverse complement strand
TCTGCGACGGCGCAAGCGTGTTCATCACCCGGCTGTTCCATCTTCGGCGCTCCGGCTGTACCCGCTACGAGAGCGTGTTCGCCGCCGCGATGGAGGAGGCCGGCCTTCAGTTCAAGCGCCTCACCCGCTCCATCAGCTTCGGACTTCTGATGTTCTGCCTGGGGCTGTTCGCCACGCTGGCGTATCTGCTGTGGCTGTAACGCAAAATAACAAAAACGGCCTGGCGGCTTCTCTGCCGCCGGGCCGGTTTCTGCCTTGATTGCGCAAAAAAAAGCGCCCCCGCCGAAGCGGAGGCGCTTTTTTCAATCTCAGTACTGGTTGTTGCGGTTGCGCTCGAAGCACTCGCGGCAGTACACGGGGCGGTCGCCCTTGGGCTGGAAGGGCACCTGGGTGGTGCAGCCGCAGCCATCGCAGATCACTTCGTAGTACTGGCGCTCGGCGCGGCCGGGATTCTCGCGGTTGCGGCGAGCGGCGCGGCACTCATGGCAACGGGTGGGGTCGTTCTGGAAGCCCTTGTCCGCAAAGAACTGCTGCTCAGACGCGCTGAACACAAATTCCTTGCCACAGTCACGGCATACCAAAGTCTTGTCTTCGAACATGGTTGGATTCCCTCCACTTTTTGGTTTGTTCTGTCTCGAATCTGCTTTGAGTCCCTGGCGTGGTTTCCGTGCTTTCGAACAAACTCGAAGGAAAGGAACCTGAACCATATAACCTAAGCTGGACAGCGGCTCAATTATAGCATGAATCCATGCGTTTGCAAAGCGGTTTCACGAAATTTTCTTTTCCGCCCCTTGTCAGGTGGGGTTTTTGATCATGCGGCGGATATCGTCCAGAAGGCTCACCAGGCTGGGCGACTGCTTGATGGAATCCTCCACCTTGCTGATGGAGGACATCACCGTGGTGTAATGCCGGCCGCCGAAGGCGTCGCCGATGCGGGTCAGGCTCAGGCCCATCATCTCGCGCGCCAGGTACATGGCGATCTGCCGGGGCACGGTGATCTCGTGGTTGCGCTTGGGGCTTTTGAGATCCTCCACGCTCAGGCCGTAGTAGTTGGCCACGGCGTCCTGAATGCTGTCGCAGGTGATCACGCGCGTTTCGGAGTGCTTGAACAGTTCGCGCAGCGCCTCGCGCGCCAGCTGCATGTCGATGGGCCGGCGGGTCAGGCTGGAATAGGCCGTCAGGCGGGTCACGCTGCCCTCCAGCTCGCGCACGTTGGTGTCGATCTTCTCGGCGATCAGCGCCAGGATGTCGTCGCTGATGTTGAGGTGCTCAAACTCCGCCTTCTTGCGCAGGATGGCCAGGCGCGTCTCGAAATCCGGCCGCTGGATATCGGCCACCAGGCCGCCCTCAAAGCGGCTGCACAGGCGCTCCTCCAGCTTCTGAATCTCCTTGGGCGGCTTATCGGAGGTCATCACGATCTGCTTGCCGGCCTCGCGCAGGTGGTTGAACGTATGGAAAAACTCCTCCTCCGTGCCGTGCTTGCCCGCGATGAACTGAATATCGTCCACCATGAGGATATCCACGTTGCGGAAGCGTTCGCGGAACTGCTGGTTCTGGTTGGTCTGCATGGCGCTGACCAGCTGGTTGGTAAAGTCCTCGCTGGTGATGTATAATATGCGCATATCGGGATACAGCTCATGCGCGTAATGTCCGATGGCGTGCATCAGGTGCGTCTTGCCCAGGCCCACGCCGCCATAGATGAACAGCGGGTTGTACGCCTTGGCCGGGACCTCCGCCACCGCCAAAGACACCGCATGCGCAAAGCGGTTGCTGGAGCCCACCACAAAGGTATCGAAGGTATATTTGGGGTTGAGCAGCGCCAGCGAATCGCCGGAAGAACGGGCCTCCAGCGCCTTGAGGCGGTCCTTGAGCTCCTCGTTACCATAGACCTCCACCGTCAGGGCGCGGCCTGCCGCCGTGCTGACCGCCTTTTGAATCTGGCCCATATAGCGGCTGGTTCCCATCTGCTGCACCACGGGACTCACGCACTCCAGCAGCAGGATATCCCCCACCAGCGCGCAGGGCTTGAGAGCCGTTTCAATCCAGGTGCTGTAACTGATACGGGTCATCTCCTCCTGCAAAATTTTGCAGGCGCTTTCCCACAGCTCCTCAGCCTTCATCACGGCGCATTCAACCTTCCATTCGTGCATATTATACAAAGTTTGCTTTGGTCCGTTATCCACAATGGGTTCTTCCAAAGATGCAAAGAATGTGGAAAACGCCCTTGTGGAAAACCACACGCGCCATTCCACATTTCGTGCATTATCATAGCAGATACGGACACTTTTGACAAGTCTCCCCTTTTCGCGCCCTTTTGCATAGGCGGCGGCATGTTGAAAACCCTCTTTCCCACCCATGGTGGCAGGATGCGTCATCCCCCACAAAACATGGCGCTTGACAAGTTAAATTTGTATATCTATGCATCTAGTTTCGTATAAAATTACAATTCTTAAAGAAATGATTTCCTTCTGTCATATTTTCCGCACGCAAAAACAAGGACTTGATGAAGAGCATGTAGAAATATGTTGCAGAATTGGGTTGGCATCAGCTTGCAAAGACGGGAGGTATCAGGCGGCGATGGCGATTCCCGTTGGGGTAGCGGATGTGGAGCGCGTGCTCAGGCCGTGGCTTGGGACGCTTTTTTTGAGCGCCAACCCGCTGGCCTCCGAGATCGCCGGGCACATGCGCGCCTACGCACCCTACCGCCAGACCCTGGAAAGTTTGCGCGACGAACTGGAGAGCCTGCTCCTGGTGAAGCTCAACCGCCTCACCAGCGGCAGCCTGACCGTCATCACCGACAATTATCATACCCGCCGGCTGGGCATGGGGCATATCGCCGCCATCACCGATGACCTGATGGGCGTCATTTTCGACAAGCTGACCCCCTTTTCCGCCAACTTCATCAAGCTCAACGACTACAGCCTGCGCGTCTACAGCCTGAACGCCCTGCGCGTGCTCTACCAGCGCTATGCCTCCTTCTATACCAAAGAGGAATTTGATTTCATGGTGCATATGATCCGCACCATCTACCCGCCGGAGCGCTATGCCGCGTGGCTGAAGGAGTAGGGCCGCGCGTTGCAATTTTTCAGGAAAAAGTGTATAGTGGATAGTGTTTGTCTGCCTTTCCCTCCACTAACGACCCGTGCGGCGCGGCCAGTCCCGCCGCCTTTGACTGCATGAACGATTTTGAACAGCAAACCCTATTCAGCGGCCTGGAGGAAAGCGCCTCCCTGCCGCCTCTGGCCGAGCGCATGCGGCCCCGCACGCTTGACGAATTTGTGGGGCAGGAGCGGCTTTTGGGGCCGGGCCGGCTGCTGCGCCGCGCCATTGAGGCCGACCGGCTGCAAAGCAGCATCTTCTGGGGCCCGCCCGGCTGCGGAAAGACCACGCTGGCCTCCATCATCGCCCGCATGACGGGCAGCGCCTTTGAAAAGCTCAACGCCGTGACCAGCGGTGTGTCGGATGTGCGCCAGGTGCTCAAGGAGGCGCAGGATCGCCGCCTGCGCTACGGCCGCGCCACCTACCTGCTGCTGGACGAGTGCCACCGCTGGTCCAAGGCGCAGAGCGACAGCATTCTGCCCGCCATCGAAAGCGGCCTCATTCGCTTCATCGGCTCCACCACGGAAAACCCCATGGTCAGCATGACCCCGGCCATCGTGAGCCGGTGCCGGGTGTTCCAGTTCGAGCCCCTTCAAACGCAGGATGTGCTGCGCGTGCTGCAAAACGCCCTGCGCGACCCGGAGCGCGGCTACGGCGGGAGCGATGTGCGCGCGGAGGACGGCGCGCTCGCCTACATCGCCCGCATGTCGGGCGGCGACGTGCGCACCGCCCTGGGCGCGCTGGAGCTGGCCTGGCTGACCACGGCCGAGGAAACCGACCCCTCGACCGGCCGCCCCTTCAAGCGCCTGACGCTGGAGACGGCCCAGGAAAGCGTACAGAAGCCCCTCCTCAAGATGGACGAGGGACAGTATTACGACATGCTCTCCGCCTTCATCAAGAGCATGCGCGGCAGCGACCCGGACGCGGCGCTCTTCTGGTTCAGCCGCCTGCTCTATGCGGGCGTGGACCCCAGGCTCATCGTGCGGCGCATCGTGGTGCATGCCAGCGAGGACGTGGGCCTGGCCGATCCCCTGGCCATGCTGCAGGCGCAGGCCGCCGTCACGGCGCTGGAATTCGTGGGCATGCCGGAGGCGCGCATTCCCATCGCGCAGGCCATCATCGCCGTCTCACTGGCGGAGAAGAGCAACAGCGTGTGCGCGGCCATCGACGCCGCCATGGCGGACGCCCAGAAGGGCGGGCTCGCCCCCGTGCCCCCGTACCTGCGCGACCAGAGCTATGCCACGCCGCACGCCCGGACGCCGCAGTACAAATACCCCCACGATTATCCCGGCCATTTTGTCAGGCAGGCCTACATGCCGCCGGGCTATGAGCATACCGTGTATTACCGGCCCACCGGCCAGGGGCATGAAGCCAAGCTCCGCGACCGGCATGCACGCAGATTTGGAGAAGGCCATGAAGCATGAGCTGAAACGCAAGCCCGACGTTCAAAAAACCACGATGTTTGCCATCGTGGTCAACGCCGTGCAGATCGGCGTGTTGCTTGCCTTTGTGCTCTACGTGCTCACCGCGGGACCGGAGGCGCGCAACAGCTGGTCGCTGCAGTTTATGGTCATCGCAGGCGCGCTGATGGCCGCCTGGGGCGCGGGCGTGGACATTCAGGACGCGCTGCGCACCCGCCGGCTGGAGCGCACCATCGGCGAACTGCAGACGACCAATGAGCAGATGGACGCGCTCAACCTGAAGCTGCGCGCCCAGCGGCATGACTTTCTCAACCACCTTCAGGTGGTTTACAGCCTGCTGGAGATGCAGGAATACGGTGAGGCCACCGCCTATCTGGAGCGCGTATACGACGAGCACCGGTCCGTTTCCTCGGTGCTGCGCACCAAGATGACGGCCTTCAACGCGCTGTTGCAGGTCAAGAGCGCGGCGTGCGAGGAACGCGGCATCACGCTGGAGATGGACATCCGCAGCACGCTGGAGAGCCTGCCCGTGCCGCCGTGGGAACTGTGCTGCATCATCGGCAACCTCATGGACAATGCCATGGACGCCGTGGAGGACGTGCCCGGAGGACGCATCCGCCTGGCCGTCACGGAGGACCTGCGCGGCTTTGCCTTTGTGATCTCCAACAACGGCGCCCCCATCCCGGAGGAGCTGCGCGAACGGCTGTTTGAGCCGGGCGTATCCACCAAGGGCGAGGGCCACGGGCTGGGGCTGAGCATCGTGCGCACCACGCTGGCCGAATATGGCGGAACCATTTCCCTGGAAACCGGTCCAGAGACCGTCTTTACCGTCGCCGTGCCCCGCGAAAGCGCGGGCGCGCCGAAGCCTGCGCCCAAAGGGCGCTAACACACGAAGGGAGCGCGGGGCATATCCCGCAGGCGCATGGAACGCAGCAAGCAGCGGTTTTTGAAAAACATGGTGGGATTTTCCATGGTCACATGGATTTCCTTTGCGCTGGGCTTTATCGCCACGCCCATCTCCACGCGGCTGTTCGCGCCCGCGGAGCTGGCGCGGGTGAGCATGTTCGGCACCTATACGTCGCTGTTTTGCTCGGTGTGCTATCTGGGGCTGGACCAGGCGTTCGTCCGCTTCTTCCGCGAAACCCCCGGCCGCATGACGCCGCGCGCGCTGTTGACCTTCTGCCTGTCGGTGGCGCTGGGCTTCGGGGTGGTGTCCTCGGCGGTGCTGCTGGGCTTCTGGCACTCTTTGAGCGGGGAGATCGTAGGGCAGCCGGATTTCTCCATCTTCCTGTGCCTGTGCCTCTACAGCTGCTCGCTGGTCGTTTTCCGTTTCCTGTCGCTGTGCTACCGGATGGAGCAGAACGCGCTGCTCTACACCATCCAGGGCGTGGTTCACGCGCTGCTGACCAAGATTGCCTACCTGGCGGTGGGCTTCAGCCGCCCCACGGGCCGCTACGCCATTGTGGCCCTGACGGCGCTGATGGCGGTTTTCACAGTAGTCTTTCTGATTTTGCAGCGAAGCCGGCTGGACTTTTCCTTCCCGCGCCTGACCGACCGGGACGCCGTGCGCGAGCTGGGCAAGTACGCCCTGCCGCTGGTGCCGCTAAGCGTCTTGAGCTGGCTGAACACGTCGGTGAGCACGCTGGCGCTCAAGCACCTTTTGGGGTACGAGGCGACGGGCATCTTCTCCAGCGCGCTGGGGCTGGCCTCCACGATCAACATCATCCAGACGGGCTTCAACACCTACTGGGCCCCCTATGTGCTGGAAAACTATCAAAGCGACGACCGCCAGCGCTTCTACACCGTGCACCGGCTCATGGCCTGTATGCTCACGCTCTTCGGGCTGGGCATCACGCTGCTTCAGTCCCCGGTGTTTTTGCTGCTGGGCAAGAGCTACCGAAGCTCGGTGGTGTTCTTCCCGTTTTTGTTCCTCTCCCCCATCTGCTATTGCCTGGGCGAAACCACGGGCATGGGCATCACCATTTCCAAAAAGAGCTACTGGACCACGCTGATCTACCTGTTTTCCGCTCTGGCCAACATCGGGTTGTGCTTTCTGCTCATCCCGCCGCTGGGCATCTCCGGCGCGGCCATGGCCTCGGCGCTTTCGGCCATCCTCACGCTGCTTCTGCGCACCGCCGTGGGCGAAAGGTACTACCGCGCGATCCTCAACTACCGCTGCCTGGCCCTGACCATCGGGCTGATGACGGCGGCGTCCCTTTTAAACCTACTGCTGACGGGCGTGTGGAAATACGCGGCGCTGGTGCTGGTGCTGGCGCTGGCCTGCGCGCTGTTCCGCGCGGAGCTTCATACCCTCCTGACCACTGCCGGGCAGGTGCTTTCCGCGCTGCGCGGCCATTTCCGAAAGGAGGAGCGACATGAGCGATAAAAAGCGCATCCTGATGATCGCGGACGCGGACAGCTTTTGGACCCGGCGGCTGATGGAGCATCTGCTCCTGCCCGCCGGCTATGAACTTGTGCTCTTTCCCATCTGGGGCGACGGCGGCAAGTACGCCGACTTCTACCGGGCTACCGGCGTGACGGTCTACCACGACCGCCACACGCTGCCCGTCATCCGCCGGATTCCACGGCTGCGCATGTGGGTGCGAATCGCCCTCAACGCGCGCAGCCTGCGGCGCCTGGGGCCGTTTGACATCGTGCACAACCACTACCTGTCCCAGCGCGATCTGGCGCTGGGGCGGCTGGTGGCGCGGCGCTTTCATGCGCACTGGGTGTGCAGCTTCTGGGGCAGCGACCTCATGCGCGCAAGCCCCCTCGCGCTTCGGCGCATGAAACCCTATCTGCGCCTGTGCGACGCCATCAGCGTGCACAGCGAGCTCAACCGCGACATGATCCGCCGCGTCTACGGCGAGGAAGCAGCGCGCAAGACCACGCTGCTCTACTTCGGCCAGACCGGCTATGCGGATATCGACCGGGTGCGCGAGCGCTTCACGCCCGCCCAGTGCCGCGAGCGCTTCGGCATCGCGCCGGACCGGTTCGTGGTGTGCGTAGGGTACAGCGCGTCCTCCGCCCAGCAGCAGCTGGAGGGGCTTGAGGCTCTCAAGCTTCTGCCTGCCGAACGGCTCAACCGCATGACGCTGGTGTTGCAGCAAACCTATGGCGAAAACGACCCTGCCTACGTAGCCCGCACGCGCGAGCTGGCGGGGCGCCTGCCCTGCCAGACGGTGGTCCTTACGCAGTTTCTGGGCCCGGAGGACAGCGCCATGCTGCGCCTGTCCGCGGATGTGTTCATTTTGGCCATCCGAACCGACGCCTTCTCAGCCAGCATGCAGGAATACCTCTACGCCGGCGCGTGCGTGCTCAAGGGCGCGTGGCTGGGCTACCCCCAGCTGGAGGACATGGGCATCGAGCTGGAATCCTTCCGCGACTTTGCCGATGTGCCCGCGCTGGTGGCGCGCGCCATGGACGGCGCGCTCACCGGCCTTGCGCCCGAGCAGCGCGCGCTCTTCCCCCGCCTCTACTCCTGGCAGGCCGTGCGGGACAGCTGGCTGTCCCTCTACCGCTGACTACCTTCCGCCGATGGGCAGGCCCATCAGCATGTAGCGCCATACGCTGGCGCGGATGCACCAGTGGTGCCGTTGTCCCGTTCTTCTGCGTCTGTACTCATAGTCGCGCTTCATGATGAACCGGCTCCTTTCGCGTCTCTTTACTTATAAGACGCGCAGGAAGCCGGTTTGGTTTTCTTTTTTACAAAATTTTTACGATTGTTTTACGCCTGCTCCAGGCATAGCCGCACCGCCTCGTCCAGCACCTCCGCGATGTTCTCCCGGATCACCAGCGCGGCCAGACTGTCGTAGGGTGTTTCATCCCGATTGATGAGCGCCAGAGGCACGCCCGCGCGCAGGTAGCCCACCAGCCCCGCCGCCGGATGCACCACCAGCGACGTGCCGCCCACGATCATAAGATCGCAGCTCCGCACGGCGCGCACGGCAGCCTCCAACACGTCCTCATCCAGCGGTTCGCCGTAGAGCACCACGTCCGGGCGCACCAGCCCTCCGCAAGGGCAGTGCGGCGTACCCTCCTTTTTCAGTACCCACGCAAGGTCAAAATGCCTCCCGCAGCGCATGCAGGTGTTGCGATGCACGGAGCCGTGCAGCTCCAGCACCTTTTGGCTGCCCGCCGCCTGATGCAGTCCGTCGATGTTCTGCGTGAGCACGCAGTCCAGCTTGCCGGCGGCCTCCAGCCTTGCCAGCGCGGCATGCGCCGCGTTGGGTTTCGCATCGGGATAGAGCATCACGTTTTTGTAGAACGCCCAGAATTCGTCCGGGGAGGTCAGAAAATACCGGATATGCAGCATGTCTTCGTAGCTTTTCCCCTTCGCGCCGCCATAGAGGCCGTGCGCGCTGCGGAAATCGGGGATGCCGCTTTCCGTGCTCACGCCCGCGCCGCCAAAAAATACCGCCCGCTTGCTCTTCTCCAGCATCTTTGCCAGCTGTCTTGCCGCCTCGCTCATCCGCCGTCCGCTCCCTTCTGTGCGCGTCCCTGGCTTCTCCCTGTGAGTTTCGACGCGGGCGGAGGCAAATCCTGTTTTGTCGGTTTTTTGGAGCCTTTGCCCCAACAGGTCGAGGCGGCATAAAACCGCGCCCGCCGGCCCATACTCCAGATACAAGCCTGTGTGCGGAGGTGTGGGTTATGGCGATGAACAAGGTGGAAATCTGCGGCGTGGATACCTCCACGCTGCCCGTGATCTCAAACGAGCGCATGCGCGAGCTCTTTCCCCTGGTGCACAGCGGCGATCTCAACGCGCGCGAGGAATTCATCCGCGGCAACCTGCGCCTGGTGCTTAGCGTGATCCAGCGCTTCAGCAACCGCGGGGAAAACGTGGACGACCTGTTCCAGGTGGGCTGCATCGGCCTGATCAAGGCGCTGGACAACTTCGACGTGACGCAGAACGTGCGCTTCTCCACCTATGCCGTGCCCATGATCATCGGCGAGATCCGCCGCTACCTGCGCGACAACAACGCCATCCGCGTCAGCCGCAGCCTGCGCGACATCGCCTACAAGGCGCTCAAGGCGCGCGACCGCCTGGCCGAGCGCATGGGCCGCGAGCCCAACGTAACCGAGCTGGCCGAGGAGCTCAAGCTGCCCCGCGAGGACGTGGTCTTTGCCCTGGAGGCCATTCAGGACCCGGTCAGCCTCTTTGAGCCCGTCTACAACGACGGCGGCGACGCCCTCTACATCATGGACCAGGTGACCGACAACAAGCGCCCGGACAACAACTGGCTGGACGTGATCGGCGTGCGCGAGGCCCTCAGCCGCCTGAGCGAGCGTGAAAAGCACATCCTGACGCTGCGCTTCTTCCAGGGGCGCACGCAGATGGAGATCGCCGGGGAGATCGGCATCTCCCAGGCGCAGGTGAGCCGGCTGGAAAAGAACGCGCTCAACCACATGAAAAAGCACGTGGACAAGGATTGATCCCGCAACCAGACGTTTTCACGATCCCCGAAATGTGGTAAAATGATACGGGCCATCTTTGCCCGCCGCCACATAGAAGGGATCGCGCGCGTTATGCAGAATCTGGAAAAGCGCCAGAAAATCTGGAAAAGCATCTTTGCCCTGCTGCCCAGGAAGCAGAAATCCGGCTTCTTTTTGATTCTGCTGATTCTGGGCGTCTCGGCGGTGCTTAGTCAGCTGACGCCGCTGGCCGTCGGCTATCTGACGGACCACGTGCTGGCGGGGCAGAATGCCTCGTTTGTCTCGGTCGTGCCGATTCTGCTTGCCATTCTGGTCGTCAACATCGTCAACGAACTCATCAAGGTCGCTCGCCGGCTCATCGTGGAGGACACCGCCACCCAGGCGGAAAAAACCGCGCGCCAGCGGGCCGCGCTCTCGCTGCTGATGGCGCCGCTGTCCTATTTCCGCGCCCACATGACCGGCAACATCCACGGCCGCCTCAACCGGAGTCTGGAAGGCACCGTCAAGCTGATCAAGCTGATGTTCATGGACTTCGCCCCCGCCGTGACCACCGGGCTGGCGGCGGTGGTCACGATCTTCACGCAGCTGCCCGCCTCCGTGGCCTACCTGGTCGTGCTGGTGATTCCCGTGGGCACGTTCATCGTCTTTCGGCAGATCAGCACGCAGAAGGGCATTCGCGTGGAGCTGATGGAAACCAAGGCGGACATGGACGGCGCCATGGTGGAGCTGCTGGGCGGCATCGAGACCATCCGCGCCCTGGACAGCGCGCAGACGGAGGCCTCGCGCATCGAGGCGCGGTCCGACAGCTGCGCAAAAAGGAGATGCGCCATCACCGGGCCATGGCCTTCTATGACTGCCTGAAGTTCGTCAACGAGGCCTTTTTTAGCGTGCTGGTCATCGGGCTTTCGGTGCTGCTGGCCTCGCAGGGGGCCATCACGGTGGGCACGGTGCTCACGGCCTACCTGTGCTTTACCCAGCTCACCGGCCCGCTTCGGGAGCTGCACCGCATCTTGGACGAATTTTCCGAATGCATGGTGCTGGCCAGCGACTACTTCCAGCTGTCGGACCTGCCGCTGGATTTCTCCTATCAAAACGAGAGCGTCCCGGCGCAAGCGCCGCGGGACAACGGCGTAAGGCTCCAGGACGTGCGCTTTGCCTATCCTGAAAAGCCGGATCAGCTGATTCTCAATGACATCGTGCTGGCGATTCCGGCGGGGAAGTTCATCGGTATCGCCGGGCCCAGCAGCTGCGGCAAATCCTCGCTGATCAAGGTGATCGACAAGCTGGAGGAGGCGCAGGGCGAGGTGCTGCTGGGCGGCGTGCCGCTCGATTCGCTCTCGCGCGCCGGGCCTGTTCCGGGACATGGCGCTGGGGATTCGCAAATAAGAGATACCTTTTCAAATGCGGCGGAGCACAAACCGCCGCATTTTATGGTGCAAAAAAAGCGGAAATGTCCTTGACTCTGCCGCTGCGTCAACTGTTATACTGCGCATGTAAGGAGGGCATCTGCCATGGAGTATTCCATTCAAGCCTTGTCGCGCCTGTCCGGGGTGACCACCCGCACCCTGCGCTGGTACGACCAGATCGGCCTGCTCAAGCCCGCCCGCGTCGCGGAAACCGGTTACCGCTACTACGGGCCGGCCGAGGTGGACCGGCTGCGGGACATCCTTTACTATCGGGCCCTTGGGGTGGAGCTGGCCCGAATTAAGGAATGTCTGGATGATCCCTCCTTCGACCGGCTGACCGCCCTGCGCGGTCACCTTGACGCCCTGCGGGCGAGGCAGTCGCAGCTGGACAGGCTCATCCGCTCGGTGCAGGAAGCCATTCGGTGCGAGGAAAGGAATGAGATTATGAGCGATCAGGAGAAGTTTGAGGCGTTCAAAGCACAGACCATGGCGCGCTACGAGGCGGCCTATGGCAACGAGGCGCGTCAGAAATACGGCGATGAATCGGTGGAACAGGCCAAGACGGCCCTTCTTAATCTGTCGCGCGAGCAGTACGGGGAATGGACGCGGCTGGACGAGGATATCCGGCGGCAGCTGGAGAACGCCGTGCGGGGCAGCCTGTCGCTCAGCGGCGAGGAGGGCAGGGAAATCACCGCTCTGCACCGCCAGTGGCTCACCCTGACCGGTGTCCCTTATGACGCGGCCAGGCACCGCGGCATTGCACAGCTCTATGTTGCCGACGAGCGCTTCACCGCCTACTACGACCGGGCTGTATCCGGCTGCGCGCGTTTTCTGCGGGACGCGGTCGAATGCTGGGCCCGGTAGTCGGAACCAAAATGCGCGGCGGGTTTTCACCCGCCGCGCCGCTTTTTTACCGGTTCTGCTGGGAAATCATGTTGATGAGGCCTCCTGCGAGGATCATGTCGCGCTGGCGCTCGGTCAGCTCCAGCTTCATCTCGGCCGTGAAGCCCTTGGTCACGTTCGTCACAGGAATGCGGCTCTCACCCTTTTGCACCCGCTCCGCTACGTTTTCCAGCGCCAGCTCGTCGCCCTGCTCGAAGCGGTCGTAATCCGCCTCATCCGCAAATTCCAGGGGCAGGATGCCGTTGTTGATGAGGTTGGCGCGGTGGATGCGCGCAAAGCTCTTGGCCAGCACGCCGCGCACCTTGAGGTAGAGCGGCACCAGCGCCGCGTGCTCGCGGCTGGAGCCCTGCCCGTAGTTCTGCCCGGCCAGCAGGAAGCCGCCGCCCTCCGCCTTCGCCCGCTCGGGGAAGGCGGGGTCCACGGGCGTGAGGCAATGCTCGCTGAGCTTGGGAATGTTGCTGCGGAAGGGCAGAAGAGAGCTGTCGGAGGGCATGATGTGGTCGGTGGTGATGTTGTCCTCCATCTTGAGCAGCACCTTGCCCGAGAGGCTCTCCGCCAGCGCCTCCGCCTTGGGGAAGGGCTTGATATTGGGGCCGCGAACGACCTCCACCGCCTCCGCCTCGTCCTCGGAGGCGGGCGGGATGATCAGGTTGTCGTTGTAGAGGAAGCTGTCCGGCATGGTCACGTCCAGGTCGGCGTCCACGTCGCGCGGGTCGGTCAGCACGCCGGTCAGTGCGGTGGCGGCGGCGGTTTCGCAGCTCACCAGGTAGATGCCCGCGCTCTTGGTGCCGCTGCGGCCAAAGAAGTTGCGGTTGTTGGTGCGCACGCTCACGGCGTTGGTGCAGGGGCTCTGGCCCATGCCGATGCAGAAGCCGCACGCCGTCTCGCAGATGCGCGCGCCGGCCTCGATCATGTCATGCAGCGCGCCGTTGGCGCTGAGCATGCTGAGCACCTGCCGGCTGCCCGGCGCGATGACCAGCGACACGTCGGGATTCACGGTCTTGCCCTTTAGGATAGCGGCTACGCGCATCATGTCCAGGTAGCTGGAGTTGGTGCACGAGCCGATGCACACCTGATCCACATGAATGGGCCCGGCCTCGGCCACGGTCTTTACGTTATCGGGCATATGCGGCAGCGCCACCATCGGCTCCAGCGCCGACAGGTCGATCTCCACCGCCTCGTCATACGTCGCATCCGGGTCGGCAGCCAGCGGGATAAAGTCCGCCTCGCGGCCCTGCGCCTTCAAAAAGCCGCGCGTCACCTCGTCGGAGGGGAACACCGAGGTCGTCGCGCCCAGCTCCGCGCCCATGTTGGCGATGGTCGCGCGCTCGGGGATGGACAGCGTCTCAACGCCCGGGCCCGTGTACTCCATCACCTTGCCCACGCCACCCTTGACGGTAAGGCGGCGCAGCAGCTCCAGAATCACGTCCTTGGCGGCCACGCCGCGGGTGAGGCGGCCCGTGAGGCGGACGCTGACCACGCTGGGGCAGCTCAAATAATACGCGCCGCCGCCCATGGCCACCGCCACGTCCAGCCCGCCCGCGCCGATGGCGATCATGCCCAGCGCGCCGCCGGTGGGGGTGTGGCTGTCGCTGCCAAGCAGCGTCTTTCCCGGCTTGCCGATGCGCTCCAGCTGCACCTGATGGCAGATGCCGTTGCCGGGCTTGCTTAGATAGATGCCGTGCTTGCGGGCGACGCTGGCGATGTAGCGGTGGTCGTCCGCGTTTTCAAAGCCGGTCTGTAGGGTGTTGTGGTCGATGTAGGCCATGCTGCGCTCGGTCTTGACGCGCTTGACATCCATGGCCTCAAACTGCAGATAGGCCATGGTGCCGGTGGAGTCCTGCGTGAGCGTCTGGTCGATGCGGATGGCGATCTCGCTGCCCGGCTTGAGCTCGCCCGATATCAGATGGGCGGAAAGAATCTTCTGCGTTACGTTCATGCTTTTGGTCCTCCGTGCTCTTTCCCTGTGTTCGCGGCGCGCTTGCGACGGGCCGCACTGTGTCTAGTATAAGGACAAGCCTGCCCGGTTGCAATGCGCGCCTGCCAAAAAGTGCAGGAATTGTACAGCCTCACGCAGCGCAAGGATGAAGCCCCGGCGCCGGAAAACGCACGCCATCCGAAAATTACCATCATGCCTTTGGCTGCCCGTCAGTTTATGTTCACGCGGCCTACACAAAGGGCCGCTATACTCTGCCACATGGAAAGGAGGTCCGCATGAAAGGTTTCTTCCGGGCGCCATGGCGCTTTGCCGCGTGCTATGCGGCATTTTTGATCGCGGCGTTTACCTGGGCGCTGCTGGACACCTTCGTCATCCCGCACCGGGAGCTGATCGTATCCCGCGCGCGCGACGTGGCCGAGGAAGTGCTGGAAACCCTCGCGCCCTCTGCCACGCTGGCCGCGCCGCGGGCGGCGGACGCCTCCTTCTATCAGGACGAGTACATGAGCGTTGAGCTCACCACCCTCCGCCGCGACGACACCACCTGCTACGTGGCGGACGTATGGCTGGCCAGTCCCGCCCTTCTGCGCACGGCGCTGGCCGAAAACACCTTCGGCCGCAACGTGACGGACACCGTGAGCGAGCTTGCCGGGACAAACGGCGCGGTGCTCGCCGTCAACGGCGATTTCTACGGCTCGCGCAAAAGCGGCTGGTGCTTGAGAAACGGCGTACTCTACCGGGACAGCATGGCCTCTGCGGCCACGGAGCTGCTGCTGGTGGATAGCTCCGGCGATTTTTCCGTCATGGACGACCGGGTCATGACCGCCGGGAATGCCGAGGGACTGTGGCAGATCTTCTCCTTCGGACCCGCGCTGGTCACGGACGGAGAAGTATTCGTGGACGAGGATGACGAAGTCGCGCGCTCCATGGCCAGCAACCCGCGCACGGCCATCGGGCAGATCGGCCCTTTGCACTACGCCTTTGTGGTGACGGACGGCCGCACGGAGGAAAGCGCGGGCCTGTCCCTTGTGCAGCTGGCGGACCTGATGCGGGAGATCGGCTGCGAGACGGCCTACAACCTGGACGGCGGCGGTTCGTCCACGATGGTGTTTCAGGGCGAGGTGGTCAATAACCCCACCACCAACGGCCGCACCATCACCGAGCGGGAGGTGAGCGACATTGTCTACATCGGCCTTTGAGCCTGCCGTGCGCATTCGCGCGCTGGGCTGTACCCTTTCCGCGGCAGGCTGCGCCGCCGCAAGCGCCGTGTATCAGGCGTTCGGGTACGGCGTGACCTCGCCGGCGATGACGTGGGCGTTTCTGGTGCCGCTGCTGGGCGGTGCGGCGCACCTGTGGGCATGGGGTCTCTCGCGCGGGCGCCACGTGCCGCCCGCTCTGGCGCGCCCGTGGCAGAACCTGCTCTTTGCGGGGCTGGCCACGATGACGGCGGGGCTGTATTACCGGGGCATCGCGGACATCGCCGGCGTGGACGGCGGCTGGGAACGCTGGTTTCTCGCAGGCGGCGGGGCGCTTGCCCTGGCCGGCACGCTGGGCCTTTGGCGGATCAAACCGGAAGGGAGCTGTTGAAATGGGAAATCTCACCTATGTTTTTGAACGGGTAGAGCGCAAGTTTCTCCTTACGCCCGCCCAGTACGCGGGGCTGATGCGCACGCTTCCCGAATATATGCAGGCGGACCAGTACGGCGAAAGCACCATTTTAAGCCTTTATCTGGATACGGAGGACAGCCTGCTCATCCGCCGCAGCCTGGAAAAGCCCGTCTACAAGGAAAAACTGCGCCTGCGCAGCTACGGCGTGCCTCGTGAGATGGACAACGTCTTTCTGGAAGTGAAGAAAAAGGTGCGGGGCGTGGTGTACAAACGGCGCATCTGCCTGCCGCTGGCGCAGGCCATGGAATGCCTGGCGCAGGGAAGTGTTCCCGCCGCCGGCGGACAGATCGGCCGGGAGATCGCCTACATGCTGCGCCGCTACCGGCTGCGGCCCGCCGTGCTCCTGGCCTATGACCGCACCGCCTACGCGGAGCTGGAGCCCAGCCCGAACCAGCTGCGCATCACCATCGACCGCGATATCCGCAGCCGGCAGACGGATCTGGACCTGCGCCTGGGATCGGCGGGTGAGCTGCTGCTCGCGCCCGGCATGCGGCTGATGGAGATCAAGACCGCGCACGCCATCCCGCTGTGGCTGTGCGCCGCGCTGGACCAGAACGAGATCCGGCCCACGTCGTTTTCCAAATACGGGCGTGTGTACGAGGCGCGCATGCGCGCGGGGCAGGCCCGCGCCATGCGTCCCGCCTTCGTGAAGGGAGGGGTTGCGGATGCTTTCTGCCATGTTTGATGTCAATCAGGGGCTGTCCATCGGCAGCATGCTGGTGCTGATGCTCTGCGCCGCCGCCTGCGGCCTGCTCATCGCCGTCACCGCCATGCTCACGGGCCAGTGCAGCAAGGGCTTCGCCGCCTCGCTGGTCACGCTGCCCGTGGTGGTGCAGGCCGTCATCCTCATGGTCAACGGAAATGTCGGCACGGGTGTGGCGGTGCTGGGCGCATTCAGTCTGGTGCGCTTCCGCTCCGTGCCCGGCTCCTCGCGCGATATCACGCTCATCTTTCTGGCCATGGGAACCGGGCTGGCCACCAGCATGGCCTACACGGGTTACGCGCTGCTGCTCACGGCGGTGGTGTGCGCGCTGCTGCTGGTGCTGCACTTCATCCATCCCTTTTCTCAGCCGCTTTTGCTGCGGGTGACCATTCCCGAGGACCTGGATTACACCGGCGTGTTTGACGACCTGTTCGCCGCGCACACGCGCCGCTGGCGGCTGGAGGGGGTCAAGACCACCGGCATGGGCAGCCTGTTTGAGCTGCGCTATACGGTCGTGCTCAAGGACCCCAAACAGGAAAAGGCCTTCCTGGATGAGCTGCGCTGTCGCAACGGGAACCTCACCCTTTCCCTCACCCGCAACGCGCCCATCCACGAAGAGCTGTGACGAGGAGGCTTATTTCCATGAAGCGTTTGATTTCCGCCCTGTGCGCGTTGTTGCTGTGCATCTCCGTCTGTTTTGCCGTCTCGGCCGAGACGGCGGACGATCTGTTCAGCAGCAAGGACCTGACCCTCGCTGACCCCTCCGAGGCCGTTGACATCGTCCTGACCGAAGGCGGCGTAGACATCACCGAGCCGGGCGTCTACCGCCTGAGCGGCCAGGTAGCGGACGGCAGCATCCGCGTGGCTCCGGCCACGGAGGGCGATGTGTGGCTGTTGCTGGACGGTGTGAGCGTTCACAACGAGGACGGGGCGGCGCTGACCTCCGACGGCTGCGACAAGCTGATTCTGACCCTGGCGGAAGGGAGCGTCAATTCCCTCACCCAGGGCTCGGCCACACCTGACGAAGAGGACAACGACGCGGCCATCTATGTCCGCGACGATCTGACCATCAACGGAACCGGCGCGCTTACCATCGAAAGCGCCTATCTGGACGGGATCAACTGCCGCGATTCGCTGCGCATCGTGAGCGGGGAGATCACCGTGACCGCCGTGGATGACGGCCTCGTCGGCAAGGACGAGGTCACCATCGGCGGCGGGACCATCGCCATCAGCGCCCAGACAGGCGACGGCATCAAAGCCACCAACGATGAAGATGCGGACCGTGGCTTTGTCGCCATCGCAGGCGGCACGCTCACCATCACCACCGGCGAGGGCAGCGTGTCCGTCAGCCAGACGGCTTCCGACGGCTGGGGCAGCCGGGGCGGCTGGGAGCAGGAGGCCGAGGAAGACACGCCCAGCCAGAAGGGCGTGAAGGCCGAAACCACGCTGACCATCTCAGGCGGCACGCTCTCCATCGACAGCGTGGACGACGCGTTGCACGCGGTGGACGTGGCCATTTCGGGCGGGGAGATGACCCTGGCCACCGGTGACGACGGCGTGCACGCTGCCAACACGCTGACCGTCTCCGGCGGCACCATCACCGTGACGCGCTCCTATGAAGGGCTGGAGGGTGCCGATGTAACCCTCTCCGGTGGAGAGATCTCCGTCACCGCCAGCGATGACGGCATCAACGGAGCCGGAGGCGATGACGCCACCTCCACGGACGAAGGCGTATTCGGCGCGTCGGGCCGTTTCGGCCGCGACCGGTTCGCCTCCTCCACGGGAACCATCCTCATCACCGGCGGCGTCATCTCTGTCACCGCCTCCGGCGACGGCGTGGATGTCAACGGCGACCTGGAGATGACCGGCGGAGAATTATATGTCAACGGCCCTCAAAGCGGCGGCGACGGCGCGCTGGACTATGACGGTTCCTTCACCCTGACCGGGGGCACGGTGGTTGCCGTGGGTGCCGCCGGCATGGCACAGGGGGTGAGCGACCCCGCCATCCCCGGCACGGCGATGAACGTCTCCGGCTCCGGCACGCTGGAAGTGCTCGACAACGCGGGAAACGTGCTGGTCCACTTTGAGCCGCTCCGGGATTACAGCCATGTGGTTGTCTATTCCGACTGCTTTACCGACGGTGAAAGCTACACCCTGACGCTGGGTGGCGAGAGCCAGACCGTGCAGATGACCACCGATTCCACCGGCGGCATGGGCTTTGGCGGAGGTCGCGGAGGCTTTGGCGGGGGCAGGGGAGACCGTTGAGGGGCCTCCAAAACACCGCCCGAGGGCACGCCGGACGCGCCGCCTGAAGGCACGCCACCCGAGGATGCGCCGGACGCACCGCCCGAAGGTACGCCACCCGAAGGCACGCCGGACGCGCCCGGAGATGGAAAGCTGTAGTTGTTCATGAATACCCGGCGGCGAAACGCCCGCCGGGCTTTTTTGGCTTGCCGCCGTTTTCCGCCGCTGCATGGAATTGACACCCCGCCGCAAAAGGCGTATGATAGAAGAAAGACAAACGATCGGGCGGCGCGCCAGGCGCCGCGGGAGGCGGCATGGCATATATTCTGCTCTATATCGCCCTGACATGGCTCGCGCTGATGCCGGCGCGCTTTCGCGCCATGGCAAAGGGGTATCGAAAGACTTCGCTTGCGCTCAAGGCCCTGCCCACGGCGCTGGCCGCGGCCTTTGCGGCGGCGGGCTGCTTCGCTGCCGGTGGGGATGACCTCTACGGCCTGATGATCTTCATCGGCCTGTGTATATGCACGCTGGCGGATATCGCGCTGGACGTGCGCTTTGAGGTGGGCGGCGCGCTGTTTTTCACGGGGCACGCGGTCTATGTGGCAGCGCTCAGCCAGTACCGGGTGTTGAGCTGGTGGTGCCTGACGGTGTTCGTGATCGCGCTGGCAGGGCTGTGGTGCTTCGCGCTGCGCTACCGCCGCCACTTTCCCAAGCCGCATCTGCTGGCAGGCGCGCTGGTCTATGTGGTCGCGCTGGCCGCGCTGCTGGCCGCGCTGCTGTCGCTGATGGGAGCGGTCATCGCGTTTCTGTACCGCAAGGTAAACCGGCCCATCGTCACGCTGAGCGGGGCTTCGGCGCACATCGAGCAGGGTGAATTCGGCATTCAGGTGGACGCCGGGCGGCTGGGCAGCAAGGAGTCTGTCTCTTATACACATCTGACGCTGCCGACGATCTTACGCG
>ENA-OZAF01000359-OZAF01000359.1-human-gut-metagenome-genome-assembly--contig:-NODE-359-length-19935-cov-5.116449_pt1 | contig 19935 bp, 18 predicted proteins | sample MGYA00244207_ERZ653498 | MGnify/ENA primary metagenome ERZ653498 (study PRJEB26926, sample SAMN06165156) | human gut metagenome | biome: ENVO:00009003; feature: ENVO:2100002; material: ENVO:00002003... | reverse complement strand
CATCCAATCCGCCTGCAAGCACGCCATCAAGGCGGGCGAGCCCGTCACGGAGGCGGAGATCTCCGCGCTGCTGGACGACTATGCGCGCGAGGGCATCCCGCTGACCTGCCCGCACGGCCGGCCCGTCATGATCCGGCTGACAAAGCGCGAGATCGAGAAACTGTTCAAACGGGTGCTGTAGCGCATGGAGCTGACGTTGTCAAAGCAGCGGATCGCCTGCATCGTCGGGCCGACCGCCTGCGGCAAAACGGCGCTGGCGCTGCGCGTTGCGGCGCGCTGCGGCGCGGAGATCGTATCGGCGGATTCCGTGCAGGTCTATCGCGGCCTGGACATCGGCTCCGCCAAGCCGACCGAGCGGGAGCGCCGGGCGGCGCCCCACCACCTGATCGACTGCGTTGAGCCCGAGAACGAAGCGTTTTCCGTTTCGCAATACCGCGACCTTGCGGACGCGGCCATCGGGGATATCGCCGGCCGCGGCCGGTTCCCGCTCGTGGTTGGCGGGAGCGGGCTGTATGTCAACGCGCTCGTCTATCCGCTCAATTTTGCTGTCCCGTCCGACCGGGCGGTGCGCGCGGCGCTGGAGCAGGACTATCCGCCGGGGGATACGGCGCGCGCCTGGACGCGCCTGCGCCAGGTCGATCCGGCTACCGCAGACCGCCTGCACCCAAACGACCGCAAGCGCATCATCCGCGCGCTGGAGGTATACCGGCTCAGCGGCAGGCCGCTTTCCTCGTTCGGCAACGATTTTTCCGGCACGGCCGGCCGCCCGATGCGCTACGACGCGCTGATGATCGGCCTGACGATGGAGCGCGCGCTGCTGTATGAGCGGATCGACGCGCGCGTGGATCGGATGATGGAGGCGGGGCTGCTGGAAGAGGCGCGCGCGCTTGCGCAGCGCGGCCTGTCGCGCCGCCTGCCTGCGCTGCAGTCGCTCGGCTACCGGCAGCTGCTCGATTATCTGGACGGCGCGTGCACGCTGCCGCAGGCCGTGGCGGCCATCAAGCAGGAGACGCGGCGCTTTGCCAAGCGTCAGCTCTCGTGGTTCCGGCGCGACGGGCGCATCCGCTGGTACGATGTGTCCGCGCTGCCCGAGGCCGAGCTGGCGGACGCCGTTGCCAAAAAGATCATCAACTGGAAGGAAAGAGGGGAGAACGAATGAACATCAGCGATCGCGCAAGGGAGCTGGTCTGGCGCGCGGAGCGCGAGCTGCAAAAACAGTTTCAGCGGATCGACGCGGTGGAGGCGGCCGTGCAGCTGCGCGTGCTCGAGGCGTTTCAGCGCAACCGGGTCGCCGCGCGCCATTTTGCGCCCACCACCGGTTACGGCTATGACGACATCGGGCGCGATACGCTGGACCGGCTCTTTGCAGACGCCATGGGCGCGGAGGCGGCGCTCGTCCGGCCGCAGATGGTCAACGGCACGCACGCGATCTTCCTCGCCCTTGCGGGCGTGTGCCGCCCCGGCGACCACATCCTGTCGGTCACCGGGCGGCCGTACGATACGCTGGAGCAGGCCATCGGCATCCGCGGCGACGCGCCGCACTCGCTCAAGAGCCTCGGCGTTACGTTCGAGCAGGTGCCCCTTGCGCCGGACGGCGGCTTCGACATGCCGGCCATCCTCCGCGCGCTTGCCGCGCAGCCGGCGCAGGTGCTGTTTGTCCAGCGCTCGCGCGGCTACAACTGGCGGCCTTCTCTGCACCCGCGGCAGATGCAGCAGGCGTTTGCGGAGCTTGCCAAGGCCGCGCCGCAGGCGCTGATCGTCGTGGACAACTGCTACGGCGAATTCACCTGCGCCACGGAGCCGACCCAGGCCGGCGCGCACGTCGTGGCTGGCTCGCTCATCAAAAATCCGGGCGGCGGCCTCGCGCCGTCGGGCGGTTATGTCGCCGGGCGCGCCGACCTCATCGACCGCATCGCCCAGAGGCTGACCGTGCCGGGCATGGGCGGGGAGGTCGGCTCCTACGCGGGCGACTACCGCCCGTACTATCAGGGCCTGTTCCTCGCGCCGCATACGACGGCGCAGTGCGTCAAAAGCGCGGTGCTGTTTGCACGCGTGTTCGAGCTGCTGGAGCTGCCGTCACTGCCCGCCAGCACGGAGGAACGCTCCGATATCATCCAGTCCGTCCGTTTTCCGGATGCGGACGCGCTCGTGCGTTTCTGCCAGAGCATCCAGCACGCCGCGCCGGTGGACAGCTTTGTGGACCCTGAGCCGTGGGATATGCCGGGCTACGCGCACCAGGTCGTCATGGCGGCGGGCGCCTTCGTGCAGGGCGCGACGACGGAGCTCAGTGCAGACGGCCCCATCTGTCCGCCCTATACGGCCTACCTGCAGGGCGCGCTCACCTATGCGCACGGGCGCATTGCCGCCATGCTTGCCGCGGATGCGCTGTTGCCGGACTGAGGCGGCCGTGCGTCACAGGCGGCGCATGAGGCCCGTGACCCTGCCGACGACCTCGACCTCCGACGCTTTGAGGTAGATGGGCTCGTACAGCTCGTTTTCCGGCTGCAGGCGCACCATCTCGCCCTCGGGATAGATGCGCTTGACGGTGGCCGTTTCCTCCGCCGTGCGCACGACGACGATGTCGCCGCTCACATAGCCGAGCTCCTGATCCACGACGATATAGTCGCCGTCGCGGATGCCGGCGTCCACCATGCTGTCCCCTTCCACGCGGAGCAGGAAGACACCGCCGTGGTGCGGCCCGTGCGTCAGCAGTTCCGGGACGGCAAACACGCCCTCGACGTTTTCCGCCGCAAGGATGGGCGTGCCGGCGGCCACGCGGCCGATCAGCGGCGCGCGCTCCGCGCCGCGGCCGGTTGTATCCGGCTCTCCCCGTGGTATAATGGAGATGGAGCGCCGCTTGGCGTGATCGCGCCGGATCAGGCCGGCGGTCTCCATGTTGTTCAGGTGCACGAGCACCGTGGAGGGGGACGCCAGCCCGACGCCCTGGCATATCTCCCGGACGGTGGGCGAGCCGCCGGATTCCTGCATGTAGCGCAGGATGAACTCATAGATCTGCTGCTGTGGATCGTGCAGTTTCTTCATGCAGGCACCGCCTTTTTCTTCGTATCCTGCGAAGAGTATACCACAAGGGCGGCCCGCATGCAAACATATGTTCGGAAAGGACGGGGGATTCGATGAAACGATGCGTTCTGGACCCGCACAAGATCTGCGACGGCTGCAACCAGTGCAACCGCTGCGATCTCGACCCCACCAAACTGTGCGACAACTGCTTCCGCTGTCTGGATCAGGCGGCGCAGATGGAATACGCGCGCATCCCGATCTCCCGCGTCATCATGGGCGAGAGCGCGCTGCCGGAGGCGCTGGACGAGGACAGCATGGTGGAGGAGGCGCCGCCGTACGCCGTGCTCTGCACAACGCTGCGCGGCGTGCGCGGCCGCAGAGGGGGAGGGAGGGGCTAATCGTCCTCCCGCAGCCGGATGCGCTTTGCCGCGATGCGCGCATGCTCTTCCGACTGCGCCGCATAGTGCTTGCGCGTGGTGTTCACATCCTTATGGCCCAGCACGTCGGCCACCAGGTAGATATCCTGCGTTTCGTGGTACAGCATGGTGCCGTAGGTGCTGCGCAGCTTGTGCGGCGTGATCTTCTTGAGCGGCGTCGTCACGGCCGCATATTTCTTCACGAGGTTCTCCACGGCGCGCGGCGAGATCCGCCGCCGCTGCAAGGACAGGAAGAACGCCTTTTCATGCCCCGGCTGCGCCGCGATCTCGCTGCGCTGGCGCAGATAGGCGGCGAGTGCGTCGCGCACCTCGTCGCCAAAGGCGAGGATGCTCTGCTTCCCGCCCTTGCGCGTGACGAGGAAGGTGTTGTCCTCAAAATTGACATCGTCCAGATCGATGCCCACCAGCTCGCTGATGCGGATGCCCGTGCCCAGGAACAGCGTCAGGATGGCGACGTCGCGCGCGCGCGTGGCCTCGTGGAAGCGGAGCTGCTGCCTGGTCAGGCCGTCGCCGTTTTCCGCGCGGTCGAGGAGGTTTGCCACCTCGTTGGGCTCCAGGCGCAGGATGGCCTGCTCATGGAGCTTGGGCGTCTCCACGAGCGAGGCGACGTTGGAGGAGATCATCTCGTGCTGGAAGCAGAACTTGAAAAAGGCGCGCAGCGTGGAGAGCTTGCGCGCTTTGGCGCGCTCGCGGTTGGTCACCTCGCGCTCGTCGCGCATGTAGAGCGATTGCTGCGCAAGATACAGCTCGATGTGATAGGCCCGCACCTGTTCGAGATCCTGCGCCGTGAGCGTGCGCACATCGCGGCCGTGCAGGATATCCGTCTCCGCGACGAGAAAGCGGAAAAACCCGCGCAGATCGACGGCATAGGCATACCGCGTCAGCACCGAGGTGTAATTCTCAATGCCGCGCAGGAAGGCGCCCGCAAAGAGGGGGAGCTCCTTTTGCAGGTCGCGCACCTTCCTGGTATAGACCTTTTCCTTTTCCTCCTGATATGTGTTCATACGCCTTGAACCTTTCCGCCCGGCGGCCGTCCGGGCAAATCCATCGCCGAGCCTTGATATCAGGCCGGCGCGTTTGCAAGCCGCTTCTGTTGCGCACCGTCATGGTTCCGTGCCGCTCCTTTGTGTGCTGCACGCCCTGACTGGCATCGTTCACGCCGCCCGCGCTGAAGCGCCTGCATCTTTCCGTTTCCCTGCCCGCACAATCGCTTCCCATAACACAATGTCCGCCAAGGGAATGGGTGATAAAAGGCCCGCTGCCATCGCGTCAGTCGGGGATGCGGCGTCCGGGGCAAAGGCGGCCATGCGTACGCCTTACGGTCGCTTGCGCAATCGAGCGCGTACTCGTACGGTTCGGCCGCCGCGTCCTGTGCGCTCCACCGTAATACTAAAATACGGGCGGGGTGGCGCGCCGGACAGCAGCTGCACGGCCTGCGCGCAAGCCGCCGCCGATCCCGCGACGAGATGCTGACCCCGGTCCGGTTTGCTTGCCGTGGGGAAAGATGCGCGGCGCGCGCTTTTGTGCAGTCGCCTTCCTGAGCGGCGTTCCCATTCCGCACCCGGTTTGCACGCTCCATGCGTTCCCGCACGGCCGTCAAATACGGCGACGGCGCAGTTTGCGCGCCATATTCATTCCCAGATGGCCATCATCCGGCACGAAATCTGCGATCCGGCGGCGCAGGGGAAGGCGCCAGCTCAGCGGAACCACATCCCCATTATACACAAACTATTCGTTAAATGCAAGTTTAACGAATAGTTGTTAACAAAATATAGTACTTTATGGTCAATCGACGGCTTTCCGCTTGGCGGCCGCATCGCGCACGGCGGCGCGCGCCAGCTCGTCGCAGCGGTTGTTATATGCATTGTCCGCATGACCTTTGACCTTGTGAAACGCAACGCGATGCGTTTTGGTCAATTGCAGCAGTCGTTCCCAAAGATCGCGGTTTTCGACCGGCTTCTTGGCGGATGTCATCCAGCCGTTGCGCAGCCATGCATCAATCCAATGCTGCCGAAATGCGTTGCACACATAGGCGCTGTCCGTATGGACGTCCACAGCGCACGGTTCCTTGAGCGCGGCCAGCGCGGCGATCACCGCCATCAGCTCCATGCGGTTATTCGTCGTCTCCGGCGCAAAGCCGGACAGCTCGCGGCGCTTGTCCTGATACATCAGGATCGCGCCCCAGCCGCCCGGCCCAGGATTTCCGGAACAGGCGCCATCTGTGTAAATCGTCACCTGTTTCATGATTATATATTATTTTGACATCGCAGCAGACTTGTCCGCACAGGCCTTTACGCCGGCCAGCACCGCCGCGCGCAGGCCGTGTTCCTCCAGCGCGGCGACGGCCTCGATGGTTGTTCCGCCGGGCGAGCAGACGTTGTCCTTCAATTTCCCCGGATGTTCCCCAGTTTCAAGAACCATTTGCGCGCTGCCGAGCACGGTCTGCGCCGCAAGCTCGTAAGCGAGCGGCCTCGGCAGGCCCTCGCACACGCCGCCGTCCGCCAGCGCCTCGATGAACAGATAGACATAGGCCGGTCCGCTGCCGCTCACGGCGGTCACCGCGTCCATCAGGCGCGGCTCCGCCTCCGTTACGCGGCCGATGGAAGAGAACAGGCGCAGCGCAAACGCCCTCTCCCCCGCCTCCAGCGTATCGCCGCTCTCCAGCACGCTCATGCCGCAGCCGACGAGCGCGGGTGTGTTCGGCATCACGCGCAGGATGCGGACGGATGGCGGGAGCGCCGCCTCCAGACGCTGCTGCGACCAGCCTGCCGCGATGGAAATCAGCGCCTTGCCGCACAGCGCGTCCCCGTTCTCCGCCAGCACAGCCGGACAGATATGCGGCTTGACCGCCAGCAGAACGATGTCGGAACCAGCAATCAGCTCCGCCGCGCTCGCGCAGGCACAAATGCGCAGCTCGTCGCCGAGTCGCTCCAGCTTTTCCCGGCTGACGTCAAACGCCAGTACATCCTCAGCCTGCACCACGCCGCCGCGCAGCGCCCCGCGCAGGATCGCCTCCCCCATATTCCCAACGCCAATAAACCCAAGCTTCATCACAAACAACCTCTCAATCGGATTGTCTGTAGCATACCATATTTGTTATAGTGATGCAATGCTGGTTCAACGATTGCAAAATACGTCGATAATTTCGAATGGAGCAGCTCCTAAACTAAGTAATGATTTTATGGCGAATTTTTCACTTAAACTGAGCGACTCCTTTTTTTGTAAAATAGAGAAATAAATGGCTTCAGGGTAGTGTTTTAATCGGGTATCTAGTTGATCTAGCTGCACTTTTTGAATTAATTTATCCATTTCAAGGCAGAATTCTTCCTTACTTGGCAATCTCCCAAAGTATTCATTGTATTTTTCAAATATATAATCTTTTCTCAGTTGGTACTTTACTCCTTGCAGTACATTATCGTATGTATGATAGGTTGCATTATATATGTCTGCAATTGATATATCCGACAGCAGGCTATATCGCATGCCAACATAGTCAAAAGGTGTAAATACAATTGGAACAAGTTCTCCCTCTTGCCAAATCGCCACCTGATATAGGCTATCATATAAATAATAACGATCAATTCGGTTCACATTTTCTATGAATATTGGCACTTTTATATCCTGTGCCTGATAATAAACAACAACGCTGTTGTTTTCAGGGGTAAACAGGACGAAACATACCATTATGCAAAGTAATATCAACAATGCTGCAAGAGCAATCTTGTGCTCTCTCCCGAATTGCAGCAATTTTACTTTTTGTCTCACGCGATTATTGCATCTCCTTGCTTTCTCTTGTATACGGTACGCCAATCACAGATGGGTTAACAAAATTAAATTTTGCTGAAATTGCCATGATGAGGATTGTCAGTACATATGGCAGCAAAACCAACAGCTGATAGGGAATATCGACGCTCGATGCCTGTAGCTGTAATTGAACAGAGTCTGCAATGCCGAACAAGAAGGCGCCCAATAGTGCGCGAACAGGATTCCACCTAGCAAATAAAACAAGCGCGAGAGCGATAAATCCGCGGCTCGATGACATGTTGTCAGCAAATAAACCTACGCTAAATGCCAAAAAAGCGCCCGCCATCGTTGCTAAAATGCCTCCAACTATCCAGCAGGCATATCGTATACCAATGACTGATATCCCCATTGTATCTGCCGCTTCTGCATTTCCGCCAACTGCACGTATTTTGAGACCGAAGTTGGTTTTAAACAGAATAAAATAAGATATCGGCACCAAAATGAATGCAAAATAGGACAAAACATTTTGTTCAAATAAACAGCCGATGACTGGGATTTCTGAAAGCAGCGGAATACTAATCTTTGAAAGCTGCTGAACGGATGGTATATCACTTGTAAGCCCTAAAAGATATCTATAAAAAAAGCTTGTTGCTCCAGTTGCGAACAAATTCAAAACGACACCAACGATTGGTTGACTTGCTTTTATCGTCACACACATAAAAGCCACAAAGAGCCCAAAAACAGCCCCTGCGAAGATGCAAAGCACGAATCCAACAGCCCGTCCATAAAATATGGACCCCACGATACCAATAAATGCTCCCATAAGCATCATTCCCTCTATCCCCATGTTTATGCACCCTGAGCGCTGGACGAAAATTTCCCCAATTGCCGCTAACAGCAAGGGGATCGCCATGCTGATTGCAGAGTCAAGTGTAAATTCAACAACTGAAAAAACATTTTCCATTGCTAGTAAACCTCTGTCATCTAATTAGAAGTTGATGGAATGGCTTGTGTTGACTTCATGCTCTTTAATAAATTAATCTTTTTACGTAATTGTGATACAAAAAACTCACTAATCATCCAGAAAAAGACAGTTACCGCTTGGATAACCGAAGCAAGCGTTGCCGGTGTTCCAACGGCTCGCTGCATGGCGTTTGCGCCAGTAATGAGTGCTGCAAAACAAAACGCGGCAATCGCAATCTTGAGTGGATTTCGTTTCCCGAGAAGCGAGATTACTATTGCAGTAAAGCCAAATCCAAGGCTGAAACCTTCAATCAATCGATTGTAAATGCCAGAAACTTCACAGGCGCCAGCCAGTCCTGCGAGCGCGCCAGACAGCAAAAATGTCATCAGGGCAACTTTCCCCACTCGCATACCGGCATACTGTGCAGCTTTTTTACATTGTCCAACAGCCTTTACTTCAAATCCTCCCGTCATCTTGTTCAGATATACCCAAAGAATAACCGTGAGGATGAGCGCAAGCACGAACCCCAGATGTATTTTTGTATCTGTTATAATTGTCGGTAGCTTCCAATTTTCTCCAAATTCTACGGTTTGGTGTATCGGCGAATTGGGATCTTTCATGCCGTTGGAAAGCAGGCAAGAGACAATCCCCTTGCCTATTTCATTCATCATGACCGTCATAACGATTTCGCTTACGCCTCTTTTTATCTTAAGAACTGCCGGAAGCAATATCCAAGCCATTCCAAATAGAGCCCCGGTGGCCATCAGAAGCGGTATGGAAAAAAGAACAGGAGTATTTGCTGGGAGATAAATCGCAACAAACGCTGCGCCCAGTGCTCCCATATGGAACTGCCCTTCACCACCTATATTCTGATTATCTCCTGTTTGCGCAACTGCGATGCCAAGCGCTATCAACAACAGCGGGATCATTATGGCTATCGTTTCGGAAAAATTATATTTCCCGACCAAAGCGCCTCGAAACAATGCAGTATACGCGACAACAGGATCTGCATTATAAAGCTTGAGGAGTAAGCTGCATATCAAAAAGGAGAGCAACAAGGCAAGCGCTGGGACGGCTGCGACCCACAACCAAGAGGCCGCTGCTTTTATCAGTCGCCTTTTTTCCTTCATGCGACTACACCACCTTCATCCTGACGTACCCCCGCCAACATAAGCCCGATTTTTTCTAAAATTGAGTTTTGCTCATTATTTAGCACCCCCATGATTTGGCCTTCAAAGAGTACTGCTATCCGATCGCTTAGCGAAAGAATTTCTTCCAACTCAGTCGAAATCAGCAATATAGCTGCGCCATCCTCCTTTGCCTTCAGTAAGGTTTCCTGCACATATTCAATAGCGCCTACATCTAATCCGCGTGTCGGATAAACGCACACCAAGAGACTGGGCTTTCGATGCAGCTCACGTGCAAGAATAACCTTCTGCAAATTTCCGCCCGATAAAAGATTTGCCTTTTGGCTTGGTGAAGCGAGTTTGATTTCAAATTCCTTTGCAAGTTTGTCTACTAAAGCATCAATTGCATGCCTGCATAGAAAGTTATGTTTGGAATACGGTTGCTTTTTGTATTGGCGTAATACCATGTTTTCTCTTACAGAGAATGTCCCTATCGCCCCGACGCCATTCCTTTCGGCCGGTACATAGGCGACGCCGCAGTCAACAATATCGGCAACCGTTTTTTGCGAAATACTTTCACCGTTAATTCTGATTTCTCCTGAAGAAATAGGGTGCATGCCCGTGATTACCTCCGATAATTCAACTTGTCCATTTCCGTCTACACCAGCTATCCCTAAAATCTCTCCCGCGTGCAGCTGCAAGGAAATATCGTTAAGAACTATCTTCCCATAGGTATTTTTTGCATATATGTGCTCTAATTCGGCGATGACATCTCCAATATGAGCGCTCTTCTGATATGAATGAAACACAACATCTCGCCCGACCATTAGCCGAGCCAGCTCAGTTTTAGTTGTATTGCTTACCTTAATGGTGTTGGATGCTTTACCATTTCTTAATACCGTACATGCATCCGCAAATTCCATAACTTCCTCTAATTTATGGGTAATTAGAATGATTGTTTTACCTTTTTCGACAAATGTTCGAAGAATTTGCAGTAATTCTCTTGTTTCCTGCGGAGTTAACACTGCGGTCGGCTCGTCCAAAATCATGATTTCAGCACCGCGATACAACGTTTTTATGATTTCAACGCGCTGCTGTTCACCGACGGAAAGATTGTATATGTATTCATGTGGATCTATTTTTAAGCCAAAATCATTGGCGAGTTTCTCCACTTCTATTGCAGCGCTATCAAAATTAATATAGGCCCGATTTGATGGATCGCCAGCTATAATGTTTTCCACAACTGTCATCTGTGGAATTAGCATAAAATGTTGATGAATCATGCTAATTCCCTTTTGCAGAGCCTGCGGAGGGGAAGCTATCCGTTCCTTGACTCCACGAATATAAATCTCGCCCTCATCTGCTCTATAAACTCCAAAAAGAATTTTCATTAGAGTACTTTTGCCCGAACCATTCTCTCCGAGCAGTGCATGAATACTGCCTTGCTCAACTATCAAACTTACCCCATCGTTTGCAGTCACGTTCCCAAACCTTTTTGTAATATTGTTCATTCGAATGATTTCTGACATGACACTTCAACCCTTGTCCCTATATCAAATTGTGATACGATTTGAAGGTCAAGTCGCGACATGTATATGCCGCGACTTGACTTTATGATCTTATTGCTGGTCAATCAATGTAAAATTTTCCTCAACAACGATCTCTCCGGATATAATTTTGTCGCGGATTTCGTAGATCTGTTCGGCAATTTCATCCGGCACTAGACCATGGAAGTCAGCAATATCCACAACACCTTCATCCATACCCAGGTGATATATTTTGTTCCCAAATTGGTCAGCACGTATATCCTCTATGATAACTTCAAGATTTCTTCCCACATTCCAAATTGCACTGGAAATTATAATATCTGGAGCAAGTTGGTTTTGATCAGACGCATCCCCGGTAAAATAGACGCCGCGCTCTTTGCATGCCTGGAGAGCGCCACGCAGGACACCGTCGCCTCTGCCCATCATGACATCGACGCCTTTTTCAAACATCGTAAAACAGGTAAGTTTGGATTTTTCTGCATCAGACCAAGTTCCCAAGAATGAATATAGCACCTCTGTATCTGGATTCATATATTTTGCACCAGCAGTGTAGCCATTCAAAACATTGACCAGCGTTGGCGTGTCCATACCGCCGACAAACCCAATTTTACCCGTCTCCGACATGGCAGCAGAGAGCGCGCCAATCAAAAATGCGTTCTGTTCAAGAGGAGCAGTAAAAGAAACGAAATTATCACCGCTTAAATTCCCTTGCGCCCATACGAAGTTCGCTTCAGGATAGTCTTTTGCTACCTCGAACATGATTTCCCCTACGTCAAAGCTGAAGCCAACTAATAAGTTATATCCACGGTCAGCATAATCCCGCAAAGTAGCCTCAAGCGTTGTCAGGGTCACATTCTCAATATAATCTGCTTCGACATTCTCGATATTCTCGTTCAAGTACTCAGAAGCCATATATCCACACTGATTCCATCCGCCGTCGTTCGCAAGGCCGCTGAGCAGCATAATCGCCTTAATAGGTTTTACATTGCTCTCATTGTCGTTTTCCATACTGGCAGAGGGTGTTGTAGTTTGCGGCTCAGCAGGTGACGTGCATGCCGCCATACAGGTCAAAAAGAGCACAGAGATGAGCAGAGCCAAGATACGTTTTTTCATGATTTGCCTCCTTCGAATAGAATTAAAGTGGTTTCAGATATGTTTGTCTTTTCTCCCATTATAAACCATAAATTGACCTGTGTAAATAGCATTACGCTACTTTGGAAAGGTTTTATTTGATGAAGCGTTTTTATAAAATTTTATTGGAGGCCGTTTAGAATGAAACCAGAATATAAGTGCTTTTATGAAAAATTCGGGCTAAATATCGTGTACTATCGCAAGCGAAAGAAATTAACACAACTTCAATTGGCCGAATTGATTGATGTTGACAGAAGTCATATAAGCGCAATAGAATTAGGCAATGTTGGCGTTTCGTTCGATGTTATATTTAAGATGTGCGAAGTATTGGAAGTTAAACCACGGGATCTATTTGATTTCAGAGATTAAAAAATATAGCCGGAGATTAGAACGTAGCAATGGCCTTCTCATTCCAAAAATCGGCTCTAAGTTTACTTAGAGCCGAACAAAGTCGAATATCCCAATGGGTCATGTGGATTGCCGCTCAACGATGCGCGAGCAGATCATCATTTTTTTGTTGATGCGTTCGCCATCCAGCAGGGCGCGAATGTTCCTGGCGGCCGTTAAGCTCAGATCGTGCAGCATGTTGTCCAGCGAGGTCAGCGCCGGCACGCAGAGCTCGGCATACTGGGAGTTGTTGATGCCGATGACGCCGACGTCGTCCGGAACCCTGACCTTCAGATCGGAAAGCGCATGGACGCCGGCGGCGGCGAGGATGTCCTCCGAGAAAATGATGCCGTCGAGATTGGGATGGTCTTGCATCAGCTGCTGCGTGGCCCGATAGACCTCCTGTATGGAGGAGCCGGATTCCACGGTGATCGGGTCCCGCTTCGGCAAAAAGCGGGCCATGCCGTCCAGATACCCCTCCTGCTTGAGGCGGTTGCTGGGCGTGTAGTGGTTGACGACAAAGGCGATGCGTTCGCGCCCCTTGCGCGCGAGCAGCTCCACACAGTCGCAAACACCGTTGCGCTCGTCCGCGATGAGGCTGTACACGTTGGGCGCCTCCAGATAGCCGTTGCAGAGCACGACGGGCGTGGATGGCAGGAAGGTCTGCACGGCCCAGTTGACGACCTCGGTCTGGTAGATCGAGCCCATCAGCACGGCGGCTTCCACCTTGCGCTGGCTCAGCAGCTGGATGTAGCGCGTCTGATCCTTTTTTGAGGAACCGGTGTTGTAGATCAGGCAGGAATAGCCCTGCTTGGAGAGCTCCTGCTCGATGTAATACACGCCATCGGTATGGTGCGTCGTGCGAATGTCCGAAATCAGGATGCCGATCATGCGCGTGGACTGATTGACCAGGCCGCGCGCCGTCTCGTTGGGCACATAATGATACTCGTCGAGCAGCTTCAAAACGCGCGCGCGGGTCGATTTTTTCACATAAGGGTACTCGTTGATCACGCGCGAAACCGTGCTGGCGGAAACGCCGGCCAGCTTGGCGATGTCATAAATGGTGACTTCCTGCAAGTCGTGCCTTCCTTTCCGGGCTTACCTGTTGAACGCTTTGATTACCGGATATAGTATATAATTTGTTTCAATGCCTGTCAAGTGATTTCAGATGATTGCAAAAAGAAATTTGTCCGGCGCGCCGCGATGAGGACGCGCCGCCCGGCTAAGCCTCCAAACAGAGATACAGCACGAGCATGCAGGCGGCCAGAAGCATCAGCGTTGCGCCGGCGAGCAGCAGGCCGCGCGGGAAACTGCGCCGTTTCTGCCGGCGGAGCCGGTAGTCGGCATAGTTTCCCTCCTTGTCCTCCCCCTTGAGAAAGCCCACCCACGGCCACGCCGTATCCGCGACCCGGCGCACGCCATAGCTGAACACGTCGAACAGGCCGTGATAGTTGGCGTACGCCAGGCCGCCGGAACCCAGAATGAGGACGCCGGCGACGAAAAACGCGTCGCAGAGGCGGTGCGCCAGCCCCGCCTCCGCCGCGCCCGCGGAGGACAGGAACACGACGAGCGCGACGGCGCAGCCGGCGGCGAGGGGCCGCAGGTACTCCTTCAGGCGCGTACCCCTCATTTCAGGATGGAAAGGTACTTTTCATATTCCGCATCGTTGCACTGCACGAAATGCCCCGGCTTGATCTCCCGGAACGACGGCTTATCGGTGGTATAGTCGTGCTCGGCGAGCGGATTGTAGATGATGCGCCGGCGGCTCTTCTCGTAGATCGGGTCCGGCAGCGGGATGGCCGACAGGAGCGAGCGCGTATACGGATGCAGCGGATTGCGGAACAGTTCGTCCGACGAGGCGAGCTCGACCATCTTGCCGTAGTACATCACGCCGATGCGGTCGGAGAAGTACTTGACGACGGACAGGTCGTGCGCGATGAACAGGATGGTCAGCCCAAACCGCTCGCGCAGGTCGTTGAGCAGGTTGATCACCTGCGCCTGGATGGAAACGTCCAGCGCGGAGACCGGCTCGTCCGCAATGATGAGATCCGGCCGCATGATGATCGAGCGGGCCACGCCGATCCTCTGGCGCTGGCCGCCGGAGAATTCATGCGGATAACGGCCCGCATGCTCGCGCACCAGGCCGACGAGCTCCAGCATCTCATAGACGCGCTCGTTGATCGCCTTGCGGTCGCGCTCGCCCTGGATGATCAGCCCCTCGGATATGATCTCGCGCACGGTCATGCGCGGGTCGAGCGAGGCGATGGGGTCCTGGAAGATCATCTGGATCTGCGTCACGAGGCGCGCTTTGCGCGCCTTGCGCAGCGCATCCTTGTATTCCGCGTTCAGCGCGGCTAGCGCCTCGCCCTGCGCGGCGGCGAGCTTTGGCGCATATTCGCGCTCGATCCGCTCGACCTGGCGCGCCCGGTACATCCGGTCGCTGTTCTTCTGGTCGTGCTGCGCCTCGCGGATGAGCCTGCGCTGCGCGGCGACCGTTTCGTCGCGCTGCGCGCGCAGCCGGGCCAGGCGCTCCGCCTGCGCGGCGTGGTCGATCTCGCCGTTTTTCACCTGCTGCTCGAGCGCGGCGGCCGCCTCCCTGTACTCGCTTTGCGCCTGCCGGATGCGGTCCCGGTAGCTGCGCGTGCCGGCGGAGATGCGCACGCCCTTGAAGTAGATGTTGCCGGAGGTGATGTCGTACAGCTTGATGATGGAGCGGCCGGTCGTAGTCTTGCCGCAGCCGGATTCGCCCACAAGGCCCAGCACCTCGCCGCGCCTGATGTCGAAGCTGACGTCGTCGACGGCCTTGAGCTCGCCGCCCTCCATTTTGAAATACTGGCAGAGGTGTTCGACCCTGAGCAGTACATCGCGGTCATTGTTCTGCATGTGCGGCCTCCTCCCTCCTCTGCTTCATCCGGGCGATGCGGTCTGTCATCACCTTGGGCGGCTCGACCTTTGGCGCATCGGGATGCAGCAGCCAGGTCGCGGCATAGTGCGTGTCGCTGATTTTGAACATGGGCGGCTCCTGCTCAAAGTCGATCTGCATGGCGTACTTGTTGCGCGCGGCAAATGCGTCGCCCTTGGGCGGATAGATCATGTTCGGCGGCGTGCCGGGGATGGCCTCGAGCTTCTCGTTGGTGTCCAAGTCCGGCATGGAGGAGAGCAGCGCCCAGGTGTAGGGGTGCGCCGCATGGTAGAACACATCCTCCGCCGTGCCGTATTCGACGATCTTGCCCGCGTACATGACCGCCACGCGGTCGGCCATGTTGGCCACCACGCCGAGGTCATGCGTGATGAAGATGACGGACAGCTGGCGTTCCGCCTTGAGGTTGTTGATCAGCTCGAGGATCTGGCTCTGGATGGTCACGTCCAGCGCGGTGGTCGGCTCGTCGCAGATCAGGATATCCGGGTTGGCGGCCAGCGCGATGGCGATGACGATGCGCTGGCGCATGCCGCCGGAGAACTCAAACGGGTACTGGTTGTAGCGCTTGCGCGGCTCGGCGATGCCGACCTCCTCCATCAGCTTGATGGCGCGGTCGCGCGCAATGCGCTTTGTCACCTTCGCCACGACGCCCTGCGCGTTGTACATCAGGTAGTCGATGGCGGCGGTCGTCTCCGCGTCGAAATCGCGGCCGCCGCGGTTTTGCAGCAGCTCCTCAAAATGGCGCGCCATGCGGTCGATCAGGTGCAGGATGTTCTCGCGCACAAGGTCGAGATCCGTCACGGCCGCGGCGGCGACCTCCCAGTCCGGCGTTTTGCCGCGGGCGGTCAGGCGGTCATGGCGGCGCTGGTCGCGCGCGTGCTTGCGCTCCGCCTTGGCGTTTTTGCCGATGGAGCCGAAGTACCGGTCCAGCTCGCTGCGGATGCTGGAGCCGAAGGTGTAGCTGAGGCTGTCCTTGACCAGCGCCAGCCGGTCGATGGCGGCCTCCACCTTCTCGGTGAGGTGCTTTTGCACGCGATACGCCTCGGCATGGTCGAGCGGGCTCTTCTCAAAGCAGGCGGCGCTTTCGCGCAGGGCGCGGACGGCTTCCTCCATGTTCGCGCTGGCGCGCTCTGCGGAATGGATGATGCCGCGCTTGGCGTCGGCGAGGAAATCGCGCATGAAGTCATCCATCAGATACTGGAGCAGATACTCGTTGAGCGCCTCCACATCCATCTCCGGCAGCGGCTTGCCGCTGAACTTGAGATAGTAGCCCATGCGGAAGAAATTCGGCTCCGGCAATGCGGCCGCCTTTTCCAAAATGGCGCGCAGCTCGGCCATGGCGGCGATGAGCTCGTCGTAAACGCCGCCGCGCTTTTTGCCCGCGTTGTACAGGCCGGGCAGCGAATCGGCCAGCGTCCTGAGGCGGCCGGCCTCGTCGCGCACGACGTACTCGTGCACGGAGGCGAGCGCAAGCGCCGCGACGCCCTTGACGCGCGAGGGCGCCTCCTTGGCGGCGTTCTTCTCCAGCTCAAAGGAGAGCACGCCGATGTCGTCGATCGCCTCCTTGGCGGCCTCCCTCGCCTTGACGAAGGCGGCCTCCAGCTCGATGTGCTTGAACTCGAACGCGTCGAACTTTTTGCACTTGGCGGTCAGCTCTGCGGCCTTTGCGCCGTCGCCCTGCGCTATGGCGGCGATCATGCTGTCGTTGAGCGCCTTGAGGTAGCTGTTGAAATTGTTCCTGCTCTCGCGCTGACGGGCGGCGCCCTTGAGGATCATGGCCTCGGTCAGCTGCCGGCCGATCTTGACGATCGGGTTGAGGCTCGACATCGGGTCCTGGAAGATCATGGAGATCTTGTCGCCGCGGATCTTGTGGAAATCGTCCTCGCTGATCTTGAGCAGGTCCTTGCCGTCGTAGATGATCTCGCCGGACTCGGTGATGGCGTTGCGCGCCTGGATGCCGAGGATGGCCTTGGACGTGACGGACTTGCCGGAGCCGGACTCGCCGACGATGGCCAGCGTCTCGCCCTTGGCAAGGTCAAAATTGATCCCGCGCACGGCCTGCACCTTGCCGTTGGTCGTGCGGAACGAGATGCGCAGGTCGCGGACCTGAAGCTTGGTCTCCATCAATCCTCGCCCCCTCTCAACGTCGGGTTGAACGCATCGCGCAGGCCGTTGCCGAACAGGTTGAACGAGATCAGCAGGAGCGATACGAACAGCGCGGGCCAGAACATCGCGTGCGGCGAGGACGTCATGGACACCTGCCCCTGCGACATCAGCGTGCCGATGCTCGTGCCGGCAAACTCCTGCAGGTTGATGATGCCCAGGTACGTCAGCTGCGTCTCGGAGCTGATGACGTTCGGGATGACCAGCGCGCAGCTGGTGATGATCGTGCCGAGGGCGTTGGGGAAGATGTGCTTGAACATCAGCCGCCAGTCGGACGCGCCGAGCGTGCGCGCCGCCAGCACGAACTCCTGCCCCTTGAAGCGGTAGAACTGCTTGCGCGTGAGCGCGGCCATGCCGATCCAGCCCGTCAGCACATAGGCGAACAGGAACGAGGGCACCACGCCCACCTTCTGCGCCAGGTGCAGCTGGAACAGCGTCACCGCGACGATGAACGGGATGTCGTACAGGATGTCGGCGATGCGGTCCATCACCAGGTCCACCTTGCCGCCGTAATAGCCCTGGATGGCGCCGTAGATGGCGCCGATGGTCAGGTTGATGGCGGACACGAGGATGGCGAACACGATCGAAAAGCGCGCGCCGATGCCGATGCAGGCGAACAGGTCCTGCCCGATCGAGTTCGTGCCCATGATGTAGAACGGCTCGTTCCCGTTGACGTAGGTATAGTAGTTGTAGTAGCAGATGCGGCACTGCACCGCGCCGGACTTGGCGACGCTGTAGATGTAGCTGCCGTCGTCGCCCGGGATGCGCAGGCTGTCGTACGGGCGGCCCTCGATGGCCTTGTTGGTCGAATAGGCCGGGATGAAGTCGCCGTTCTCGTCGAACACCGGCGTCCCCTTGCTGTCCGACACCTGGTACCAGATGTTGGAGTTGTTCGTGATGCCCTGGATATCGGCCGGGTCCACATACGGATAGATGACCTGGATGCCCGTCTCGTTCTGCCACTGCTGGATGCGGTCAAACTCCGCATAGGACAGCACGCGGTAGACCACGCCGATCTCATAGTAGCGGTTGTTGCGCAGCGTATAGGAGGTGCTGGCCCGCTCCTGCCCGCGGTACATGACGTAGGTGGTGATCGTGTCCACCACGTCGATCACCGGGTCGTAGCCCGTCTCCGTCGCGATGCCGCACCAGAAGTTCCGCGCCAGCTCGTTCTGGCTGGTGCGGGTGACGCCGCCGTCGAGGATGCCCCAGCCGCGCTCGGCAACGGAACGGACATAGGGCGGGGTGCTCAGGTAGAGCTGGTCCTTGTCGTTCACGGTGTAGGGCGAGATGATCGGCGAGAAGATGGAGAACAGCAGCAGCACCGCGATGACGATGGCCGCCACGAGCGAGCTCTTGTTTTTTTTGAAGCGCAAAAATGCGTCCGCCAGGTAGCTGCGCGCCTTCGTTTCGAGCTTCTGGTCGTGAATGGCGGCGTCCCTTTGCACGAACTGGAATTTTTCCGGCGGGATATGCCCGTATTGCTCTTGTCTGTTCATGCTCATTTTTTCGACCCCATTCTGATGCGCGGATCAATGAATCCGTAGCTGATGTCCGTCACGATGGCCGCGATCAGCCCGATCGCCGTGTAGAACGTGGAGACCAGGATGAACAGCGGATAGTCGCGCGCGTTGATGGCGTTGAGGTACAGGCGGCCCACGCCCGGCACGGAGAAGATGCGCTCAATGATGAGCGAGCCGCTCATGATGCCGATGAAGTTTCCGAAGATCGCAGGCACGACGACGACCATGCAGTTCTTGAGCGCATGACGGACGGTCGCCTGCGCGCGGGTCAGGCCCTTGGTGCGCGCAAGCAGCATGAACTCGCTGGTGAGCACCTCCGTCAGCTCCGCGCGCGTGGTGCGCGTGAAGCTGGCGATCACGCCGAACGAGAGCGACAGCACCGCCGGCAGCATGCTCACGAACATGCTCCATGAGAAGAAGTCCGTCCCCTCCTTCATCAAAAACGGGAACCACCCGAGCTTGTAGGAGAGGAAGTACTGTATCAGAAACGCGAATACGAAGCTCGGCACGGAGATGACGATCATCGTTACGGTGGAGATCGTATAGTCGGCCCAGGTATTGTGCTTGAGCGCGGCCAGTATGCCGAGCAGTATTCCAAGCGGAATGCTCAAAAGGATGGAATACAGGTTGACGCAGACGGTGGCGGGCAGCTTTTCCACAAAGATCTTCCACACGTCCTGCCCAAAGTAGAGCGTATCGCTCACGCCCCAGTCAAAGCGGGTAAAGATATCCCGCAAGAAGATGCCGAACTGTACCAGATACGGCTTGTTGTAGCCCGCGGCCTCGCGGCGCGCCTCGATGACGGCCGTGTGCGGGTCGTTGAGCGGCAGCTCCGCAGGCGGAAGCATCCGCACGAGTACGAACGCGATGCAGGTGATGATGAGCAGCGTCATCAGCATCAGCAGCACTCTTTGAATGACATATCTGTCTCTTATACACATCTCCGAGCCCACGAGACTCGACGTCATCTC